>Ga0193717_1000606_pt1 | contig 23389 bp, 17 predicted proteins | sample U2c2metaG_FD_145900 | JGI IMG/M metagenome (GOLD analysis project Ga0193717, IMG submission 145900) | Soil microbial communities from a riparian zone of the East river system, Colorado, United States - U2c2 | ecosystem: Environmental > Terrestrial > Soil > Riparian zone | place: USA: East River...
AGGGAATGCATTTTTACCCACATTATCACCTACCGGACCAGCTTGTGTACGGCCGTAACCAAGCGCTATTGATATGGTTCCCTGTGCCTGGCCTGGTTGAGCCAGTACCGGTACATCAACGGTATAACCATTAGCTTCAACCTTAATCACATCACCTTCCTGCAGTTTCCATTTCTTGATATCGGCAACTGAAATAGCAGCGTAGTTATCCCAGGTAACTTTCGATACCGGATCAGGCAATTCCTGTAACCAGGGGTTGTTGGCACGTTTACCATCGCCAATGGCCTGAGATTGATAAACCTGTAATTCGTATTTACCATCAGGAGCAGTAAGTGAGCTGCTATGGCTTAAAATAGTTTGCGCAACACCGTTCAAATCGCGGTTAAAGGTATAAGTACCCGGGGTATTAGCCGGTGTTTGGATCAAACCTGTTTGCAGCAGGGTTTCCCAGCCTTTTTGGCCAGATAAACCACCTTTTGGAAGCAGGTTAGTACTCCAGTTATTGCGTACATAGGTGTAATAATCCTTAACCGCATTATCAGACCATATTAATAAGCTATGCTCAGCCTGGCGGGTATTATAAACCGGGTTAATGGTTGGCTGTACAACGGTATAGTAACCTTCAAGCGCGTTGGCATCACCCCATGATTCCAGGTAATGATGGTTTGGCGCAATTACATTTGATAGTCCGGCTGTTTCATCATTATGATCAGCAAATGATACTTTTAAACGCACTTTGTTAAGCGCGGCTTTAAAATCAGCTCCTTTAAAGTAATCGTAAGCAGGGTTAACATTCAGGAATAATACTGCTGCTACCTCGCCGCGGCTCAATTCATTTACAAACTCAACAAACTCAGCATCGTTACCGGCATATTGTTTTGATGGGTTATCCAGATCAATAGTAGTACCATAGCTGCCCAGTTGGGAGTTGATGGCATTAACCAAAATCTGTGTAGCTACATCATTTGAACCTGCAACAACCAAAGCTTTTCCTTTAGCAGCCACCAATTCTTTAGCTGCAATGGTTATCGCGTTATCGGCTGCTTTATTAGTTAATTTTTTCGAACCCGGTAAAGTAGTACCTGAAATAGCATTGTAAAGACTGATCAGCGCGATACCTTCTTCTGATGGTTTGATCGGCATACGAACGTCGGCATTGGTACCGGTTAAGCTCATACCACTTTCAAACTGGATGTGGCGCGACATCTTTTTGTTTACAAGCGATTTATTGTTACGGTTTGATACATACTGGCGTGTAAATTCCTCGCCCGAGATCCATGTTCCAAGGAAATCAGCGCCAAAGCTTACAATTACATCGGCTTTATCAAAATTGTAATGAGGTAATACCGCTTTACCAAAGCTATTTTGGTTAGCCTGTATAATACCTGTATAGGATATGGCGTCGTAAGTAATATGTTTAGCGGTTGGGTAAGCCGTAATAAAATCGGCAATAACCGCTAAAGTAGATGGGCTGTTAATAGTTGATGTTACTAAGCGGATATTTTTGCCAGCTGCTTTAATAGCGCCAAGTTCTTTGATCACAAAAGCATCAATTTCGGTCCAGCCGGCATCGGTGCCATTTAATTTTGGATCTTTTAAACGGTTTACATCATACAGGTCCAATACCGAAGCCTGGGCCTGCGCGCTTAAACCGCCTTTTGAAAAAACATCATTAGGGTTACCTTCAACTTTGATCGGGCGACCTTCACGTGTTTTAACCAATATAGCCTGTCCTTCGTAAGTTGAAGAATAGTAGTTGGCAACACCAGGTGTAACCTCTTCAGGTTTTATAAGGTAAGGAATTGATTTATGTACCGGCACGCGTTGACAAGCAGCCAGGGTTACCGCACCAACACCAAATCCAAGCGCCTTTAAAAAGTCGCGGCGCGGAGTTTTAGCTGATAAACCATCACCACTAAGCACTTCCTCAATTGGAATTGGCTCGGCAAATTCGTTTTTATTTTTCTCAACAAATTCTGGTGTTCTGTTTAGTTCTTCTAAACCTTTCCAGTATTTTTTATTGCTGTCCATTTAAGCTATATAAACTGTAATGCAAAAATTCTTATTTATTAATAGTGACATTTACCGCACTCAATACCACCTAATACCGCGGCAGTAACTTTCTCGCCCTTCTTGATCTTATCGTGAGCAGCAAGTATGCTATCGTAGTAAGCGTTTCCTTTACCGTTAACTTCGGTACGTTTGTGGCACTGTATACACCATTTCATGGTAAGCGGTGAGTATTGGTAAACCTCTTTCATGGTTTCAACCGGTCCATGACAGCTTTGGCATTTAATACCACCAACCTTTACGTGTTGTGAGTGGTTAAAGTAAGCCAGATCTGGCAGGTTGTGAACCCTGATCCATTGAATAGGTTTAGCCTGGGTGCTGTCATACTTCTGTGTTTTAGGATCGTATCCCAAAGCATCATATATTTTATGAATCTCAGGCGACTCGGTTTTAACAACCTTGTGGCAGTTCATACAAACGTTTAATGATGGTATTGAAGCATTTTTTGATTTATAAGCACCTGAGTGGCAATACTGACAATCTATTTTCATGGTACCGGCATGTAGCTCATGCGAGTATTTAATAGGTTGTACCGGTTGGTAACCTGTGTGCACGTTAGTGTTCCACAAAGTAACCCAGCCCCAGCTACCCATGGCAATGGTACCGCATACCAGTATAAAGAATACCAGTTTCTTATTTTTAAGTACCGCCTTAATAAATTCTTTTTTCTTATCAGTAGCAACGCCATGCTCATCAACTTCACCAGCCTCTTCTTCAATGATAACGCCTTTACCTTTTAACAGCAGTCGCTCTAAAGTGGCTACAACCTTGTTTAATACCAGTATTACAATAAATGCGATAATGATAACAACAATTAAGCCCCATATAACCATGCTGCTCGGACCAGTTTCTGCAGCCGGTGCATTAGCTCCGGCGGCTCCGGCGGCAGGTTTTTCCTGCATCGCTTTGTACTCACCGCGTACATAGGCTAAAATATTGCCTACATCACCGTCAGAAAGCTCGGTAAATACCGTCATGCCTGCCTGGTTAAACTTGTTGTAAATTGCTAAAGCCTTAGGGTTTTTAGCAGCGATCAAAGCCTGGTTGTTCTGTATCCACTGAGTAAGATACTTGTCATCCGTTTCCTGAGTAAGCTGCGGACCAAGCGCAGGACCAATTAATTGCTGATCGATCTTGTGACAGGTAGTACATTTGGATTTGAAAATCGCTTCGCCTTTTGCCACATCGGCTTGAGCATAAGCATTTGAAAAACCCCAAAAAGCAAACCCGGCAATCAGTAAAACCGACCTTGAGAATTGTTTAAGAATCAATGAGAAACTTCTCATAAAGTGTATTTATGCTAAATAATTTTTATATTAATGTTTTAAACCGCTGTAAAGATGTATGCACCATCTGACATTTACAGGGACAAAAGTAAAATTTATTACAGTATCGCTGACACATAAATGACAGCAACGTATAATTTATAATCGTTCTAAATAATTACAAAAAGCCCTTTTAGCCATGCAGGAGGGCTTTTTGACTGATGATGTATTTTTTCTGATTACTGATTGTCTTACTTTCTTATTGAAAATTTCAATTATTGTTTTAATATCCAGGCAAATATAAGGGGCGCAACAATTGTCGCGTCGCTCTCTACAATAAACTTAGGAGTATGTATATCCAGCTTGCCCCAGGTTATTTTTTCGTTTGGTACAGCGCCCGAATATGAACCATATGAGGTTGTGGAATCTGATATTTGGCAAAAGTAACTCCAGAACGGAACATCGTGCATCTCCATATCCTGGTAAAGCATCGGTACCACACATATCGGGAAATCGCCTGCTATACCACCGCCTATCTGGAAGAAACCAATTCCCTTGCCCGATGAGTTTTTGGTATACCAGTCGGCAAGCCAGGCCATATACTCAATACCACTTTTCATGGTTGATGCCTTTAGCTCACCTTTAATAATATAGGATGCAAATATGTTGCCCATAGTGCTGTCTTCCCATCCGGGTACAACAATAGGCAGGTTTTTTTCGGCAGCAGCCAGCATCCATGAATTTTTAGGGTCAATTTCATAATACTGTTCCAGCTCGCCGCTTAGTAAAATTTTGTACATGTACTCATGCGGAAAGTATCGCTCGCCCGCATCTTCTGCATCTTTCCATATTTTGTGGATATGTTTTTGCAAACGGCGGAAAGCCTCTTCCTCGGGGATACAGGTATCGGTAACACGGTTATAATGATTTTCGAGCAGGTCCCACTCTTCCTGCGGACTCAGGTCCCGGTAATTAGGTACCCTTTTGTAGTGCGAGTGCGCTACCAGGTTCATAATATCCTCTTCCAAATTGGCCCCTGTGCATGATATGATGGCGATTTTATCCTGGCGGATCATCTCGGCCAACGAAATACCTAACTCGGCCGTACTCATGGCGCCCGCAAGGGTAACCATCATTGTACCGCCTTCGTCAAGGTGCGTTTCATATCCTTTGGCGGCATCCATTAATGCTGCTGAGTTAAAGTGCAGGTAGTTTTTTTCAATAAACTGCGAAATAGGTCCTCTTGTGATGCTCATAGTGTATCAATAAAATTCGGCACAAAAGTATACATTTTTATAATGTGGGGATGAGTGGATTTCAAATGTGCAGATTATTGATGTGCCGATGATTCTTTTGTCTGAACCAGGATTCGATTAGTGGATGATCATGATTTTAATAATTGCATATCAAATCCATAAATCCGAAAAATCTGTTTAACGGCGGAGCCCTCCTGAACACCTTTGAAAACAAATACTAACGTGAGCAATCCCGCTTCAGACCATCTCCCCATTATTAATTCCATCAGCACATTTGAAATTTGCACATCCGCACATCTATAAATTTTTATATTAGCGGCCACATTACCTATGAAAAAAATAATAACTACACTACTCATATTTATTGGTGCCCAAACCGCTTTTTCGCAAACGCATCTCCTGCCAAAATTTATCAGGAAAATGTATTTTGATAAGGATACTACCAAGAAAAGCAGCTTTGTGATTTTACCCGTACTAAGCTCGGCCCCCGAAACCGGGCTTGAGGCTGGCGGCGCCGGATTGTACTCTTTTTATACCGATACCGTAAGCCCCAACACCAGGGTATCTAACGTATTTGGTTATGCCACCATTACTACCAAAGGGCAAAACAGGTTAAGCCTAAGCACCAGCTACTGGACACCGCAAAATAAATATCATATTACCGCCGGTATAAGCTATATCAACTTCCCTTTTGATTTTTACGGTATCGGCAATAATACGCTCAAGGCTAACGCCGATCGTATTGGCCAAAAACGGGTTAAAGTAAATTTTGGCGCCGAAAAAAAGGTAGCAGATAATTTTTATGTAGGCCTGGTTGCAGGCGGTTATCATTTTAATTTTAGCGACGGGCAGCCAAACAGCATTTTTTATACCGACCCACGGGTAAGGTTTCAAAGAGGCGGCTCTACGGTATACATAGGCCCAAGCCTCATTTTCGACAGCCGTAACAACAATACCTATACAACCAAAGGCGCTTTAATAACCAGTTCGTTCGAAATAACAAAAGGCCTGTTTGGCATGAACTATAACGGCGGATTTTTTAACCTGGAATACACTCAATTCTTTTCGCTTGGTAAAAAGCTGGTATTGGGGCTTGATGTACAGGAACAAAGCCTTACCGGCAGCCAGTCGCCGTTTTTTTTAATGCCCGCATTGGGTAATGACGAAATTATGCGTGGCTATTACAACGGCCGCTACCGCGACCGTAACCTGCTGGTTGGCCAAACCGAACTTCGCTACCGCCTGAGCGACCGCATTGGTGTGGTGGGCTTTGTAGGCACAGGCGAGGTTTTTAATAAAGACTTTAGCTTTAGCGAACTGAAACCAAACTATGGCGGGGGCCTACGTTACTTTTTTGATATAGAAAAAGGCCTCAGCATCCGTGCCGACTACGGCATTGGTCAAAAAGTTGCCGGCGAAGCCAGACAAAGCGGCTTTTATGTGGGATTGGGGCAGGCGTTTTAGGCCCCCAACCTCCTGAAGGGGGAGTATGAGTACATATCTGTTTAAAAAATGTCATTTCCGATAGCGCCTGCGGGAGGAATGTGGTGGTTCAAAAGAGAACCTATCTCTTAAGCGATAGCGAAAAATTCTTCTGCACTGTGCAAAGCTCGTATGAAAAGTCGTACAAGATCTCGCTATCGCTCGTATGAAATGCTTTTTCATGTCCCCTGCGCGGACGTAATCTTTTCTTGCGGTCGACGCACGCCCGCCTGCGCTTCGCGCGGCACCCCGCTCTGTCGCACAAAGCGGGGGAAAAAACGCTATTTTAAAGAAAAAAACCAGCAGGGCATTCCCCCGCCGCAGGCCAACAGGGTGCCCAAGCGCGGCAATGGGCGGGTGAACCTATGCATCACCCACCGTTTTTACCTAACAAGCAACCACTCCATTAACGTCATGTTACTGACAGCAAGCCTGTTTTGAACAACAAAAGATATCAATACCATAAAAAACACAAGTTTTTTAACCCATAAAATTCCATAATTACAATAAGCAATATGCCCTATTGTAATTTAAAATTAAAGTAGCTATCTTTGCGCCCGATTTGGCGATGTTGCCAAATTCGTTATTTTAATTCATGAACCCATTTATTGAACTGGGAATCCGTCATGATATTGTTAATGCCATCTCTGAGTTAGGGTTTGAAAACCCAACGCCAATCCAGGAACAGTCAATTCCGGTATTGTTAACAGGCAGCAACGATTTTGTCGGATTAGCCCAAACCGGGACCGGTAAGACTGCTGCCTTTGGCCTACCATTATTAGAGCTGTTGGATTTCGAAGAAAATCATCCACAGGCACTTGTTTTATGCCCAACACGTGAGCTTTGCTTACAGATTACAAACGACATTAAAAATTACGCCAAAAAAATGGGCAACGTTAACGTTGTTGCCGTTTATGGTGGTGCAAGTATTATGGATCAGTTACGCCAGATAAAACGTGGTGTACAGATCGTTGTGGCCACACCAGGCCGTATGCTTGATATCATCAACCGCAAGGCGATAGATTTTTCGAAGGTGAAGTACGTAGTATTGGATGAAGCTGATGAAATGCTCAACATGGGCTTTCAGGAAGATATTGACAGTATCCTATCTACCACACCCGATGAGAAAAAAACCTGGTTGTTCTCGGCCACCATGCCTACTGAAGTTCGCCGTATAGCGAAAAAGTACATGAATGAGCCGTTTGAGCTTACCATGGGAACAAAAAACACCGGTAATGCGAACATTGAGCACGAATACTATATAGTACGTGCCCGTGATAAGTATGCCGCATTTAAACGCATTGTTGATTTTAACCCTGATATTTTTGGTATCGTATTTTGCCGTACTAAAATTGAAACCCAGGATATTGCAGAGGCCCTGATCAAAGACGGTTACAATGCCGATTCTTTACATGGTGACCTGTCACAACAACAACGCGATAAGGTAATGAAACGTTACCGTGAGCGCAACCTGCAATTATTAATTGCTACTGATGTTGCTGCACGTGGTATTGATGTTAATGATGTTACACACGTTATTAACTACTCGTTACCTGATGAGGTTGAGAACTACACCCACCGTAGCGGCCGTACAGCCCGTGCCGGTAAAACTGGTGTATCTATCTCTATCATCAACGCTAAAGAATTAGGTAAAATACGCCAGATAGAACGCGGCCTAGGCAAGCGTTTTGTTAAAGCCGAAATACCAACAGGGTTTGATGTTTGCGAAAAACAATTATTCTCTATTGTTCATAAAGTACACAACGTACAGGTGAATGAAGAGCAAATTGAGCAATACCTGCCCCGTATAATGGAAGAGTTTAAGGATATGACCAAGGAAGATTTCATTAAGCGTTTTGCTTCGATTGAATTTAACCGCTTCCTTGATTATTACAAAAACGCTCCTGACTTGAACGCAAGTATCGAGGAAGGCCGTCGCGAAAGATCTGATGACCGTCATGAACGCGGTGCATCAAGCGGACCATCTGCTTATACCCGTTTATTTATAAACCTGGGTTCTGTTGATGAATTTAACCGCGGCGATCTGTTAGGTTATATTTGCAACACTACCAAAATAAGCGGTCGTACCGTTGGTAAAATAGATGTAAAGGGTGTTTATTCATTTTTTGAAGTTCCAAACGAGGAAGTAGAAAAAGTAATGAGCAACTTTAAAGAGATTGAATTTAAAGGTCGCCCGGTGAGGATAGAAATATCTGGTGAAGGTACCAGCGATAACCGTGGTGGCGGCGAACGTCGTGAAGGCGGTTACCGTGGTGGCGAACGTCGCGAAGGTGGCGGTGGTTACCGTGGTGGCGAACGCCGTGAAGGCGGAGGATATCGCGGTGGCGAAAGAAGCAATGCTGCCGGTGGCGGTGGTGGTTTCCGTGATTTTTCAGGCAAACGCCGTGAAGATCGCCCCGAACGTCGCAAAAGATTCTAATAGAAAGAGTCAGGACTTTTAGAACCAGGAGTCAGGACAGAAAGCCATAAATTATGGTGAGTTTATCTTGATTCTTGGCTCTTACTTCTTGAATCTGCTATAAAAGATAGTTTTCATGAAGCTTCCGTGGTAAGAAGCATTAGTTTTAGTTTAGTTTTGTTAACAAAGCCTTCAACTGCCGCCAGCAGCCTGAAGGCTTTTGTTTTTAACGCGAAAATTCAACAAGATCAGAGTCAGGGTAAAAAAGCGTAAGCTTATGGTCGTCCAGGTCTTTTATCAGAAATTTTGTGAACGGCCTGCTACCCTCATATGATGTAAAAATGGTATCGTTATTTACAAAATAATCCTCGGTAAGCGGTTTGCCATCATCCATGGTGAAACCTTTATCAGTTATTTCAAGCTTGGTATTACCATCTTTTGATTGCCATTTACCAACCAGTTTTTTATTAACCTGGTGCTCCGGTTCTGTATTACATGCAAAGGCCAGTAATACCAATGCAATTATCGGGACTATTAAAGCGTTTTTTTTCATAATGCATTTTTTACGCCCGTAGCCGGCGCCATTGAATTAACTATTTTTGTTTGGCGGGTTTATCTATCAAATTCGCTTTTTTAACGTATACCCTGTTGCCCTTTTTATTGACATAGTAATAATAGGAATTCTTATCAATATAAATGGTTTGGCCACCCGGGCCAACTTTACCTGCATATTTTTTATCAACCACACCTGATGCGCCTTTGGCTGCTATTTCTGATGTTTTATGGCCTACCTTTTTTGCGGTGGTACCTATTTTATGACCCAGGGTTGAATCCTTGTGTGTTTGTGCAAAGCTTGGTGATATTATAAACGTACCGGCAACAAACATGGCAATTTTGAATAAATTTTTCATAAGAGGCTGTAATTAAGTTTATTTTTTAATAATCAGTTCAATTTTTCTGCCAAATTCTTCATTTCAAGCCCCGGTGAGCTTTTTTGGTACAAAATAGCATAAACGGCATCGCAAATAGGCATGCTCACGTTGTACTTTTTATTCACCTGATGTAGGCAATTTACTGCATAGTATCCTTCGGCTATCATATTCATTTCCAGTTGGGCCGATGTTACCGTGTAGCCCTTACCTATCATGTTGCCAAACGTACGGTTACGGCTAAATTGCGAGTAAGCAGTAACCAGCAGGTCGCCAAGGTAAGCCGATTCCTTAATGTCCCTGTTTATCGGGTGAACAACATCAACAAATCTTTCCAGCTCACGTATGGCGTTTGATATCAGTACCGCCTGAAAATTATCGCCATAACCAACCCCGTGGCAAATGCCACTGGCAATAGCATACACATTTTTTAAAACCGCGCCATACTCGGTACCATAAATATCATCAGATACGATGGTTTTAATATAGCGGGTGTTAATCATTCCGGCAAACCCGGCGGCCAGCGCCGTATCGCGCGAGGCAATGGTAAGGTACGATAGTTTTTCGAGCGCGACCTCTTCGGCATGGCATGGCCCGCTGATCACCATAAAATCATCAAACGAGACCCCCATTTTTTGGTTTAAAAATTCGCCTATAATTAAGTTTTCGTCAGGTACTATCCCTTTAATAGCCGATACCACCTTTTTACCAGCCAGGTCGGCAGGGGTTATACCGGCTAAGGCTTGCTTTAAAAATGCAGCAGGTACATTAAGCAATATAATATCGGCAAGCTGTATGAGTTCCTTTAAATTACCCGAGATGTTTTGCGGGGGTAGTTTTATTTCAACAGAGCTTAAGTAATTGGGGTTATGCCCAAATTTATGCAGGTGTTCAACCGCCTGCGCATTCCTCATCCACCAAAAAATTTCCTTTTCTGTAGTGTTATCAGCCAGCATTTTAATATTGGCTGTATCCCAGCTCCCTCCGCCAACAACTGTGATCTTATTCTTTTGCTTATACATCAACAAATAAAAATGGTACTGCCAGGTTTTAATTGACGAAGCAAATTAATGAAATATTATGCAGATTTTCTGGAGGAAGAACAGATGGATAAAAGACAAAGGATGAAATTAAACCAAATTGGTTAAGTTTGTTTAACACCTGTTGCCAATGAACCCATCAGCCAGAAAAACATTTAACCAAAATTTTACCATCCAAAAGTATCAGGCTTTTTTAAACCGGCTTAATGATGGTTTGCACAGCGCCGTACAATTTCGCGTGGCCGAAACGCCGGTTTTTTTGACCGCCGACTTTAGGGATAAACTGATAGCCGCCGGCGACAATATTATTGATACCATTTTACAACCCGGCTTTAAAGAGCTGACAGAACGCGCAATCCCTGATAAATGGCGTGTAGCTAATGAGAACGATCATCCGCATTTTATAGCGCTTGATTTTGGTATTTGTAAAGATACCGGTGGGCAGATAGTCCCCAAACTGATCGAGCTGCAGGGCTTTCCTTCATTGTATGGCTTCCAGGTTCATTTGGGCGATACCTGCCGGGAAATTTTTGACATCGATTCCGATGAATCCATCTATTTTAATGGACTGGACAGGAATGCGTATCTGGATCTGTTTAAAAAAACCATCCTTGGCCCATATCAGCCTGATGAGGTAGTACTAATGGATGTAAACGCCCCCGAACAAAAAACAGCAGTCGATTTTTATATTACCCAGCAATACCTGGGCATCCCGGTTGTTTCCCTTAGCGATCTGCAGCAGGAAGGCAAACAGCTTTTTTATGAGGCTAATGGCAAAAAAAAACGCATCAGGCGTATTTACAACAGACTGATATTTGACGAGATTGATGGCGACGATACCCTTTTTGATCAGCTAATTGATATACGCCAATCGCTTGATGTAGAGTGGATAACCCACCCTAACTGGTTTTACCGCATCAGCAAATTTACCATGCCTTACTTAAGTGGCAGTTATATACCCGAAACACAATTTTTGCACCAATTAAAACAAATACCCGCCGATCTGGAAAACTATGTGCTTAAACCTTTGTTTTCATTTGCGGGTCAGGGTGTGATCATTGATGTTACCGAAAATGACATCAAGAACATTCAGGATCCTGAAAACTGGATATTACAGCAAAAAGTAAATTACGAACCAGTGATACAGGCTCCGGATGGTGGTGTAAAAGCCGAAATACGCCTGTTGTATTTATGGCCCGATGGCGATACAAAGCCTACATTGGCCATTAACCTGGCCAGGCTTAGCCGTGGTAAAATGATAGGGGTGCGATATAATAAAGATTTTGATTGGGTAGGCGGAACAATTGCCTTTGTACCACGTTAAACTTTATACTATTAAATGCGTCTATACGTATATATTAAAAATGTAGTATTTTTGCAACATGAATATCCAGTCCATAATTGTAATAATTCTTTTTGCTGCTGCAATTTTTTACATCGGTCGTATGATGTATAAAAGCATAACTGCCAAAAAGGGATGCGGTAGTAATTGTAAATGCGGCGTTGATTTTTCTGGTATCGAAACCGGCAAAGCACATAAATAACCTGCATTACCATTCATTAAATCTTCATCTGTAATTAATACTTTTAAATAAAAGTAAATTCACTTAATGTCTTCAAACAAGCAAGTTTTTCAGGCCGACTCACCGGGTAGATGGAATAAATTCAAGTGGCTAAGCCGCATACTTCTTGCAGTATTGGCTATTGGAATAGTAGCCGTAATAGTTACTATCAAGTCAACCTATTACCCTGATCTGCCAAATCTGAATCCGGCTCCTAAAAAAATGTCGAAAGAAGAGCTTGACCAATTAAAAAAATCAACCAGGTTCAAGTACTTCAATATACAAAAGTCCGAGATCGAGGCGATGGAGCGTGCAAGGAGCTTGCACCAGCAAAAACACCCCAACAATAAAGATCGTATAAACGCCGCGTTTTACCGTGCCTGGGAACCACAGGCCTATAATTCACTGGTTACCAATTTATCCCGGCTGGATATGGTAGTAAGCGAGGGTTTTTCAATTAAACCCGGGGTTGATACCGTTATTACCAAAATAGATACCGGCCTTATTAATCTTAATAAAAAACTCAACAAGCCTGTATTAATCACGCTCTCAAACTATGTTAATATTAACAATACAACCGGCGGTTATGATACGAAGGATGTTGAGCGCATTATTAAAAGCAAAAGGCTTCGCGCAAACTTTATTAACAGCATTGTAAATGCGCTCAACAAATATAAATTCAAAGGTATAAACGTTGATTTTGACGACGTTAAAGACAGGAACGGCAAAAACTATATGACATTTTTGCAGGAGCTTTATACCGTTCTGCATGAGAAAAACTTTTTGGTGACCCAAAACGTGGTACCCGAAGACGAAACTTATGACCTTGTTAAGCTGCAGCATTTTAATGATTTTCTGTTTGTTATGGCCATTGATGAGCATAACGATTTAAGCAATGCCGGTGATCTTTCTAACCAGCACTGGGTTGAACAGATACTGGACGATGTGTGCACCAAGGTACCAAGCGAGAAGATCATCTTAACTTTTGCTGGCGGCGCTTATGACTGGACCGAAAACAGCGTGGGTAAATCAATAGGCTACCAACAGGCCATCAGTACGGCGCAGGAGCAAAAAAGCAAAATTATATTTGATCCGATGTCGGCCAATTTGCATTTCAAATATCTCGACCAGGATAGCCTGCAGCATTCCATTTACTTTACCGATGCTGCCACCAACTTTAACGTGATCCGCATGGCCGATGATTGGGCAACCGGCGGTGTGGCGCTATGGCGCCTGGGTACCGAGGATCCGCGTTTGTGGTCATATTTCCAAAAAAACCTGTCTATCGACTCCTTGAGGAAAACCGGTGTCGACATCAAAAAATTAACTACCGTAGGTTTAAATAACCGTGTAAATGTTGATTATGATGGCGATGGTGAAGTGCTTGACCTGATCACCACCCCTACAACCGGCGAAATAAATGTAAAGCTGGATACCAGCAACTTTACCATAACCGACCAGCAATATATTAAACTGCCCACAAAATATGTGATACGCCGCTATGGGTATGCACCTAAAAAGCTGGTTTTAACTTTTGATGATGGCCCTGATCCAGACTTTACCCCGCGTATTTTAGATATATTAAAAAAAGAAAACGTACCGGCAGCCTTTTTCATAGTAGGCTCCATGGCCGAAAAGAACATGCAGATAGTGCGCCGGATATATGAAGAAGGTTATGAAATTGGTAACCATACTTTTTTCCATCCGGATATTTCGACCATAAGCCTTGACCGTGTTGTACTGGAGCTTAATGCCACGCGCAAGCTCATTGAATCAATAACCGGGCGCAGCACCATACTGTTCAGGCCGCCGTTTAATGCTGATGCCGAGCCTCAAACGCTTGCAGAGGTTATACCGGTTGCTGAAAGCCGCAGGCAAAGCTATATCACCATTGGCGAATCAATTGACCCCTGGGACTGGCAGCCTGGTGTAACCGCCGATAGCATTATAGCCCGTACCATCAGGCAAAAGGATAATGGTTCCATGATCTTACTGCATGATGCCGGTGGTGATACCCGCGAAGAAACGGTAAAGGCCCTGCCCGCAATTATACATTACTTTAAATCGCACGGTTACAAGTTTACAACCATTGCCGATGTGCTGGGCAAAACCAAGGCCGATCTGATGCCGCCTATAAAGAACGACCCAAACAGCGGCATATTAGGGCCTATGTATGATGTATTTGTGCATGGCTACTTTTATATTAACTGGATATTGATCTACGTATTTTTATCGGCTATTTTCCTGGCTATTGGCCGTATTGTTTTAATTGGCATACTGGCGGTAAGACAGCATGGCGAAAATAAAAAGATGATAAAATTACGTGGCGACGATATTCCGTTGCCGCCGGTAAGCATCATTGTACCTGCCTATAACGAGGAGGTGAACGCTGTTGCAACCATACAAAGTTTATTAAAAACCGAATACCCATCCTTCGAGATCATTTTTGTTGATGATGGATCAAAAGATAAAACATTTGAAGTGGTTACCGCCGCTTATGCCGATAATCCGCTGGTTAAAATATTAACCAAACCCAATGGCGGTAAGGCATCGGCCCTTAACTTTGGCATTACCCATGCCCAAAGCGATTTTGTGGTTTGTATTGATGCCGATACGCAGCTAAAAACAGATGCCATTTATCACTTAATGACCTATTTTACTGATGATGAAATTGGCGCTGTGGCAGGTACGGTAAAAGTAGGTAACGAAACCAATATCATTACGCGCTGGCAGTCAATTGAGTATATTACGGCCCAAAATATGGACCGCCGGGCCTTCGATCTTATCAACAGCATTACCGTGGTGCCTGGTGCTATAGGCGCGTTCAGGAAATCGGCAATTTTTAAAGCCGGGGGTTTTACCTATGATACCCTTGCCGAAGATTGCGACCTTACCATGCGCATATTAAAACAAGGTTACATCATTAAGAACTGTGCCGAAGCCATAGCTTATACCGAGGCCCCAGAAACCGTCAATATGCTGCTTAAACAACGTTTCCGATGGAGTTTTGGCGTAATACAAAGTTTCTGGAAAAATCGCGACGCGCTGTTCAATAAAAAATATAAGTTTTTTGGGATGGTGGGCATGCCTAATATCCTTATCTTCCAGATCATATTACCACTGTTTTCGCCGCTGGCAGATCTGATGATGATATTTGCCCTGTTTGGTGCCAAGCCCGAAAAAATGCTATTCTATTATTTAGCCTTTGTTTTGATTGATTTCATAGTGGGCGTCATTGCCTTCAAGATGGAAAAAGAGGATTATAAGAAGCTCATCTACATTATACCGCAGCGTTTCATGTGGCGTCAGCTCATGTATTATGTGCTGTTTAAATCGATCAGGAAAGCCTTAAAAGGCGAACTAAGCGGCTGGGGCGTATTAAAACGTACCGGAAACGTTAAGGTTGAAAAAGAGAAAGAAAGCCCGGTGTAAGCCGGTAAACTGTTATCCAGAAAGCCAGGGCGATTGTTCTGGCTTTTTTGGTTACTGTAGTTGCAAACTATCAAATATCCTGAAAAGAAGATGGCTTTGAAGTAAGGTAAACTTTTACTTAAAATATTTTGTAATTAAGTAGACTAATGTTGAAACGGTTGCTACTATAAAGGCTAACCAGCCATTTTCTTTATATTCTCCTGAATGCCTGCCTAACGCTGTACCCACGAAGATAAACACAAATGTAATCGCGAAAACAATAAGTGCTCCGATCATAATTAAAGGACTAAATAGAAGAAGAACAAAACCGACCTCCATGACAGCCGTCCGGCTGCCGATTATCTGGAAAAAGGAAACCTGCACGGCATTCATGTATTAACAAAGGAACAACAGGAATTGCGAAGCTTGTTTCGTTTTCGGCGAGCTAAAGTTAAAGAAGTCCAACTTCGAACCACTATGCCGGTAGTCTTCAGACTACCGGTCAACCCTAATCCCTTTCAATAAGGCAAACCGCATAGGCAACTACACCCTCCTGACGGCCAATAAAACCCAATTGTTCGTTAGTAGTAGCTTTGATGGATATATCATCCTCGTTTATAGAGGCAGCGGCGGCAATGTGTGTTTTCATGGCCGGGATGTGTGGGTTTATCTTTGGTGCTTCCAGGCATACCATGGCATCAATATTGCCTATGCTAAACCCCTTTTCTTTTATAAGCGCGACCACATGCTGTAATAACACCAGGCTGCTTATGCCTTTCCACCGGTTATCGGTATTAGAAAAATGAAAGCCGATATCGCGTAAATTGGCGGCACCCAGCAAGGCATCGCAAATGGCATGTAGTAATACATCGGCATCGGAGTGACCGAAGGCCCCTGAATGGTGCTCTAAATTTACGCCGCCTAAAACAAATGGATGCTGCTCTTTTAACTGATGTACATCAAACCCAAAACCTACCTTTATTTTACCCATTACTGTTTACTCACATTTGTTGTACCGCCAAAGTTTGCCGATAAGGTAAAGCGCAGCGTATTGGCCAAAGGGCTGTTTTGCTGGCTGGCAGCCAGGTACGAAAAATCAAAATTAAAAATATCATACTTCATACCTACACCCAGGGTTAGGTAATGCCTGCCGCCTTTTGAGGGGTTTTCATAAAAATACCCGGCCCTAAAGGCAAACTGCTGATTATACCAGTACTCTATACCTGGCGAAAGACTTATCTCCTTCAGCTCTTCGCTAAATCCGCCCCTGGCATCTGTAAAAGATCTAAAAATACCTGCAGGTACCGAAAGGTCACTTATAACACCTGTTGAATCGCGCGCGGTGGGTACCAGCAGCTTGTTCAGATCAAGTGTAACCGTAAGCTGGTTGGTTTCATCAAGGTTCCAGGTGTTGGCGGCACCAATCTTTAAATTAGCCGGTAAAAAATAGCCGGGCTCCACATCGCTATAGCTTATTTTTGTACCAATGTTTGATACATGCACACCAAAGGCAAAAAGGTTATCACTACTGCCGTAAGGCTTTTTATAGTATAAAGAAACATCGGCAGCAACAGCGTTACCGGCTTTGCTTACCTGACCCGAGCCCTGCGAATAGGAGATGCTTGATATATTTGAATGTATATAGCGCAGCGTTAAGCCCAATGAAAGGTTTTCGCCAAATTTACGCGCAAAAGAACCATCCAGTGAAAATTCATTAGGTGTATATGTACCAAGATTATTGGATTGATCATCTGTTAATTGCACTGAGCCGTAATTAAAGTAACGCAAGGATGCGCCTAAAGTATTACGATCATTTAATTTATGCGCATAGCTCAGGTATGACAGGCTTATATCGGGCACCAGGTGCCTTAACCATGGGCTGTATGATACTGATAAGGCATCATTACTTTCTAAAAACGCCAGCTTGGAGGGGTTCCAGAAGTTAGCATTCACATCAGGGGATGTAGCTACGCCGGCCTCACCCATGCCACCCGCACGCGAGTCGGGAGCGATGTTCAGGAATTGTACCTGTACCGGTATTGCATTAATATTACTTCCGTTGGGGTTTGTGCCACCAGAAGTTTGTGCAATGCCTGCAAATGGCAGTAAAAACAGCACGAAATAAACAATACAGCGAAAGGTAAAGAAGTTCATTGGGTGCAATTTAAGTTTAATAATTCAATTGATATATAGATACACTCTAAATTCACTTTGGATTTTTCAAGGAACTGTTTGAAGAGTTGCTCAATCAAAAAAGCAAACCAATGCAACTAATTTCATCATTTTTTCGTTCAAAAGCGTGATAATAATTTGATTTATTTTTAATAATGGTTAATGAATATTAGCATTATATCCATTTTTTTCTAAATTTACCTCTTAATATAACTGTAAAAATATGAAAATACTTTTTACTAAAACTGCTTTAGTGATGTTGGCTGTAGGCGCAGTGATGAGCAGCTGCAGTAAACACGAACAGTCGCAAAAGACCGGAATCACATATAACGACAAAACCAATGGTGGTTATGTGCGCTTCAGACAAACCCACCCAGCTCCGGGACCGGGTTTGGTGCCTATTGAAGGCGGTACTTTTGTAATGGGAGGTAGTGCAGACCAGGATGTTACTTATGATTATAATAATGTGCGCCGCAGGGTAACCGTTCCTTCATTTTATATGGATGAAACCGAGGTATCAAACCAGGATTGGCTTGATTACCTGCATTGGACCGCCATCACCTTCCCTCAGGATCGTGAATTATATTATGATGCGTTACCCGATACCCTGGTATGGCGTAAAGCGCTATCGTATAATGAACCCTATGTGGATAATTACCTGCGCCACCCTGCATTCCAGGATTACCCTGTTGTCGGTATAACGTGGGATCAGGCCCAGGATTACTGTCAATGGCGCACCGACCGTACCAATGAGAATATTTTACGTGAATCGGGCAGAATGGTGGCCTGGAAAGACTTAAACGGTGGCAAAAAAGGCGCAGCTGCTGCGGCTCCGGCAACGGCTTCTGCACAGCCGTTTAATACAGATATTTATCTTAACGGCCAAATGAAAGGTGCCGGAATTGACGGTAAAAAGATGATGCCTGATCTAAGTCCTAACGCACAGCCGGGTACCGGTAAAGGCGGTAAGCCTGTAAGACCGGTACGTATGGAAGATGGTATATTAAAACAAGGCTATCGCCTGCCCTCAGAAGCAGAGTGGGAATATGCTGCTTTGGCTTTGGCCGGTAATACCCAGTTTGAAAACATTGACGACGGTAAATTATACCCCTGGAACGGCTTAGGCGTTCGTTCGGCCAAAAGCAAAACCCGTGGTTTAATAATGGCTAACTTTAAACGTGGTAACGGCGATAATGCCGGCGTGGGTGGCTACCTGAATGATAAGGCTGATATTACTGCTCCGGTAAGGTCATACGCGCCAAATGATTTTGGTTTATATAATATGGCCGGTAACGTGAATGAGTGGGTGGCCGATACCTATCGCCAAACATCATTTGAGGAGTTTGATGATTTTAACCCTTTCCGCGGTAATGAATATAGCAACAAACGTTTAGCCGATCCTACAAAGGGGCTTTACGCCAAGGATAAATATGGCCGGCCGATTAAGGACCCTGCAAAATCAAACAAAAAATTAAAATACAGTGAACTTTTAGCCTTACAAGGGCAAAGCGCCGACTCGGCCGCTGCAGCCGCTCCTGCTAACGGTAACGCGGCGGTTAATCCGAATATCCCTCTTTCTGCTAAAAACTCCGGAAAAGCTTTTAATGCCGATATGAGGGGCGAAAAAGACACTGTTAATATGGCACTATATGGCACCACCACTTTGGTTAACAACCATTCAAAAGTTTACAAAGGTGGTTCATGGAATGATATGGCTTATTGGTTAAACCCATCAACCCGCCGCTTTATGGACCAGGATGAGGCAAGCGCCGAAGTTGGTTTCCGCTGCGCAATGACGTTGGTTGGCGCACCAGAAATTTACCCTACAGGCAAGCCGCATTACAGTATAAAAAAAGCCAGGGCTTATAAATCAAAATAAAAACTCATTATTTATTAAAAAAAGGCCGTTCAGCAATTGAACGGCCTTTTTGTTTTTAACCGATGCTAAGCAGAGTATATTAAATAATTCATACTACTAACGATTAGATCCTACGTTACTGCCCACGACCTGTTTCAATTACCACAATTAACAAATATGTCATTATGAGCATAGTGTGGCAATGACATCTTACGGCAAAATCAGGTCACCCAAAATCAAACACAATGTGAGCAACATTTAAGAACTTCGGATAAAAAAAGCCCCGGCACCATTACCGATACCGGGGCTTGAACTATGACAGGTTTAACTAATAACCTTCGTTTTGTACTAAATTTTTATTGGCATTTACTTCTGTTTGCGGGATCGGAAATATCACGTTTGCAGCATCAAAATTTGATGGACCTACCTTTTGTTTTAACCGCTTGGCATCATGAAAAAAGAAGCCCCCTTCAAATGCAAGTTCTAATACTCTTTGCTGCAGTACTTCGGCAATGTTAGCCGCTGTTACTTGCGCAGGATCCGGGTTAACTGGTTGTACGTAGTTGGCAATACCAGCGCGTTTTCTGATCACATTGATATCTGCAAGCGGTTGGGCTCCGGTTGTTGTACCCAAACGCAGGTTGGCCTCCGCACGAATTAAATATAATTCAGCAAGGCGTATTACGCGTATGTTGCCATATAAATTATCAAATTTATCGCACCTTAAGTTACCATCCGAATCTTCATTGTATATATCTAAACGAGTGTCGCCATTGCTAAACTGATTTAAAAAACTTTCTTTTATCGTTATATCACCCCTCCCGCCAAATTCAGACGATGCATAAAAGGTGTTTAACTCATTGGTAACCCCTGTTCCTAACTGGCTGGTTAACTGTATAGCAAAAATATCCTCGGTTGTATTATCAACATGTACCGCTGACTGATTTGGAAAGGGAAATTCATCCGTATAAACCGCTACTAATGAATACGCGTTTGAACTAATAACCTTTGTTGCCTCGGCAACAGCCTTTGCATACTCGCCCTGCTGCAGATAGAGCCTTGCTAATATAGCCGAAGCTGAATAGCTGTTTGCGAAAAAGGTAATACCTTTATCTAATTTAGTTTCAGCATCGGTAAGATCAGCTATAGCCTGTTGATAAACCTGGCTTACCGTTGATCTGGAAGGATAGGATGATGAATTGATAACGGATGTAGGGGTTAACACAATAGGAACACCTAAATTAACATTTGGGTCCCCATCATTCCATGATTTTCCAAATAACCTTACCATTTCAAAGTAAACAAGCCCTCTTAAAAACTTGGCCTGTCCTTCGGTCGAGTTTTTATCACCCTCAGCAACCTTATCTAAATTAGCCAAAACATTGTTAGTTTGGTTAATAACCCGGTAAGCATCAAGCCATATGGAGTTAACAAAAGTATTATTATTAGGTATTTCCTGACTTACCATTTGGGTTAAACCCTGAAAAGTACCAGACCAATCAACAACAGACTGTGTAGCCATCAGATCGGGCTCCAGAAACACCCTGCCACCATACAAGTCGCTAAGACTCATGCGGTTATATGCCCCAATAAGCGTGCTTTGTACATCTGTCGCTGTAAGTATTGCCTTGTCGGCCTCTATTTGATTGGATGGGTTAAGGTTTAATTGCTTATTACAGGCACTTAATAAAAGTATGGTACCAAAAGCTGTTATATATATTTTAATTTTTTTCATCTCTGTAAATATTAATGGTTACAATCCTATGTTTACACCAAAAGTAATTGTACGTGGTTGTGGGGCCGAGTAAAAATCAACACCAAGGTTGTAATTTTGTGCCTGTGCTTCAAAGTCGGCGTTAACTTCAGGGTCCCAGCCTTTATATTTGGTGATCAGGAACAGGTTATAAGCGTTAACAAATATCCTTGCCCTATCAAGCTTTATTTTTGATAAAACATCTTTTGGTATATTATAGCCTAAACTAACAGTTTTACAACGAACGTATGAACCACCTGAAAGATAACGACTTGATGGATTTGTTCCGTTAGCATAGAACAAACGAGGCTCAGGTACATTAGTAATATCACCAGCTTTTTTCCAATAACTTAGCTGATCAATCGTTTGGTTATCAAAGCCGTTGCTGGCATTGGCGCTCATGTACTGACCACCACCATTATAAATTTTATTACCAAACGATCCCTGGAAGGTAATAGAAAAATCAAACCCTCCATAAGATAAATTATTGGTTAAGCCGCCCGTATAATTAGGCGTTGGGTTACCTAATACTACATTTTGTGCAGCGTTATAATCATTTGTTTTTGTGCGATTAAGGTTTCCGCTTGCATCCTTAGTATTTAAGTAATATAAGGCATCACCATTTGCTGGGTCAACGCCTGCATATTCACGCCCGTAAAACACACCTATCGGCTGCCCCTCCATGACCCGGTTTAAATCATTATCGCCAATAATTAAACCGTTTACATAGGTTACTACGTTTTTATTGTAAGCGATATTAAATGATGTAGACCATTTAAATTTACCCACAAAATTGTCTGATGACAAAGAAATTTCATAACCCTGATTGTACAACTTAGCCAAATTTTGGGTTTGTGTAGCTATTCCTAGAGTTTGCGGTATGTTTACTTCGAGCAAACCATCGCGGGTGTTTTTACGGTAATAATCAAAAGTTCCTGACAAACGATTATTAAAGAACCCTATTTCAAAACCAGCATCAAATTGCGATGTTTTTTCCCATCTTAAATTAGGGTTGGCTATTTGGAAAAAACGCTGCCCGGGAACACCGTTATATCCGGCATCGCCCGAGAATAAACCAAAAGCTGCATACTCAGGAATTTCTGCATTACCTGTTAAACCATAACTAGCCTTAAGCTTTAGATTACTAAGGGTGTTTGAATTTTTCAGAAACTCTTCCTGGCTAATAACCCAACCCACTGATCCCGCAGGAAAAAAACCATACCTGTTGTTTGCACCAAATCTTGATGAAGCATCTGTACGGCCGCTTACTGATAATAAGTATTTACTTTTAAAAGCATAATTGGCCCTCGCAAAATAAGAGACAAAGCTATATTCGGTTTGAGTTGATGTACCACCTGATTTTACGGCCGCAGAAGCTATTTGTTTATACGCATCTGAAGGGAACTGTTGCCCTTGTATATCATTACCATTATTACGGCTGTACTCGTAACTTGTGCCCAGTGTTGCATCTAAAGTATGATCTGTGCCAAAAGTGTTTTTATAGGTGAAATAATTATTTACCGTATAGTGTATTATAGTGGTGTTTGTATTCTCGCCGAAACCGTTAGGCTGGCCCGTATTTCTGAATGTTAACCGGCCTGAGTAACTATCCTCATTGGAGTTGGTTTGGTCAACACCAAACTCTGAGCGGAAACTTAAATGCTTTACGATGTCCCAATTGGCATATATATTACCCAACGTCCTGTAATTATTGGTATGAAAATAAGAATTATCTACATTCAATAATGGATTGTAGTAAACCGGGTAGCTGCTGGCAGCACCTGGCAAACTACCGCTTAACAAACCTGTGCGTGGATCAATAACAGGAGTTATAGGAGATAATGCCACAACCTGGAGTGGTGTACCAAATGAGTTGTCATTATCAATCCGTTCATTTAAAGAGTGGGTAAAGTTCATGTTCATACCCACCTCAAAATTATTGAAAAGCTTGGAAGTGAGGTTTAAACGACCAGACATTCTTTTAAAATTATTACCCTTCAATATCCCGGCTTGATCAAGGTATTGGCCACCAATAAAATAAGTGGTTTTATCATTACCTCCTGATATGTTAAGGTCATATTGTGATTGGGGTGCGCTTTGGAAAGCTTCTTTTTCCCAATCGGTATTGGTTGTGCCCCAATCTTTTGTTTTACCTGCCGCATACGTGGTAAA
>Ga0193717_1000607_pt1 | contig 23379 bp, 19 predicted proteins | sample U2c2metaG_FD_145900 | JGI IMG/M metagenome (GOLD analysis project Ga0193717, IMG submission 145900) | Soil microbial communities from a riparian zone of the East river system, Colorado, United States - U2c2 | ecosystem: Environmental > Terrestrial > Soil > Riparian zone | place: USA: East River...
AGAGCGCGGGAGCCCGTCGCGGCGGCCTCGATGGTCGAGCGTTCGACGGCCTTGACCGCGCAGACCAGGCCGGCCTGGTGATCAGTCAACTGGGAGACCGTCAGCGGGCGGGCGCCGTTCGCGTCCACTGTGCACGGGATCTCGACCACCGCGTCGTCGTCCAGGTGGTGCAGCGTGCCGCGGTTGCGCACGTTGAGGATCAGGGACGCCCGCTCGTTGTGTGCGATCGCCCGCATCAGCGAGAGCGCCACCTGCTCGTATCCGCCGGCCGACATGTCCCGCTCGTCCCGCTCGCCCGCGTCAGCGATCTCCCGACTCTCGACCATGTACGTCGACTCGCGCTCGGCCCGGGTCTTCTGCCACTGCTCCAGGGCAGTCGAGGGATTCCGGGCCGTCTCCGCATAGAACGCCGACTGCTGCTCCAGCAAGAACGTGCCGCGCGTCTGCTCCACCGACTGCACGGCAGCCAGGGTCTCCCGCGCGAAGTAGTAATAGTGCAGGTACTCGTTCGGGATCGACCCGATCGACCGCAACCACTCGACCCCGAAGAGCCGCCCCTCCTCGAACGCCCCGAGCGCCGACGAGTCCGCCAGCAGGTCGGGCAGCCGATCGACCCCGCCCGACTGCAGTCCGCGCAACCAGCCCAGGTGGTTCAGCCCCGCGTAGTCGTAGAAGACCTGCGACGCGTCCAAGCCCAGAGCCTGCGCCGCACGCCGCCCGAGCCCGGAAGGCGAATCGCAGATCCCGATCACCCGGTCGCCGAGATAGGGCAGCATCGCCTCGGTCACCATGCCGGCCGGGTTGGTGAAGTTGATCACCCAGGCGTCGGGCGCCACGGCGGCGATCCGCCGCGCGATGGCAGTTGCCACCGGCAACGTCCTGAGCCCGTACGCGATCCCGCCCGCGCCGACCGTCTCCTGACCCCGTACGCCGAGGTCGAGGGCGACGCGTTCGTCGATCGTCCGCCCTTCCAGACCTCCTACCCGGATCGCGGAGAAGATGAAGTCCGCCCCGCGCAGAGCCTCGTCGAGATCCGTCGTCTCCGTGACCACGGGCGCCTCACCGACCCATGAGCCAGCCGGATCCGCGGAACCAGCTGAGGCGGAGGCAGCTTGCTGCCGTAGTACGGCGCCTATCGAGGCCAACCGGGAGCGGTCGGTGTCGTACAGGGTGACGGAGGTGATCCGGCCCTCGCCGCGATCGCCCAGCAGGGCCTGGTAGACGAGCGGCACCCGGAACCCGCCGCCCCCGAGGATGGTCAGCCTCACGTCAAAATCACCTGCACCCCTGCCTCCACGAGTTGGGCCCGGGTCGCCTCGTGGGCGCCGGGCTCGGTCACCACCATCGAAAGTTCGGACGGCTCGCACACCTTCGCGACACCGTGGCCCGGGAACTTGGAAGCATCCGCGAGCAGAACCACCCGGTCGGCCGCGTTGATCATCGCCCGCTTCACCGGTACTTCGATCATCGTGCTGTCCATCACCCGGCCGTCAGGGCGAACCCCACTGGTCCCCAGGAACAACCAGTCGACGTGGATCTGCCGCAGCGATTCCTCGGTCAGGTAGCCGACCAGTGAGCGGTAGCTCCGCCGGACGAAGCCGCCCAGGATGATCAGTTCGATCTGCTCGTCGTTCTGCAGTTCCTCCAGGACGGCGAGATTGCTGGTCACCACGGTCAGCGACCGGCCGTGCAACTGCTGCGCCAAGCGCAAGGCCGTGGTCCCGATGTCGAGCAGCAACGACTCCCCGTCACCGATCAGCTCCGCTGCCCGCCGGGCGATCCTGTCCTTCTCGTCCGCCCGTACTGCGCTGACCTCGGCGAACGGCTCATCCCCGCCATCCACGGCGAGCGCGCCGCCGTACACCCGGGTGAGCCGGCCTTGTTCGTGCAGGGCCTCGAGGTCGCGCCGGATCGTCGCCTCGCTGACCCCGAGTTGGGTAGCCAGCACCTTCACCCCGCCGGCCCCATCGGCACGGAGGGCGCGGACGATCTGGTCATGCCGCTGCTTTGGCAACACGGAGAGACCGTATCACGCAAACTCTGTCAAAATCACTCATTCGAGTGCAGACCTATTGCGTAGTTTGATCAGAAGATTCAAACTGTCTGCACGAGTTTGAGCGAGCCTGCAGGAGTGTGGCGCCGATGAGTGAGCTGGACGTGGTCGTGTCCGGCCTGGTCTTCCAAGACCTGGTGCTCGGGCTGCCCACTGCTCCGCGGCCGGGCACCGAGGTCTGGGCGACAGCCTCCGCGGAGAGCCCGGGCGGGATCGCCAACTTCGCGGTGGCACTGACCCGGCTCGGCCTGCGGACCGGCCTGGCCGCTGTCTTCGGCAACGATGACCTCGGCAACCGTTGCTGGCAGCAACTGGAAGTCGCCGAGGGCATCGATCTGACGCTTTCCCGCAAGCTCGACGGCTGGCAGACCCCGCTCACGGTGGCCCTTGCCTATGACAACGACCGGGCCCTGGTCACCCGCGGGACCCCTCCCCCGCTGTCAGCCGACGAGCTCCTCACCACGCCGCCGGCCGCCCGGGCCGTCGCCGCCCACATCGGTCCCTGGCCGAACGAGTGGCTCGCCAAGGCGAAGGCGGCCGGCAGCGTGGTGTTCGCCGACGTCGGCTGGGATCCCTCCGAGCAGTGGGACCCGGCTGTCCTCGATCAACTGGAGCACTGCGACGTGTTCCTCCCGAACGCCGGCGAAGCAATGCACTACACCCGTACTACGACCCCGTCCGAGGCGATGGACAAGCTCGCCGAACGGGTCCCGATCGTCGTCGTTTCGGACGGGGCGAACGGCGCCCTGGCGATCGACACCGGCACCGGCGAGCGCGTCGCAGTACCGGCTGTCCCCGTGCTGGCGGCGGACACCACCGGGGCGGGTGATGTGTTCGCCGCCGGGTTCATCGCTTCCACGTTGTGGGGGCTGTCCCTCCAAGAGCGGGTGCGGTTCGCCGCGCTGACGGCGGCGCTGTCGGTGACCCGGCTCGGTGGGGCCGACGCGGCGCCGAGCTGGGCCGACCTTGCCGCCTGGCACCAGGAACATCCAGAAGACCAAACCCTTGCCGCGCTGCTCAGCGCACACTCCGGAAGCGCTCCCCTGCGCGACCAGTCAGGAAGGTAGAACCATGGAGCTCTCACGTCGGACGCTACTGGCCGGGGGCTTCGCAGCCATGCTCGGCGGCACAGTGGTCGGCTGCTCGTCCAGCATGGACAGCGGAACCACCAAGAAGAATGCCACCGGCAACATCGCCTTGTGGTGCTGGCCGGGCGGTCTGGGCAAGTCCGTGCTCGACGACACGATCGCGCACTTCCCCGACCAGCACATCAAGTACTCCGAGATCGGCGGCGACTTCAAGCAGAAGCTGATCACCACCTTCAACGGCGGTACTTCCATTCCCGACATCACCGGGGTGAAGGGTGAGGACATCGCCTCGCTGCTGCCGCAGGCGAACCGGTTCGTCGACCTGAAGACGATCGGCGCCGACTCGATCCTGGGCGACTACCTGGAGTGGAAGGTCAAGCAGGCCACCACGCTGGACGGCAAGGTGATCGGCATCCCGATCGACATCGGCCCGACCGCGCTGTTCTACCGCGAGGACATCTTCACCGCCGGCGGGCTTCCTGGTGATCCCGCCAAGGTGGCCGAGCAACTGAAGACCTGGGACGACTTCCTGGCCGCCGGGGTCGAGCTGAAGAAGTCCAACCCAAAGGCGTTCATCGTCGCCGACGCCGTGGACATGTACGGCACGGTCGTCAACCAGGGCACGGCTCGCTATATCGACAAGGACAACAAGTTCATCGGCGACCAGGACCACATCCGCAAGGCCTGGGACACCGCGGTCAAGGCGATCACGCTGAAGGTCGACGGCAAGACCCTCGGCGGTACGCCGGACTGGAACGCCGGCCTCGACCAGGGCACGGTGCCCACCGTCACCGGCGCGGCCTGGGTCGCGCTGGACATCAAGGCCGCCTGCAAGACCAGCGTCGGCAAGTGGCGGGTCGCGCCGACCCCGAGCGGCCCGGCGAACTTCGGTGGCTCGTTCCTCACCATCACCAGGAACGCCGCCGACCCGGCCGCCGCGCTCGAGGTGATCAAGTACATGCTCAGCCCCGACAACGAGGCCAAGGCGTTCGCGGACGCGCAGATCTTCCCGGCCGCGCCGGCGGCGTACGACAAACCGCAACTGAAGGCGGCGGATCCGTTCTTCGGCGGCCAGGTGCCGATCGACGTCTTCGGGCCGGCCGCGAAGGCCATCCCGATCGCCTACGAGGCTCCCCTGGACAGCGCGATCGCAGTACCGTTCACCGACGGTCTGAAGCTGGTCCAGGTGGGCAAGAAGTCGTCGGACGCGGCCTGGGCGGAGGCTGTCTCGAAGGCGAAGCAGATCGGCAAGCGTCAGGGCGTGCAGTGACGCTGACCGCGACCGCACCGGCGAAGGCGCCCCGTACTGCGAAGCCTCGGCGCCGGCGCAGCGTCTGGTCGTACTGGCGTTTCTACCTGGCGCTGTCGCCGTTCTACCTGATCTTCCTTGTCTTCGGGTTGTACCCGGTCGCGTCGACGATCCTGCTCGCCTTCCAGAAGTGGGACGGGCTCGGCCCGCGCCAGATGGTCGGCCTGCAGAACTTCAGCTTCCTGATCGAGGACAGCACCTTCTGGCTGGCGCTGTGGAACACGGTCGTGCTGTTCTTCATGTCGACCGTGCCGACGCTCGCGATCGCGATGGCGCTCGCGGTGATGCTGCACTCCGCCGTACGGCTCAAGGGCGTCTACCGGATCGCGTACTTCATCCCGAACATCACCTCGCTGGTGGCGGCGGCGATCTTCTTCGCCGCCGTCTTCAGTACCAACTTCGGGCTGATCAACTCCGGGCTCCGCGCGCTCGGGCTGCCTACCGAGGACTGGCTCGGGGAACCGTGGGGGATCAAGATCGCGATCTCCACGATGATCATCTGGCAATGGACCGGCTACAACACGATCATCTACCTGGCCGGGTTGCAGGCGATCCCGACCGAGCAGTACGAGGCGGCCAAGGTGGACGGCGCCGGGCCGTTGCGGACGTTCTTCTCGATCACCCTGCCGCAACTGCGGCCGGTCGTGCTGTTCACCGTGGTCATGTCGACGATCGGCGGTCTGCAGACCTTCACCGAACCGCAGGTGATGGTCGGCAACAACGGCGGTACGGGGCAGAGCGGCATGACGGTGGTCATGTACTTCTACAACCAGGCCTTCTTCAACAACGACTACGGGTACGCCGGAGCCATTGCCCTGAGCATCTTCGCGCTCGTGCTGCTGTTCACCGCGATCAACTGGAAGCTGCTCGGCGGAAGGGGCCGGTCATGAGATGGCGCGGGGTGCTCCTCCACCTGGCGCTGGCGATCGCCGGCGTGGTCTGCCTGTTCCCGTTCTACTGGACGCTGGTGATGGCGACCAACACGACGGCCGACATCTACCGGTTCCCGCCGAAGTTCACCTTCGGCTCGCAGTTCGACGACAACGTCCGCGCAGTACTGGACAACGTCGCGTTCTTCCAGTCGATGGGCAACACCCTGGTGGTGGCTGTCTCGACGACCTTGCTGGTGCTGTTCTTCGACTCGCTGGCGGCCTTCACCTTCGCGAAGTTCCGGTTCCCGGGGCGGAACGTGTTGTTCGTGATCCTGCTGGCGACGATGCTGCTGCCGGCCCAACTGGGTGCGGTACCGCAGTTCCAGACGATGGCGGCGTTCGGCTGGGTCGGTTCACTCAAGGCCCTGATCATCCCGGCGGCGGCGAACGCCTTCGGCATCTTCTGGTTACGGCAGTACTTCCAGAACTCGATCCATGACGAACTGGTCGAGGCGGCCACGCTGGACGGCTGTGGGTTCTTCGGGGTCTACCGGCATGTAGCGCTTCCGTCAGCGCGGCCGGCGTTGGCGTTCCTGGGGATCTTCACCTTCGTGGCTTCGTGGAACGACTACTTCTGGCCGCTGATCGTGCTGACCAACCCCGATCACCTGACCCTGCAGGTGGCGCTGTCGTCGCTGAACCGCAGCCACGGCGTCGACTACAGCATGGTGATGACGGGCGCGCTGATGGCGATGATCCCGCTGATCGTCGTCTTCATGATCTTCGCCCGCCAGTTCATCAAGGGCGCGACCGAGGGCGCCATTCGCGGCTGATCGAGGCGAAGTGCCGAGGAGCCGCGAAGGCTACGGCCACCACGATCAATCCGTTGCCGAGCAGGGCGGTGAGGAAGACCGGCGCCGCCCCGCCCTCGGTCAGGGCGGGAAGAGTGGAGACCACGCAGATGAGCGCGTACATCACTGCGGTCGCGGTCAGCCACCTTCCCGCGACCGCATCCGTGGCAGCCAAGGCGAGCCAGGCGAGCCCGACGGTGAGGACGGGCTCCAGCACCGCAAGCTTGGTGACGGTGAAGAACGAGACCCCGTCGCCATCCTCGATCGCCGAACTGACGAAGAGCAAGATGCCGCCGGCAACGACCAGGACGGCAGCCGGTCCCTGCACCGGCCACAGCGGCCAACGCTTCGGCCACAGGACAACAAGTATGACGGCGGACATCACGGCGGCGACCGCTGTTGCCGCAGTCCAGACAGTGGTCTCCACGTAGGAGATGCCAGCGCCCAGGACCAAGACACCCTCCTCGATCACAGAGACCGCACAGGCCAGGACGACACCCAAGGCGAGAGGGGCCCATCGCCCGGACCACCGCGCGACCAGGCTTGCGATGAGGGCAACGAACGAGGCGAGGATGAGCGGGTCTGTCCAGCGCCGATACACGTACCACCCGGTGTTCGACTCGTCGTACCAGAGCTTGCGTGAGTCGACGGCTCCCGGCCAGTTCAACCGAATCTGCAACAGAGCACCCACAGCCAGCACCCCAACCACCCACCACGGCACAACCCCCGAGCCAGCCGCCGGCGGTGCAGCTGCCGGCGACTGCCCTGCAGGCGTTGGAGACTGCAGCGCGGCTGCCTGTAGCTGCGGGGCGGGGGCTTCGACCTGCGGTGCAGGCGCCTGCGGCTGCGGCCCAGAGGCTTCGGTCCGCGGCGCGGACGCCTGCTGCGGGACGGCGGTGGGCGCTGCCAGCGATGCCGCCACAGCTGCCGGCGGGGCGGAGGGCTCCGGTGCGGGGGTTTCCGTCTGTGGTGCGGACGTTTGCTGGGGGACGGAGGTGGGCGCTGCTGCCGATGCCGCCATGGCCGGCGGTTCGGGGATGGGCTCGGGCGCGGGTTCTTGGGTGGGGGTGGGGACTTGGAGGTGGAGGGGGATTGTGTGTTCGCCGGTGGGGCCCGTGAGGATTACTGAGGACTCGTGGGGGCCGGGGGTGGGTGGAGAGGCGATCACGCGGATTGTCGCGCCGAGTTGCTCGATGCGGATCCAGGGCGCGCCTGGCGATGCCACGGCGGTCAGGGCTAGCGGCGGTCCCTCCAACTGGAGTTCGCCTTCCGCGTGACCCTCGACGGCCGTGCCGAGGTCCAGCTCCGTGGGCGTCGCTCGCGGAGTGGCCAGCGCGATCGAGCGGCTTGCCGCCTCGGACACCTTCCGGCTGTCGTCATCGAGCATGCGATGCAACGCCTGCCAGGCGGCGTACGCCTGGCCGAGATCGGACTCGTCCAATCGCTCGCGCAGATAGTCGACGACACCGAACCTTGTCGCCGGCAACGGACTCTCCATTGCCTCGAGCAACTCCGGCGCCAGCGGGGTCGGAGTGATCCGGCGGACCCGGCTGCGCGCGATCAGCAGTTCGCCCTGGGACCCGAAGGTCCACATCTGCGGGTTCTGGTTCGGCGTCACGCGGTGGACCCGATCGGTGACGAACCCGACCAGTTCGGTGAGTCCCACCCAGCCGTCGCCGTCGCGATCAGCCTCACCGGTGGTCAGACCGTCCACCACGGCGCCGGTGAACACCGACGGCGCCGGCTTCGACGCATCGGTCGCCAGCTGACCGCCCTCGAACGCGTACTCCATCGCGCTGGAAGCCGTCACGATCACCCGCCCACGCCCGCCGCCCACGCGTTCCTGCCCGGCGAACGCATCCCGCACCTGGGCTTCACCGGCCGCCCGGACGACCATGCCGCGCGGGAACGCCCCGCCGTAACAACAGTCGAGGAACAAGGCGATCCGCTGCGCGCGGCTGTCGGCCATCTGCCGGTTGACGAAGTCGGCGGCGACCGCCGTGGACGCGAGCCGGGTCGGCTTGGTATCCGCCACGGCCAGGAACAGTTCGCCGGCCGCGTTCTTCAAACCGTGGCAGGAAAAGTGCAGCAACAGCAGATCCTCCGGCGCCCGGTCGGCGAAGAAGTCCTCGACGGCGTACCGGATCGCCTGCGCGGACTCGTTCTGCAGCACCGTGACCTCGAAGCCGCCCACCGACGGGTCGCCCAGCGCGTCGGCCAGCGCGGCCGCGTCCTGCGCAGGCGCCACCAGCCGGCGCAGCCCCGGATCGGCGTACTGGTCATTCGCTATCACGAGCGCGGTTCGCGTGCCGTCCATCTCATGCGTCCGTCCCCGAGTGCTTCTTCACCCAGGCGTCCACAAGCTGCTGCTGCACCGCGTCGCTGGCACCGACCAGCTCGATCACGTCCCCGTCGATCGATAGCTTGACCGTCCGTCCGCTGCCGGATCTGCGAAGCCAGGCACGGACGACGGCTACGACCGCCCCGACGGCCTGCAAACCAGGTCCCATCGAAACCGTCAGCAGGCCGGCGACCGCGGCGAGACCGCCCCGCGTCCCCTCCGGCGCCTCGCCCTCGCGGTACGGCTCGACCGACCGGACATCGAGCGCGAGCAACTCCTCCCGCAGCATCAGCGCCAGCTCCTCGAGCCGCGCCTCGTCGGAACCGTCCTCGACGACCCCCACGCGAACTTCCGCCCCCATGACCCCTCCCCCAACCCCCAGGCCGCGCGTCGACCCCTCAACCATGCTCCCGAGCCGAGCCGACCACAAGGCGTGACGGACGATAGGGTTCGGGAACTGGAGCAGGCGGTCTTGCGTCGGAGGGGACGTCATGGTGGGCAAGCGGGGACGCGTGATCGGCCGGATCGCGCCGGGGATCGTCGGCGAGGTGATGTTGCCGGTCCGCGGTGCCACCGAGGCCTTCTACGCTTACCCCGCGGCCGACGAGGTGATCGAGGTCGGGACGCCGGTCGTGGTGGTCGAGTTCGATCCGCCACGCACGGTCTACGTCGCCCGCGCCTTCTGAGCCTTACATATCGACGCAGTGTTCCCTGGAGGGGAAATGCCCTGGACGTACCTGATCGCCGGCGCCATCGCGCTGGTGGTCCTCCTGCTCCTGTTCCGGATGGTCTGGCGGGTGGCGGAGCCGAACGAGGCCCTGATCATCTCCGGGCTCGGCGCGCACTCGAGCACCGAGCAGATCAACGAGACGCTCGGCTTCAAGATCGTGGTCGGCCGCGGCACCGCAGTACTGCCCGGCTTCCAGACCGTACGACGGCTGCCGCTCGACATCCGCGCGACTCCCCTGACGGTGACGTGTGTCTCCAGCCAGGGGATTCCCCTGCACATCAAGGGCGTCACGGCGTACAAGGTCGGTGACGACTACGGCTCGATCGCGAACGCGGCACGTCGGTTCCTGGAGCAGAGCGACGAGCAGGTGATGTCCACCATCCACGAACTGTTCGCCGGCCACCTGCGCGCGATCGTCGGTTCCACCACGGTCGAGGAGATGCTGCACGACCGGGAGACGCTGACCACGAACATCCGTGGCTCGCTGGCCGGTGACATGGAGAAGCTCGGGCTGGTGGTCGACTCGCTGCAGATCCAGGAGATCGACGACGAGTCCGGCTACATCCAGAACCTGGGTCGTCCGCAGGCCGCCGCCGTCGAGGCCGCGGCCCGGATCGCGCAGGCCGAGCGGGACCGCGAGGCGACCGAGCGCGAGCAGGTCGCCGCCGCGGCGAAGGCAGCCGCAGTACGGCAGAGCTCTATCGCGCAGGCCGGTTATCAGGCCGAGGTCGACCAGGCGAACTCGAAGGCGTCGCAGTCCGGTCCGCTGGCCGAAGCGTTGGCCCGCCAGCAGGTTGTGGTCGCCGAGACCGAGACCGCGAAGCTGAATGCATCGCTGGCCGAGAAGCAGCTCGAGTCGAGCGTGCTGAAGCCCGCGGACGCCGAGGCATACAAGCAGCGCACGCTGGCGACCGCGGCAAGGGATGCGCAGATCGCGGCGGCCGAGGCACAGGCCCGCGAGGTCACCCTGCGCGGTGAGGCGCAGGCGAAGGCGACCGAGCTGAACGGTAAGGCCGAGGCGCTTGCGGTTCAGGCGAAGGCGATGGCCGAGGCGGCCGGTATCAAGGCCCGCGCCGAGGCGCTGGCCACCAACACCGATGCGGTCGTCGCACAACAACTGGCCGAGGCCTACCCGGAGATCGTCCGTGCGGCCGCGTCGTCCTTCGAGAAGGTCGGCAACATGGTCGTGCTGAACGGTGCCCAGGGCATCGAGGACACCCTCGTGAAGACCATCACGATGGGTGGTTCCGGCTTCGCGCTGGCCAAGCAGCTGATCGAGTCGCTGAACACCAAGCCGAACGGTCAGACCCCAACGCTGGAGCCTGTGAAGGACGAGACAGCCTGACTATTCGACCCCAGGTTAATCACTAACCTGATCTGAGTTCGGCTGGTTCCTTGCTGACGTCCGGTGCGCTACCTTGAGGCTCGTCACTCCAGGCGTCACGGACATCACCGCCCGTGACCGGTCGCTTAGGGACTGATCATCGTGCCGCTCAGACGAATCCTCGCTGTGCTGGCCTGTCTGCTGCTCGGTGCCGCCACTCTGGTGGCGGTACCGACGCAGGCCCAGGCCGCCCCCAACTTCAAGGCCCCGTTCCCCTGTGGTCAGCGCTGGACCTACAGCCACCACTCGGCCGAGGTCCGCCGAGCCCTCGACTTCGTCCGCGCCGACGGCGGCACCACCAACGGGACCCCGGTCCTCGCGTCAGCCGCAGGTACGGCGTACCGGTTCTCCCAGCCCAGCGGAGCCGGCAACTACATCGCCATCGAGCACGGCGGCGGCTGGAAGACCTACTACTTCCACCTCTCCTCGTACTCCGTCGCCAACGGGGCGCAGGTCTCCCAAGGGCAGCAGATCGGGGTGACCGGCAGTACCGGCAACTCCTCCGGTCCGCACATCCACTACGAGCAACTGCTCAACGGCGTCGGCCAGAACATCGTCATCAACGGCTCCGGTCTCGCGTATCCCGGCTCGTACAACCAGTACTACCTGACCAGCGACAACGGGTGCGGCGGAGGCGGTGGCACCAACTTCATGACCTGGGGATCCGGTATCAACGTCCGGTCGGACGCCAGGCTGAACGCCTCCGTGGTGACCACGCTGGCCGGGCCGACCTCTGTCTGGGTGCTCTGCCAGAAGCAGGGCGACACGGTGACGGCCGAGGGCTACACGAACAATTGGTGGTCCAAGCTGCGCGACCAGGGCGGCTTCATCACCAACATCTACATCAACCACCCAGCCGCCCAACTCCCCGGCGTCCCCCTCTGCTGACCTCCCCTCTCTTGCATCCTTCGGTCCCACTTCGCCCTTCTCGGAAGGCGTGGTCTGTGTCACCGACGTCTCCCGAGAAGGGCGAGGTGGGACCGAAGGATGCGTGAGGGGGTGGAGTCAGGCGGTGTGGAGGGTTAGGCCGTAGGTGGAGAGGATTTCGTTGACGGGCTGGAACCACGTTTCGCCGCCGCTGCTGCAGTTGCCCCAGCCGCCCGAGGTGACTCCCTGGGCCTGGTCGCCGGTGATGAAGGAACCACCCGAGTCGCCACCCTCGGCGCAGACGTTGGTCTTGGTCGCGCCGTAGAACAGCGCGCCGTTGCCGTAGTTCACCGTCTCGTTCTTGGCCAGGATGGTGCCGCAGTGCCAGTGGGTGGTGGATCCGCTGCGGCAGACCGACGTACCGACGGGTGCTTCCCACGAACCGCGGACCAGTTGGTCGCTGACCTGGCCCCAGCCGAGGACGACGGGCACGGTCCACCAGCCGCTGTCGATCTGGACCCAGGCGAAGTCGTTGCCGGGGAAGGACGACCCGCGGACACGCCCTGAGCCGAGCCGTCCCAGCCGCTCGTCCTGGCGCCGGCGCCGGAACAGTGCCCCGCGGTGACGAACCCGCCGTGCACCGAGAAGCCGATCGAGCAGCGGACGTTGCCGGTGTAGTACGGGTCTCCCCCGACCGTGCCGGCGGCGAAGGTGCGCGGGGCTTCGGCCACTACTTCCCGGACAGTGACAGTTCCTGCCTTGGCGACTTTGTTGACGAAGGCATCGACTGCTGCGGAACGCTTGCCTGCCTGAACGTTGACTACCACGCTGCCGGTGCGCGGATCCGCGGCCCAGCCACTGACAGCGGCCGGTACGGACTTGCCAGCAAGCTTGTCGACGGCAACCTTCCGCTGATCGAGCGCCGCTGCCGTCACCGGTACTGCGGCAACGTCAGCGCCCGTGGCTCGTACAGCAGCCGCCTGGTCCTGCGTCGTGAGGCCGACCACCAACTTCTGCTTGGCAGTGTCGTACCAGGCGCCTCCGAAGGCGGCTCCAGCAGCGCGCTGTGCGGCAGGGACCAGCTTGGTCGCAGCCGATTCGGCCTTGAGACGTTCCTGGACCTGCGGCTTGATCAAGCCCAGGTCGTCCTGCATCGCATTCGTCTGACGGGGCACGGCAAGCTCTGGTTCAGGACCGGCTGCCGCTTGGGCGGGAACGGCGACCACGCTCACGACGAGCGCGGCGGCCACCAGGATCTTCATACGGACTCTCCTCACCTCGGGGCGGTTGGGGTGCGGTGAGAGCGCTCTCGCGACACAGCGTGCTGGATCTACCACGGTCCGTCAAGAGCTGATGCCGACGTTGTCAGCGGGCAACCGCTATCCCTGCGGCAGCCGTGTCCGGAACCGGTCAGAGCCCGAGGTGAGCCAGTACTGCGAGGACGCGGCGGTGACCCGAGTCGGTCGGGGGAAGGTCGAGCTTGAGGAAGACGTTGCCGACATGCTTGTGCACAGCGCCTTCGCTGATCACCAGCTTCTGGGCGATCGCGGTGTTACCGAGGCCCTCGGCCATCAGTGCGAGTACCTCGCGCTCACGGGGTGTCAGCCGTTCCAGCGGATCGCTCCGCCTCACCATCAGCTGACTGACCACTTCCGGGTCGAGCACGGTTCCGCCGGCCGCGACCCGGCGTACGGCCTCGATGAACTCGTCCACCCGCGAGACCCGGTCCTTGAGCAGGTACCCGACTCCCTCGCTGCCGGCGGCCAGCAGTTCCGCCGCGTACACCTCCTCGACGTACTGCGAGAACACCAGCACCGGCAGGCCCGGCCGGACCCGGCGAGCCTCGATCGCCGCGCGCAGGCCCTCGTCGGTGAAGGTGGGCGGCAACCGTACGTCGACGATCGCAATGCCGGGCTCGTACTCCGCGACTGCCTTGGCGAAGGCGTCCGCGTCACCGGCGACTGCGGCCACCTCGAACCCAGAGTTGCCCAGCAGCAAGCCGAGTCCCTCGGCCAGGATCGGGTTGTCCTCGAGGATCACTACTCGCACGGCAGGATCACCTCGACCGTAGTAGGCCCGCCGATGGGGCTCTGCAGTCGCATGTGACCGTCGATCGCCTCCACCCGGTGCACCATGCCATGCAGGCCACTCCCCCGGTTCAGCAGGTCGGCCTTGTCGTTGACTCGCGCGCCGCCGATCCCGTCGTCCGTGACGGCCAGGTAGAGCTCCGGGCCACGCCGCTCGAGCAGTAGGTCGACATGCCCGGCCGCGGAGTGCTTGGTGATGTTGGTCAAGGACTCCGCGACCACGAAGTACGCGGCGGCCTCCACGGAGGCGGGGACAGCTCCTAGCTCACCGACCCGCAACTCGACCGGGATCGGGCACCGGGCGGACAGGGCCGATACCGCTCCCGCCAGACCACGGTCGGCGAGGATCGGCGGGTACATGGTCCGCAGTACGCCGCGCAGCTCCGTCATGGCCTGCTCAGCGCCATCGCGGGCGTCGTCCAGCAGCTTCGCGGCCTTCTCTGGATCGTCGGCCATCGTCTGCTTGGCGATACCGATGCGCATGGCAAGGGAGACCAGCTGTGCCTGAGTGCCGTCGTGCAGGTCCCGCTCGATCCGGCGCAGCTCCGCCCCGTGCGAATCGACAGCACCAGCACGGGTCCGGGTCAGCTCCTCAACCCGCGCGGCCAGCCGGGCAGTCTCCAACTCGGATGCGCTCGGGGCAAGCAACTGCCGGACAGCCTGCGCATGTCCCCTCGCTACAGCTGGCGTTACCCACTGCAGCATGGCCAGACCAGTGAGGATCTGCAGAGGACCGAGTGTCAGCGATTCGAACCAGCTGTCGACCTTGAGACCCATCAGGTTGAAACTGCCTGGCTGCAGCTGCCACAGCGCCATACTGGCGACCGCCGCGGGCGCAGCGATGAGTGCGAGCATCGCGATGACCAGCTCGGGGATGACCACCAGCGGCATCAGCAGGATCCGCAGACTCCGCCGGAAGGCTTCGTCCCGGAAAAGCGCGACCACGTTTCCCGGACGGCGAGGCGCCGCTGCAGGCAGCGCCGACTCCGGCGTGAGCCCGAGGTACTTCGATGCCTCGTCGTGCTCCCGGTTGGCCAGTCGGACCAGGGTTGCGGTGACGTTGGGGCTCCACCAGCCCAGCAGCAGGCTGATCGGAATCACTGCCAGCAGCGAGATGCCCATGAAAAACCGGATGAGCAGGTACTTACACGCCGGCCAACCCTTGTGCAGGATCTTCGTGAGCATCGCAGGAACCCTCTCGTAGTCGTCACCACGATCCTGCGACAACGGAGCCCTCACCGTCGGTACAGCAGGCTCTACTCTTCACCCGGGCGTCCCCTGGATCGTAGCGAACCTCAAAGTCCGCTGCGTCCGAAGAACCTTGGGCTATAGCGCAAGGTTCTTCGGACGCAAGCGGGTGTCAGCAGTCGGGGACTCCGGGGAGTTTGGCTGCTGGGTAGTCGATGTAGATGTTGGTCATGTAGCCGCCCTGGTCGCGGAGCTTGGCCCACCAGTTGTTGGTGGTGCCTTCGGCCGTGACGGAGTCGCCCTGCGTCTGGCAGGTGACGAAGACCTGGGTCGGGCCGGGCAGCTCCAGCAGGATCGTGCCGTTCAGCCTCGGCGTGGCCCGCACCCGGACGCCGGCGCCGTAGGTGGTGAAGTTGTACGTCGGCGGGTTCGGGTTATCGCCGTTGACCAGCTGCATGTAGTAGGTCCAGTTCCAGTTCGGACCCGGGTCGGTGTGTGTCTGGTTGGGCAGCTCGACGTGGCCCTTGATGTGCGCGCGGTCCTTCGGGATGCCACGCCGGTCGGCGATGTTCCTGGTCACCGCGGCCGACGAGCGGTACATGGCGTCGGTGAACCAGGACGGCTGATCCACGAAGCCCTCGTGCTCGAGGCCGATCGTGTACGGGTTCGCGGTGCCCACGTGCCAGGCGGTGTCCTTCTCGGCGACCATCTGCGTGACCTGGCCGTCGCTGGACCGGATCACGTAGTGCGCGCTCACCTTGGCCGAGGCGTTCTTGAACCAGCTGATCGTGCCGGCGTACGAGCCTTGCGTCACGTGGATGACGATGGTGGAGATGGCAGCGGTCCGGCCGACCCGGTAGTTGCTGGAGATGGCCGGATTCCAGATCGCGCCCGGGTAGTCGACTGCCGCGATCGACTGCGGAGTACGGGTTCCGAGGGGCGCTACGTTGGCGTACTTGCCGCGGTCCGGGGTGACCTGCTTCGGGTCGATGCTGACCCCGGCCGCACCGACACCGAGGCCGATGATCCGGTAGACCTCGTCGGTGTAGAGCCGGGCGGTCGGACCGTCGGCGGAGTGCGAGTACTGCGCGACCACGGAGTACCACTTGCCCAGGTCCTTGCGGGCGGATCCCGCCAGCCCGACCTGGTCGGCGTACGAGTCGAGCACGGCCGCGGCGCCCTGGATGTTCGCCGTTGAGTCCTTGGCGAGCTTCTCGACCGGCAACCCGGTCAGCTTGCTCGCCTCGGACATGGTCGGGTTGGTGGGGTTGCTGGCCAGGTGCATCAGGCCGTAGCCGTTCGCCTGACTCGGCTCGCCGTTGTGCCCGTCGAGGTGCGACTCGGCGTACCCGATGCCGACCAGCACCTCCCGCGGTACGTCGTACGAGGTGGACGCGGACTGGAACGCCTTGGCGAGGTCGCCGGGCAGCGCGGAGCCGACCGGTTCGGGCGGTGGGGCGGCGTTGGTGGGGAGTGCGCCGCTGAGCGCGATCGCTCCGGCGGCTGCGGCGGCGAGCATCGCGGTCAGTCTGGTCATGCGGGCGGTCTGACCCATCGGGGTTTCCTTCCCATCTGACGTCCGCGCGCGCCTCCCGCGGCAGACGTCCCGCCGAGGGGCGTCGGCAGGTGCAGCTCACGGTAGGGCAATAAGTTCCGCACAGGCCAGTAGTTACGTGAGTATTTCCCCGTCACCGGGTGAAATTGTCCTGTCACCCGCAGGTGAACTCTGGGGAACCCCCGATATCCACAACCGCGACGACACTTGCGGCCGATTTCCGTCAGCCTGGTCCGATGGATTGGTGGTGGCAGCAGCAGCTCGACGCGGAAGGCATCGACGTCCTGATTCACACGCAGGACCGGATCGTCTCCCGTCCACAGCTCCTTGCCGCAGACTGGTCGCAGACCGAGATCCGCCGGCGGCTCCGACGCAGAATGTGGCAGACGGTGCACCCGGGCGTCTATGCGACCCACACCGGCCCGATCGGGCACGATGCTCGCCTGCTTGCCGCACTCCTGTACGCCGGACCCGAGGCAAGTTGGAGCCACTATTCAGCGGCGGAACAACTCGGCCTCATCCGCGTCGATGATCAGCGGCCCATCTATCTGACTATTCCGGCACACCGCCGGGTCCAGACGCAGCCCGGTTTGCGACTGCACCGATCGAGACACTGGCAAGAACGCGTCGGCAGGGTCATCCCACCGCGAAGCGAACCAGCGCACGCAGTACTGGACATCGTCGACATCTCGGAGTCTCTCGACAACGCGGCCGCAGTGATCGCCGAAGCTTGCCAGAGTGGTCGCGTCAGCGCCGCGGCGATCGCCGACGCCCTGAGAACCCGGGTCGGCCTCCGTTACCGGCGCGAGTTGCAACCGGTCCTGTCCGACGTCGCCGCCGGATCTCATTCATTGCTGGAGCTCCGCTACCTGCGTGACGTCGAGCGCCTCCACGGGTTGCCAGCGGGTAGACGTCAGCGCAGCGTCGACAACGAGTTCACCGACGTCGCCTATCCGGAGTTCGGGCTGGTCGTCGAGCTGGACGGGCGGTTTCATCTGCGCCCGGACCGGCGCTGGCGCGACCTTGCCCGGGACAACCGCGCCACACTTCGGGCGGAATCGACTCTTCGCTACGGCTGGCATGACGTGACCAGTCGCGTGTGCGAGGTCGCAGTACAGGTGCTGCAGGTGATGCGTCGCACCGCACCACGGACTCCCGCAACGCCCTGCGGCCCGACCTGTCCGGTCAAGTAGGCCGTCGCCCTGCACGGCGTGGAGGAAAATGGCCGCTCCGTAGCAAATTTCTTCCACGCAGTGCAGGAGCGACGGAACTCGGCCGAGGGATCAGCCGATCAGGCGGCCGCGGAGGATGATTTGGCGGGGGTGGGCCAGGATGTCGGGGTTCTTGCGGGGGTCTTCGTCGTAGACGACCAGGTCGGCTGGGGCGCCCGGAACCAGCTCGCCGGGAACGCCCAGCCACTCCCGCGCCGACCAGGATCCGGCGGCCAGGGCCTGCTCGCCGGTCATGCCGATCGTCGTCAGCGCCTTGATCTCCTGGGCGACCAGACCATGCCCGAGGACGCCACCCGCGTCCGTCCCGGCGAACACCGGTACTCCGGCCTCGACCGCGGCACGCAGGGTGCTCAGCCGGCGGTCGTACAGGTCGCGCATGTGAGCCGCGTAGCGCGGGAACTTCTCGGCGGCCTGGTCGGCGTACATCGGGAAGCTCTCGAGCTGCAGCATCGTCGGCACCACCGCAGTACCGGTCTCGGCCATCCGGTCGATCATCTCCGGCTGCAGGCCGGTGCCGTGCTCGATGGAGTCGATGCCGGCGGCAAGGAGGTCCGGGAGCGCGTGCTCGCCGAAGACATGGGCGGCCACCCGGGCGCCGAGCTCGTGGGCCCGGGCGATCGCCGCGTTCAGGGCCTCCGCCGGCCAACAGGGCGTGAGGTCACCCGACTCCCGGTCGATCCAGTCGCCGACCAGCTTGACCCACCCGTCGCTGCGGCGGGCCTCCTGCTCGACGTACGCGACCAGTTCCTCCGGCTCGATCTCCCAGCCGTAGTTGCGGATGTAGCGCTTCGAGCGGGCGATGTGACGGCCGGCCCGGATGATCTTCGGCAGGTCCTCGCGGTCGTCGATCCAGCGGGTGTCCGAGACCACGCCGGCATCGCGGACCAGCAGCGCGCCGGCGTCGCGGTTGGTGATGGCCTGCTGCTCCTGGGTCTCACGGTCCACACCGCCGCGCTGGTCCAGGCCGATGTGGCAGTGCGCGTCGACCAGACCGGGCACGATCCAGCCGCCGGTGCTGAGGGTGACTGTGCTTGTACCTCCCCCACCCCACCGCCCCGGTCGACTGCCAGCAGCGGGCCGGTCGATGACCAGCCCGCCGCTGAGGTGGAGCTCCTGCTGCTCGCCGGCCGGCAACACCGTGCCGACGAGTCTGAGTACGCCGGTTGCGGTCATACCGCCGACCGTAACCGGGAAGGGCTCAGCCGTGCGAGCCGCTGCCCTGGGTGCAGGGAGTGGGGTTCGTCTCGCTCGCGCAGGGCGAGCCGGTCGGGGTGTCGGTCGGCGTCGGCGTGGGAGTCGGCGTCGGTGTCGGTGTGGGGGTCGGCGTCGGCGTCGGGGTGGGCGTCGGCGTCGGCGTGGTCGGCTTGTCCGTGGGCCGGTCGGTCGGCCGGGTCGTCGGGTGACCGGTCGGCGTTTCCTCGACGGGCTCCGGGATCGGCGGCTTGGTGGTGCCCGGCGTCGGCCTCGGCTTCGGCGTGGCCGTTGCCTTGTCGTCCGGCACGTCCGGCACATCCCGCGGATCGACCTTGCGCTCGGCGTTACCGGCCGGCTTCGGGTTGGACAGGTTGCCCTTCGCGTTCGGCACCAGTACGGCGCTCTTGCTGTAGACCCGCATCCAGCGCAGCACGGTGGCCACGAAGTCCTTGGAGTGCTGGTACCGCAGCAGGGCCGCGACCAGGTCCCGCGGCCGCTTCAGGTCGTCCCCCTCCGAACACAGGTAGACGGCGACCGTGGTGACCGCGTCGTACACGTTGTTCGGGTTGCGGTAGGTGTCGCCGTTGCCGTCGGCACCGAACTCGCTCCACACCCCCGGGATGATCTGCATCGGGCCGACCGCACGGTCCCAGGCGAGGTCGGCGTCGTACCGGCCCTTGTCGGTGTCCTTGATCTTGCCGGTGCCGCTCTTGCCGTTCAGCACCGGACCGAGGAGCTTGCCCCGCGTGGTGCCGGCCACGTCGACCCGGCCGCCGCTGGCGTGGTTCGACTCGACCTTGCCGATCCCGGCCAGCAACGGCCAGGTGAGCCCACAGTTCGGGCGGACCACGGCGAGATTCGCGGTGGCCCTGCGGTACGCGGGGAAGACCCCGCGGGGGATGCCGTTCACCGATCCGGCCCGGCCTGGCCGGACCACGGCACTGCCGTCGGTCGCACCCTGGACGGGCACATCGGCGCGGGCAGGCTTGTCGGATCCGATCCGGCCGTCCACTCCTGGACGCTGTGGCACGATCATCGTCAGTTCGTCGAATTCACCGCTGTTCAGCCCGGCCCCAGGCGATGGGGCGACCGGACTGTCCGCCGCGAGCTGGCCGGAGGCACCGGCTCCACCCGAGGCGACTGTGACGATGGCCCCTACCAGGAGGGGGGCCGTGCACAGTGAAGCGATGATTATTTTGACCCGACGGTTTCCACTACGGGTTAGGCGCATAGTTCCCACAACGACCCATACGCCAGAAAGTTACATCAGATCGACGCAAAGTTACCTGAGCCGGTAACGCCCCGTAAAAGGGTCACTCAGGGCGCGCTCAACCCCGCCCGTACTAGCCTCACTGGGCGCTGTGGATCGTCCGAGAGCGGAGCCCGCCGTGATCCCGGCCTCAGGCGGCCGCCAGGCCGCGAACCGTGGCTCCGGTCAGGGGGTTTCGGAGGCCGAAGCGGTGGAAGGGGTCGTGCTCTGGGGGGCTGGCGCCGGCGTGCAGGTCGGGTTCGGATCCGGGGTCGGCGTCGGATCCGGAGTCGCCGTGGGGGGATCGCACTGCGGCAGCGGCGTCGTCGGAGGCGTCGGCGACGTGGTGGTGGGTGGCGTCGGGTCCGTCGGCTGGTCGGACGGGCTGCCCGTGGGGTCCGGCGACTGGGTGGTCTGCGTCGGCGGCGTCGTGGGCTTGGTGGGTTGGGTCTGCGGCGGCTTGGACGGGGTCGGCGGCGGGCTCCACGGGGGCGTCGTCGGCCTCGGCGTCGTCGGCAGCGAGGTGCTCGGCTTCGGCGTCGGTGTCGTGGGCTTCGGCGTCGTGGCCGGTGTGGTCGGCTGCGTGGTCGTCGTCGCCGCCGCGGTGGGCTGCGGAGAAGGCGTCGCGTCGTCGACCGGGATCTGCGTCGGGTCGTCGTCCTTCTGCACGTTGCCGTTGTCGCTGCTCGGCGGGTCGATCGTGCCTGGGGTGTCCGGGATCGTCACGGTCGACTTGCTGTACGACTGCATCCACCGGAGCACGGTGGACACGTAGTCCATCGAGTGGTTGTACCGAAGTACCGCCTGGACCAGGCCCTGCGGGTTGCTCAGGTCGGAACCGCCGGAGCAGAGGTACTCCCCCGCTGCTCGGGCCGCGTCGAAGACGTTGTGCGGGTCCTTGAGACCGTCACCGTTGCCGTCCGCCCCGAATCCGGCCCAGGTGCCCGGGATGAACTGCATCGGGCCGACTGCCCGGTCCCATTGCGCGTTGCCGTCGTACCGGCCTTGGTCGGTGTCGCTGATCGCGGCCATGCCCGGACCTCCGTCGAGCACCGGGCCGAGGATCTTGCCGCGGGTGTTGCCGGCCGCGTCGACCCGTCCACCGCTTGCGTGCGCGGACTCGACCTTGCCGATGCCGGCCAGCAGCGGCCAGGTGATGTGGCAGGTCGGCCGGGCGACGGCGAGGTCGTTGGCAGCCTTCTGGTACGCCGCCAGCACGGTGCCCGGGATACCCGAGGCATCCCCGGTGATTCCGACGGGTGGCGTCTGCTTGTTGTCGAGCGCACCGGTGACCGGCACCTCGATCGAGGACCGCGCCTCGGTCCCGACGCTGCCGTCGGCTCCCGGCGTGGCCGGGACCTCACCGGCCAGGGCGTCGAAGACGGAGTCCTGCCGGGGCTGGCTCAGGGCATGCGAATCGACCACGAAAGTGTTCGACGGAACGCCGCCGGCCACAAACACAGCGACCATGGCGGCGGGCGGAGCCAGGCAGACCCAGGTGGCGGTCAGCTTGCCCCGCCACGTATCCAGGTCTTTGAACTGCTGCCTCATCCGAACCGTCCTTCGACGTATTCCGCAGTACTCGATCCTCGGGCGTAGGGACGATCTTAGCGGCCAGTAGCTCAGGGACAACCGCTAACTGCGCGCCGTATGCAGGAGACGCCTAGTGCAAATGGCCAATAACCCCTGCAAGACCCCCGCCGGCTACCGGCGCTTTACTTGCCGCCGAGCATGTTCTTCAGGTCGTCCGGGAGCTCGAAGTCGTCTGCCGCGGCGCCACCGCCGAACGCTGCCGGCAGCTGGCCCGGCTGCGGCTCGGCAGGCTGGCCGGAGCCCTGGTTCGCCCGCTTGGCGGGGTTCCCCGAGACGCGCTTGGCCTTGCCCTTCTTCGCTTGCTGCTTCGCCTTCTTGCCGCCGCCGCCGGCGCCCGGCATCCCGGGCATTCCCGGCATTCCGGGCATGCCCTTGCCGGAGGCCATCGCGGACATCATCTTGCGGGCCTCGAAGAACCGCTCGACCAGGCCGCTGACGGTGGCCACCTCGGTCCCGGAGCCGTTCGCGATCCGGAGCCGGCGGGACCCGTTGAGGATGTTCGGGTCGTTCCGCTCGGCCGGGGTCATCGAGTGGATGACTGCCTCGATCCGGTCGATCTCGCGCTCGTCGAAGTTCTCCAGCTGGTCCTTGAACTGGGCCGCGCCGGGCAGCATGCCGAAGATCTTGGTCAGCGGGCCCATCTTGCGGACCGACTGCATCTGGGCGAGGAAGTCGTCCAGGGTGAAGTCCTTGCCGCCCTTCTTCTGCAGCTTGGCGGCGGTCTTGGCCGCCTCCCCGGCGTCGAACGACTGCTCGGCCTTCTCGATCAGGCTCATCACGTCGCCCATGCCGAGGATGCGGGACGCCATCCGGTCGGGGTGGAAGACGTCGAAGTCCTCGAGCTTCTCGCCGTTCGAGGCGAACATCACCTGGCGGCCGGTCACCTGCGCGATCGACAGCGCGGCACCACCCCGGGCGTCACCGTCCAGCTTGGACAGCACCACACCGTCGAAGCCGACGCCGTCGAGGAAGGCCTGCGCGGTGGTGACCGCGTCCTGGCCGATCATCGCGTCGACGACGAACAGGATCTCGTCCGGGTTGACCGCGTCGCGGATGTCCGCGGCCTGCTTCATCAGTACTTCGTCGACGCCCAGCCGGCCGGCGGTATCGACGATCACGACGCTGTACTGCTTGGTGCGGGCCTCGTCCATCGCCAGCCGGGCCACCTGGACCGGGTCGCCGACACCGTTACCCGGCTCGGGCGCGAACACCGGCACGCCGGCCCGGTCGCCCACCACCTGCAGCTGGGTGACCGCGTTCGGCCGCTGCAGGTCGGCGGCGACCAGCATCGGGGTCTGGTGCTGCGTCTCCTTCAGCCACTTCGCGAGCTTGCCGGCCAGGGTGGTCTTACCGGCACCCTGCAGACCGGCCAGCATGATCACCGTCGGCGGCCGCTTGGCCATCCGCAGCTCACGCGTCTCGCCACCGAGGATCGTGACCAGCTCGTCGTTGACGATCTTGATCACCTGCTGCGCAGGGTTCAGCCCACCGCGCACCTCGGCCCCACCGGCCCGCTCCTTGACCGCGGCGATGAACTCCTTCACCACCGGCAGCGCGACATCCGCCTCCAGCAGCGCGATCCGGATCTCGCGGGCGGTCGCGTCGATGTCGGCGTCGGTCAGCTTGCCCTTGCCGCGCAGATTCTTGAACGCGGCGGAGAGGCGGTCGGAAAGCGTGTCGAACACGAGAGAACAGTCCGTTTCTTCCGGTGGAGCAGAAAGTCGCCAAAACACACCCAGGCAACTCCCCGAGTCTACCGGCCGCCACCACCCACCCGACCCCCCGC
>Ga0193717_1000608_pt1 | contig 23274 bp, 24 predicted proteins | sample U2c2metaG_FD_145900 | JGI IMG/M metagenome (GOLD analysis project Ga0193717, IMG submission 145900) | Soil microbial communities from a riparian zone of the East river system, Colorado, United States - U2c2 | ecosystem: Environmental > Terrestrial > Soil > Riparian zone | place: USA: East River...
CCGCCGCCACTCCGGCTGACACCACCCAAACCCCTCTGCGCCCCACCACCCCGACACCCGCCGCTGCCACCACGCCTCCTCCATCCGGGACGCCCGCCTCCCCCACGAAGCCGCCGGCCAGCGCGCCGTCCGCTGCCCCTTCACCGGCGAGCCCAGCACAAGCAAGCACGCCGCCTCCGCCCGCACCTGCTACCCCCACAGGCACCTGGTCGGGCCAGCCCCGCCAACCAACCCCCAGCGCCAGCACAGCATCCGCCCAGCCAACTGCCGCCACCCCCACAACACCTGCGCCGGACGCGACCCCGTCCGCCACCTCAGGGGACGCAGGCACGCCCGCTACACCCAGCGCACCCGACGCCCGCGGCCAAGCAAGGCCAGCGGCCGGCCCCGGGCAAGCTGGTGCAGCCGCCTCTGCAGCATCCGCAGGTGTCAGCTCCCCGAGTACGCCCCCGGCTGCGGGTTCACCTACAGCAGCGCGAACGGGTGTTCCAGGAGCTCCGGCGGCACCGGTGGCGGGCGTTGGACAACCGGGTGCACCTGTGGCGCAGGTCGGCTCAGCTGCCGGGAAAGCCAGCTCATCCGCCGTGCCGTCCGATTCCTCCACGGGGAAGACCGGCTCACCTGCTGGCCCGACAGGCTCCTCGAGTGGACCTGGGGGGTCTGCCAGCGGGACGAGTGGTGGGGCTGCAGGGTCTGCCGGTGCGGCTGCGGGTGGTGGGGCCGGCGTACCGCCTGAAGGGCCGGGGAAGGGTGGTGCGGGTGTGCCGCCTGAGGGAGGTAAGGGTGGTCCTCCTGCGAAGGGGGAGAAGGGTGGGAAGAGGGGGTTGCGGCGGAATCCGTGGGTGACGGTGGGGGCCGTGGTGGTGGTTCTGTTGGTGCTTGCCGGGTTCGGGTACTTCGGCGGGCTCGGGCCGATGAGTCGGCTGAACACCGCCCGCGGAATCGACCCGCCGGCCAAGCTCGCCAACCTCAACCGGATCACCGACCCCGAGGTCCGCACCCAGTTGCAGCTGGAGAAGACTCGCGAGGACCTCAGCCGGATCAACGACGGTAAGCAGGTGACTGTCGAGGCGTACGGCGATCTCGGCGGCGACCGGTTGTACGTGGTGATCGCGCTGCGCGGCAGGGTCGACGTCGACAAGACGGTGACGGACTCCGGCGCGACGCCGGACCAGATCAAGACGGTCGGCAAGGCGACCTGCGTGGCGTCCTCCGACAAGCTGCCGGCCCAGTGCTACCGCACCTCGAACACCCTGACTGTGATCATCCAGTCGGCGAACGAGGGCGTCAGCGCGGACGAGGTCGGCTCGGTGTCGGAGGAAGCCTTCAACGCCATGCAGTAAGGCGAACCGCCGGGGCGAGGCCTATCACGCGATGCAGCAAGGCGAATCGCCGGGAAGAGGCTCCTCCCCGGCGATTCGCCCGCACACAACAGACCGAGCAGGTCCGGGATCAGGCCGACCCCGCCGGTCGTCACGTCAGAGGCCGAGGGTGCCCCAGCGGCTGACGCCTGGGGGTACGTCGAGCCGCGGTTCGGCCGGCGCGCCAGATCTTGCTTGGGGCAACGGATCGAACGGTTTGCGGTCTTGGTCGCAGGTCGCGCCGTCCTCCGGCGCCGTGAGGTTCACCAGGTACGCCGTGATGGTGGCGTCGGCGCAGGCGCTCTTGCCGAGCGTGGTGTGACCCCACCCGTTCACCGTGACCACGCGCGCGTCGGGGTACAGCTCGGCGTACGGGCGGGTTGCCTGGTACGGCGTCGCCGGGTCATAGCGAGTCCCAAGACGAGGACTGGTGAATCCACCTTCAGCTGCCAAGGCCCGAGGAAGGCGTCAGTGTCGCGGATCGGCATGAACTCGCAGGTCTGTCCCACCCAGGCCCGGAACCGCCCGAAATGCGGGGCCCGCCGATCCGCGGCGTCGGCGTACGAGGGATAGGCAAGGGGCCGCCCGGTCTGCCGGGATTCGATGCACGGTTGCATGCTGGTGCCGAGCGAGGCGTACTCCTCCTTGCGGCGATTCCACTCCACGAGACCCTGCGGAAGCTTGCCAGCGGCAACGCTCACCGACCGCTGCCCCTTCGAGGCGGCGGTCGACAACTGAGCCAGCGTGACAGCGAGATCCGGCCAGCCGGCAGGCGAGTACAGCGAGAAGAACGTGGCCTGCACGGCCGTCGCGTACGTCACCTTCAGCGTGCTTCCGTCCGGCAGCACGAGGTCCACGGGCTTCGTCTTCAGTCGCTCGTAGAGATCCTCCACCACGGTCGCGGGATCGCCCAGTTGGGCCAACGCACACCGACTCGGACCCGCCTTCTTGCACTCAAGATTGAACTGGGCCAGGGTTTCCGAGGCACCCTCACCCTGCCGCAGCCGTACGCCGACCGGCCGGGTGTCGCCGTCCGAGCCGGAATACCACTCCGGCAGCAACGTGCCGTCCTGAACGAACGCGCGGACCTTGTTCGGGAAGAGCTTCGCGTAGGTCGCACCGAGATACGTGCCATACGAGTAGCCGACATAGCTGAGCTTGGCGTCACCCACCGCCTGCCGCAGCAGATCCATGTCCCGGGCAACGTTCGCGGTCGAGTAGTGCGCGAGGCGATCCGGCGACGTCGTCACGCAGCTCGTGCCGATCTTGGCGTTCGCGACCGTGTACTGACGCTCCTCGGCCGAGGTGACCGGGAACGACGGCAAACCGGCCAGCACGGCATTCTCCTGCGCGGCCGTTGGGAAGCAGGTCGCCGGATCGGACTGTCCGACGCCGCGGGGATCGAAGCCGAGGATGTCGAACCTCGCCCGCACCTCAGGCGTGTACGCCGTCTCCCCGGCCGTCTGGACGAACTCGACCCCCGAGCCACCCGGACCACCCGGATTCGTGAACAACGTCCCGATGCGGTGCGCGGGATCGGTGGCCGGCAGCCGGGTCAGCGCGATCGTCGTGGTCGGCCCGCGCGGGTGGTCGTAGTCGGTCGGCACCTCGACGGAAGCGCACTGGAAGGCGGCCAGCAACGGATCAGCCCCGCAACTCCCCCAGCTGATCTTGGGCACCGCAGCCGCTGCTGCCTCTGGGCGGGCCGCCACGGCAGTCGTCGGTACTACGAGCGCAACCCCGGCTAGAACGGCCGAGACCCGTCTCGTGGTCCTCCTGGACACGGTTCTGCTGAACACGGTTCTCCTCACGTCGACGGTGGTTCGTCATCGACGCTAGGTGAGCACGTGGTCCGCAGGCGTCCACCACGAGAACGAGGCCGGCGTTCCGCCTCTCAGCGGATGCCGGCCCCGGTCAGGAGTGCGTTGGATCAGGCGGTCTTCTCGCGCCGCTCGCGCTTGCGCTCGATCTGGTCCCGCGGGATCAGCGTGGGGTTCACGTTCTCCAGCACGACCTCGCCGGTGACGACGACCTTGGCGACGTCCTCACGGCTGGGCACCTCGTACATCACGTTGAGGAGCACCTCCTCCATGATCGCCCGCAGGCCACGGGCACCGGTGCCGCGCAGCAGCGCCTGGTCCGCGATCGCCTCGATCGCGTCGTCGCTGAACTCCAGCTCGACGTTGTCGATCTCGAAGAGCCGCCTGTACTGCTTGACGAGCGCGTTCTTCGGTTCCGACAGGATCTTGATCAGCGCGCCGCGGTCCAGGGGGGACACGGTGGTGATCACCGGGAGCCGACCGATGAACTCAGGGATCAGGCCGAACTTCAGCAGGTCCTCGGGCATCACGTCGGAGTACCCGCCGACCTCGCGCGGCTTCTCCGTCTCGCGCTTGGCGTTGAAGCCGAGCGTCTTCTTGCCGACCCGCTGCTCCACCATGTGGTCCAGCCCGGCGAACGCGCCGCCGACGATGAACAGCACGTTGGTGGTGTCGATCTGGATGAACTCCTGGTGCGGGTGCTTGCGGCCGCCCTGCGGCGGCACGCTGGCCGTGGTCCCTTCCAGGATCTTCAGCAGCGCCTGCTGGACGCCCTCGCCGGAGACATCGCGGGTGATCGACGGGTTCTCGCTCTTGCGGGCGATCTTGTCGACCTCGTCGATGTAGATGATCCCGGTCTCGGCCTTCTTGACGTCGTAGTCAGCGGCCTGGATCAGCTTCAGCAGGATGTTCTCGACGTCCTCGCCGACGTAGCCGGCCTCGGTCAGCGCCGTGGCATCGGCGATCGCGAACGGGACGTTGAGCATCCGGGCGAGGGTCTGGGCCAGGTAGGTCTTGCCACACCCGGTCGGACCGATCAGCAGGATGTTCGACTTCGCCAGCTCGACAGCCTCGTCCTTGGCGTGCCGGCCCGCGGTCGCGGCGCCCTGACCGTCCCGGACCCGCTTGTAGTGGTTGTAGACCGCCACCGCGAGTGCCTTCTTCGCCACGTCCTGTCCGACGACGTAGGCATTGAGGAAGTCGTAGATCTCACGGGGCTTGGGCAGCTCCGTCAGACCGACCTCGGAGCCCTCGTTCAGCTCCTCCTCGATGATCTCGTTACAGAGATCGATGCACTCGTCGCAGATGTAGACGCCGGGACCGGCGATGAGCTTCTTGACCTGCTTCTGGCTCTTACCGCAGAACGAGCATTTGAGCAGGTCGCCGCCGTCACCTATGCGTGCCACCGGGACAGATCCCTTCTCTGAGCAGTCGAACCGGGCGGTCGGGCCCGAGCAGAGCCCGGATCCCGATTTCGACGGTACCGCGCCGAGGGCCGAAACGCCGCGCTCACCGACGCGTTGTGACTACGCCGGTGGCGAACGCCGGACCCCCTTGACAGCACCGCCGAAGCCGGGGAGTTCCGGTTCAGACGCCGGCGGGTACCGGAGCCTTGAGCGACTCGAAGACCTCGTCGATCAGACCGTACTCGACGGCCTGGGGGGCGGTCAGGAACTTGTCGCGCTCGATGTCGCGGGAAACCTCTTCGATCGGCTTGCCGCTGGAGTCGGCGATCATCTTCTCCAGCAGGGCCCGCAGCCGCAGGATCTCGTTGGCCTGGATCTCGATGTCGCTGGACTGCCCGTAGGTGCCCTCGGTGGCCGGCTGGTGGATGATGATCCGGCTGTTCGGCAGCGCGAAGCGCTTGCCCGGCGTACCGGCGGCGAGCAGCACGGCGGCGGCCGAGGCGGCCTGGCCGAGGCAGACGGTCGACACGTCCGGCTTGATGTAGCGGATCGTGTCGTAGATCGCGGTCAGCGCCGTGAACGAACCACCCGGCGAGTTGATGTAGATGCTGATGTCACGATCGGTGTCCATCGACTGTAGGCAGAGCAGCTGCGCCATCACGGCGTTCGCGACCTCGTCGGAGATCGGCGTACCGAGGAAGATGATGCGCTCCTCGAACAGCTTGGTGTAGGGGTCGACGCGGCGCATGCCGTACGACGTGCGCTCCTCCCACTGCGGGATGAAGTAGTTCATGCTCGTGTCCTTAGAACTGAGTGGGAGATCAGGAGTTCGGGCTGCCGCTGCTCAACTGAGCCGCGCTGGCCACGACGTGGTCGATGAAGCCGTAGTCCTTGGCCGCGTCGGCGGTGAACCAGCGGTCGCGGTCGGCGTCGTTCTCGACCTGCTCGAGCGGCTGGCCGGTGTGCTCCGCGATCAGCTTGAACAGCTGCGCCTTGATGTGCAGCGACTGCTCGGCCTGGATCTTGATGTCGGAAGCCGTACCGCCCATACCGCCGGACGGCTGGTGCATCATGATCCGGGCGTGCGGAAGGGCGAACCGCTTGTCCTTCGCGCCCGCGCAGAGCAGGAACTGGCCCATCGACGCGGCCAGACCCATCCCGACCGTGGCGACGTCGTTGGAGATCCACTGCATGGTGTCGTAGATCGCCATGCCGGAGTCCACCGAACCGCCCGGCGAGTTGATGTACAGCCAGATGTCCTTGTTGGGGTCCTCGGCGTTGAGGAGCAACATCTGAGCGCAGATCGCGTTCGCGTTGTCGTCGCGAACCTCGGACCCCAGGAAGATGATCCGGTTGCTCAGCAGGCGCTGGTAGATGTGGTCGTCGAGTCCGCCGGATCCGTTGCCGCCCGCGGCGGTGGGGCTGGCTGCAAGTGTCTCGTTCACGAAGCCGACATTACTGGTCCGCGACGACAGACCTAAGGGTGGCTGCCGAGTGTTCGCTCACGGCGCACGCAGTCTGCTCTCAGCGAATTCCGCAAGACCATCCGAATTCCTTGATCCTGACAGACAGCGACGGCCCGGATCCGTGCGGATCCGGGCCGTCGCCAGGGTGTGTCAGGGTCAGGGCTGTCAGGCCTTGGCGGGCTCTTCCGCCGGCGCCTCGGCGTCAGCCTCAGCGTCCACGGCGGCCTCGGCCGCGGCGGCCTCCGGGTCGGCGTAGGTGCCGTCCGGCTGCAGGGTCTTCAGCTCGATCTCGTTGCCCGACGCGTCGGTGACCAACGCATTCTCGACCAGGTACGCGAGCGCCTTGCCGCGAACGACCTCGGAGACCAGGCTCGGCACCAGGTTGTTCTCGACCGCGTGCTGCGCGAACTGGTCCGGGCTGACGCCGGAGCGCTGCGCGTGCCGGACGATGTGCTCGGTCAGCTCCTGGTCGTTGACGCTGAGCTCCTGCTCCTCGGCGACCAGGTCGAGGACGAACTGCGCCTTGATGGCGTCCTCGGACCGCTTCTTCAGGTCCTCGTTGAACTCGTCCTCGCTCGACTCGTCGCCCTCGAGGTACTGCTCGAAGGACATCCCGGAGTAGCTGAGCTGCTGGTCCAGGTTCTCCCGGCGGGCGGCGACCTCGTCGGTCAGCAGGCCCTCGGGCACCGGCACCTCGACCAGGGTGAGGATCTTCTCCAGGACGGCGTCGCGGGCGTCGCCGGCCTGCTCGAGGCGCTTACCGCGCTCCAGCCGGGTGCGAACGTCGGCGGTGAGCTCCTCGGCGGTGTCGAACTCCGACGCGGTCTGCGCGAAGTCGTCGTCGACCTCCGGCAGCTCCTGCTCCTTGACCGCGGTCACCTTGACCTCGACCTGGACGTCCTCGCCCTTGAGCTCGCCACCGACCAGCTGGGTGGTGAAGGTGGCGGACTCGTCGGCGGACAGACCGATCACGGCCTCGTCCAGGCCGTCGAGCAGCTGACCGCTGCCGACCTGGTACGACAGGCCGGTCGCCTGCGCCTCCTCGATCTTCTCGCCGTCCTTCGTGGCGGAAAGGTCGATGGTGATGAAGTCCTTGTCGGCGACAGCGCGCTCGACCGGGTTCAGCGAGCCGAACCGCTGCCGCAGCGCCTCGATCTGCTCGGTCACCTCGTCGTCACTGATCTCGATGTCCTCAACGCTGGCCTCGATGCCGTTCAGATCCGGCAGCGTGAGCTCGGGGCGCACCTCGACCTCGGCGGAGAACTGCAGGCTCTCCTTGTCGTTGAACTCGGTCACGTCGACCTCGGGCCGGCCGATCGCCTTGACCTTGTTGTCCTGCACGGCCTGCGAGTACAGCTTCGGCAGCGCGTCGTTGATGGCCTCTTCCAGCACCGGTCCACGGCCGACCCGCTGGTCGATGACCTGCGGGGGAACCTTGCCCTTGCGGAAGCCCGGGACGACGATCTGCTGCGCAATGCTCTGGTACGCCGCGTCGAGGCTCGGCTTGAGCTCCTCGAACGGCACCTCGACGATGAGCCGGACCTTCGTCGGGCTCACGGACTCGACGGTGCTCTTCACGGTGGCGGTTCTCCTTGATCGGTGACGTTCACAGCCGTGACCGCGCAGGCCACGCTGCAATGTGCTGCAGGGGTTTGTCGGGGCGACAGGACTCGAACCTGCGGTCTCCTGCTCCCAAAGCAGGCGCGCTAGCCACTACGCTACGCCCCGCAGTGACCGCACGAGTCTAGTGGACGCTGACCCATGCTCGCTCCACCCCCCGGAATTTGAGCCTGAACCGGGCGATGTGGAATCATGTCGGTGCACTCGCCCCCAAGGCGAGCGCACGCGGGTGTAGCTCAATGGTAGAGCCCCAGTCTTCCAAACTGACTACGCGAGTTCGATTCTCGTCACCCGCTCAAGCAGCGACAGAAGGCCAGTAGGGTGCTCGGATGATCGGGGTGCCGGAGGCGTTTGCGCGGAGCACTGTCGAGCGCGAAGGAGCGCGCGGCGGTGAGTGGCTGGCTGGACTGCCCGGGATCGTCGGTGAGCCTGATGCGTTCGCGGTGTGGGGTGGGCGCGGTGCTGTTCTGCTCCATGAGCGCGACGACGCGCAGTACGCGATGCCGCTGGAGCGGGCGCAGGGGTCGACCTTGGCGGAGGAAGAAGACGGCGACGAGGTTGTGACGGTTGCCGGGCGGATCAGTCGCCGGCTGGCCGTCCCCGCGCCGCCTGGACTGCCGCGACGTCAGATGTCGACGGCCAGGTGGACCGTGACCAGGTCGCCTTCTTCCAGGCCTTCGGCTTTTCGGACCCAGGCTTTGACCGGGACGATGTAGCGGCCCTCCTTGGGGAAGAGGGACGTCGTCCAGTTGGTCGCTCCGATCTCCGCGGCGACCGGGATCATGCCCCAGCCGTAGGAGACGGACGGCGAGGTGGCCTCCAGTTGGTCGCACTCCTCTTCCGGCACGGTGACGAAGTACCAGGGCGCCGGGCCCTTCCAGAACCACATCTCGCCGCTGAACTGCAGATCCATCCCGACAGGATAAGTGGCGGCGGCCCACTCATAGCGGTTCGTGATGAGTGTGAGCGCGGTCACCGCGCGAGGGCGCGGTTGACCCATTGCAGGAAGTGGTAATTCTTCACCCGGGAATGGAATTTGCAGGACAGGCGCTGACTACTGAGCGATACTGGAAAGTGCGCCGTTTTCCGGTCGCAACAACCCTCCCGTGCCGAGCATGTTGGGAAGTGCGCCCCTCCAGATGCCCTCAGAGCAGCCTGTCCAAGCACCGTCGATCGCTGCCCCTTCTAGAAGAACCCACCGCCGGAGCCAGAACCTCTGGCGGCTTCGCCCCTATCTCCGTCCGCACAAGTGGCGACTGCTGATCATGTTCAGCACCGCCGTCCTCGGCGTAGGCGTCAGCCTCACCGTCCCCCTGGTCACCAGGGCGATCATCGACGGTCCGGTCACCCGCCGCGAGATCGATCTGCTGCTTCCCCTCGGTTTGCTCGCCCTCGGCCTCAGCATCAGCGAGGTGCTGCTGGTCTGGGCCCGCCGCTGGGCGCAGTCCCGGGCAGTCAGCGATCTCGAGGCAACGCTCCGTAACCACCTCTACATCCGGCTGCAGGCCCTCCCGATGGAGTTCCACAGCCGCTGGCAGAGCGGTCAGCTGCTGTCCCGGGTCACCGCCGACCTGTCCACCATCCGCCGGTTCATGGGCTTCGGCCTGCTGTTCCTGGTGATCAACGTCCTGCAACTGGTGGTCGTCACCATCCTGCTGCTTCGCCTGTACTGGCCCCTCGGCATCGTCGTCGTGGTCGCGGCGGCGCCGATCATCGTGGTGTCGCTGAAGTTCGAGAAGAAGTACCTGGCGATCTCGCGCCGGGTGCAGGACCAGCAGGGCGACCTGGCCACCCGGATCGAGGAGTCCGCGGTCGGCTTCCGGGTGATCAAGGCGTTCGGCCGCCGCGAACACGTCAAGCAGCAGTTCGACGCGGGCGCGGTGAAGCTGTACGACACGTCGGTCGACAAGGTCCGGCTGGCGTCGCGGTTCTGGACCTTCCTGGAGGTGATCCCGAACCTGACCCTGGTGATCGTGCTGCTGCTCGGCGCGCTCGCCGTCGGCCGGGACGCCATCACGCTGGGCACCCTGGTCGCCTTCATCACGTTGATGCTGTCGCTGATCTGGCCGGTCGAGTCGCTCGGCGCCATCCTCGCGATGGCGCAGGAGGCGATGACGTCGGCGGACCGGATCAGCGAGATCCTGGACACCGAGTCCACCATCACCGACGGTCCGGACGAGCTGGTGCACCCGCGGGGGCACCTGCGGTTCGAGAACGTCAGCTTCCGGTTCAGCCCGGACTCGGCGGACATCCTGCACGACATCAACCTCGACCTGCCCCCCGGTACGACGCTCGCGCTGGTCGGCGCGACCGGGTCCGGCAAGACGACGCTCACCTCACTGATCCCCCGTCTGTACGACGTGACCGGTGGGCGGATCACGATCGACGGGCACGACGTCCGGGATCTCACCATCAACTCGCTGCGCAGCGCGGTGGCGTCGGCCTTCGACGACCCCACGCTGTTCTCGATGAGCGCCCGGGAGAACATCACGCTGGGCCGGCCGGACGCGTCCGAGGCGGATGTCCAGCAGGCCCTGGAGATCGCCCAGGCGACCTTCGCGAACGACCTGCCCTGGGGCCTGGACACCCGGGTCGGCGAGCAGGGGATGTCCCTGTCCGGTGGCCAGCGGCAACGACTGGCGCTGGCGCGTGCGGTGCTCGCCAGGCCGGCGGTGCTGGTGCTCGACGACACGCTGTCGGCGCTCGACGTCCATACCGAGGCCCTGGTGGAGGAGGCGCTGCGCAACGTGCTCGCCGAGACCACCGGCATCGTGGTGGCACACCGGGCCTCGACGGTGATGCTGGCCGACCAGGTCGCACTCCTGCAGGACGGCACGATCACAGCTGTCGGAACCCATACGGAACTGCTTGCGACGGTTCCGGCGTACCGGCAGTTGCTAGCGGCGGAAGAGGAGGAGGTGCACGCATGACGACGACCCAGCAGTCACCTCAGGACTCATCCACCGATCCGACCCAGCAGGACGATTCGTGGCGCGGTTATGCCGAAGAGGGCAACGACGAGTTGTCCAGGGCAACGACCATCCGGTTGAAGGAGCAGTCGCGCCAACTGCTCGGCGAACTCCTGCGGCCGTACCGGAAGTTGATCTGGCTTCTCATCGTGATCGTCGTGATCGAGAACGCGGCCCGCCTCTCGGTGCCGTACCTGGTCCACCTCGGCATCGACAAGGGCATCCCGCCGATCCTCGCGGGCGAGGGCAGCCAGACCCTCGTCACGATCGTCGTGATCGTGTTCTTCTCAGCACTGATCCAGGCCGGCGCCCGGCAGGTCTTCCTGATGCGGTCCGGCCGGCTCGGTCAGATGATCCTGCTCGGCCTGCGCCGGCGGGTGTTCGACCACTTCCAGCGGCTCAGCCCGTCGTTCCACGACAAGTACACGTCGGGCCGGGTGATCTCCCGGCTGACGTCGGACGTGGACGTCATCGACGAGATGCTGGAGACCGGGTTCGACGGCCTGGTGACGGCACTCCTCACGCTGTTCGGTACGTCGATCCTGCTGCTCACGCTGGACGTCAAGCTCGGGCTGCTCGCGTTGGTGTCGTTCCCGGTGCTGTTCCTGCTGACCGCGTGGTTCCGCCGCCGGTCCGCGGTCGTCTACCGGCGGACGCGCGAGGCCGTAGTCCTGGTGATCGTGCACTTCGTCGAGTCGATGACCGGGATCCGCGCGGTCCAGGCGTTCCGCCGGGAGCCGCGGAACGAGGAGATCTTCTACGGGGTCAACGACAAGTACCGCGAGGCCAACCTCGAGTCGTTCCGGATCAACGCGATCTTCATGCCGTCGATCAAGGGCGTCGGCAACATCACCATCGTGGCGATCCTGGCGTACGGCGGTTGGCAGGCCTACCACGGGCACGTCACGGTCGGCGTGCTGACCGCGTTCCTGCTCTACCTGCGGCAGTTCTTCGAGCCGCTGCAGGACATCTCGCAGTTCTACAACACCTTCCTGTCCGCGAGCGCCGCGCTGGAGAAGCTGTCCGGCGTGCTCAACGAGAAGCCGGATGTGCCCGAGCCGGTGGAGCCGGCCCGTCCCTCGACGGCGAGGGGTCATCTGGAGTTGCGGAACGTGCAGTTCTCGTACGTCGACGGCGTATCGATCCTGCCCGGGCTCGATCTCGACGTACCGGCCGGGCAGACGGTGGCCCTGGTCGGGACCACCGGCGCGGGCAAGACGACCATCGCCAAACTGGTGGCGAGGTTCTACGACCCGACCGGTGGGCACGTGCTGCTGGACGGGATCGATCTGAGGGACCTGAGGGAGGACGACCTGCGCGAGCGGGTGGTGATGGTGACGCAGGAGAACTTCCTCTTCACCGGAACCGTGGCCGACAACGTCAGGTTCGGCAAGCCGGATGCCACCATGAAGGAGATCGTCGAAGCGGCCAAGGTGATCGGTGCGCACGACTTCATCACGGCGCTGCCGAACGGGTACGAGACGGCGGTGGAGAAGCGCGGCAGCCGGTTGTCCGCGGGCCAGCGGCAACTGGTCGCGTTCGCCCGGGCGTTCCTGGCGGATCCGGCCGTGCTGATCCTGGACGAGGCGACCTCCAGCCTCGACATCCCCAGTGAGCGGCTGATCCAGCGCGCACTGCGGACCATCCTGGACGACCGCACCGCGATCGTGATCGCCCACCGCCTCTCCACCGTGGAGACGGCGGACCGGGTGCTCGTGCTCGAGCACGGCCGCATCATCGAGGACGGCGCGCCCTCCCAGCTCATCACCGACGGCGGCAACTACGCCGGCCTCCACCAGGCCTGGGAAGACTCCCTGGCCTGACAGATCGCAGTACCGAACAAGCCGGCCCGGGATCCCACGATCCCGGGCCGGCTGCCGTCCGTAGCATGGGTGTGGTGAGCGAGCAGAACGCCTTGGGTGCCTTTCTCCGGGCCCGTCGCGGTCTGATCACCCCGCAGGAAGTGGGACTGAACGCGACCACCTCCCGCCGGGTGCCCGGTCTGCGCAGGGAGGAACTGGCGCTGCTCGCCGGGATCAGCGCCGACTACTACCTGAGGCTCGAGCAGGGCCGCGATCACCACCCGTCCCCCGAGATCCTCGACGCCTTGGCGCAGGCGCTTCGGCTCGACGAGGCCGGTACGACGTACCTCCATCAGCTCGCTTATCGACCGATGCGGCCGGCCCGCGCACCGGAGTACGGCGAAGTCTCACCAAGCCTGCTGAAGCTGATCGATTCCTGGCCGGCGAACCCCGCTCACGTGCAGGCGCCCGATATGACCGTGCTCGCGTCGAACGCTCTCGCGCGGGCGATCTCCCCGGTCTACACGCCCGGCACCAACGGGCTGCGGGCGGCGTTCCTCGATCCGTCACTGCGCGACCTGTACGTCGACTGGCGGTCGATGGCGGAGCGCGTCGTCGCCGGCGTCCGGGCCGCGACCGGCCCCGACCCGGACGACCCCGGGTTCGCGAAACTCATCGCCGAGCTGACTGACCAGAGCCCCGAGTTCGTCGAGCTGTGGCAGCGCCACGAGGTTCATCCGCAGGGGCATGACGTGGTCGAGCTCAACCATCCGTTGGTGGGCCGCCTGGAGCTGTCCTACGAGAAGTTCCAGGTCGAAGGCCGCGGCGGCCAGCGCCTCATCGTCTTCCAGCCCGAACCCGGCTCCGAGGACGCTCTGCGGGAGCTGGCTACCGCGCTGTGAGCTCGGCGGCGATCTCCCACAGGCGAAATGCGTTGCCCTCGTCCAGGGCGTAGGGCGCGACTCCGCCTGAGCCGCCGAGAGTCGTCGCGCGTTCCGGGACCACCTCCGCGGGGTTGCAGTTCTCGAAGTACCGGCCGCCGATTCCTTCAACCAATGGGGAAGCGGCGAGGAGGGCGGAAGTCGCCGCGCCCTGCTCGACGGTCTTGCGGAACTCCTCGGGAGTCCGCAGGCCGCCCGTGTGCTTCTGCAGACCGGTGGCGATCGCGCCAGGGTTGAGCGAGTTGGCGACGATCCCGTCGCCGGACCACCGCCGGGTGGCTTCGACGGCGAGGAGCACGTCCGCCGTTTTCGATTGGCCGTAGGCAGTCCAGGGGTCGTACGGGCGGAACCGGTAGTGCAGGTCGTCGAAGATCACGGGTGACATCAAGTGTCCGGTCGAGCTGACCGAAACGATCCTCGCGCCGTCCGCGGCCGCCAAGGCGCCGTGCAGTCCGACAGTGAGCGTGTAGTGGCCGAGGAAGTTGGTGGCGAACTGCAGCTCCCAGCCTTCGGGAGTGCGCTGCAGTTGCGGGACCGCCATGATCCCGGCGTTGTTGACCAGGATGTGCAGGGGCCCTTCCCAGCCGGCGGCCAGAGCCCTGGCAGATGCCGGATCGGCGAGGTCGAGCGGAGTCAGGCTGACGGCATCGTTCCCGGTCGACTTCCGGATCGACCGTACGACGTCCTCCCCGGCCTCGGGGCGTCGAACCGCGAGGGTGACCTCGGCACCGGCACTCGCCAAGGCTCGGGCGGTCTCCGCACCCAGACCGTTACCTGCCCCCGTGACGAGCGCACGCCGACCGCTCAGATCGACGCCCTTCAGGACGTCGTCAGTCGTCGAGGTGAAGCCGAAGGGGGTGAGGTTCATGGCGGCAACAGTTCCAGCTGCGGTGGAACCGAGCCAGAACCCTGCTGACACCAGGACCAGCAGGACCAGTCACCCAAGCGAACCGGTCCGGCGGCAGGTTCCTGACATTGTCCGGAAATGGCCGGTGGTAATACCCATTAGCACCTGGCCTTCCGCACAGACCCACCGCTAGCTTCCTCACACCGTCCGCCCCGGTGAGGAGCGCCACATGAGCCTGCCTATCCGCCGCCGTACATTTACCGCCGGGCTCGTGGGAGGTGCCGCGGCGTCCGCGCTGCCCGCCGCCGCCCATGCGGCCCCCAGCCACGCAGCCCCCAACCAGGCGCCGACAGGTATCGGTACCGCCGCCGCTGCTCCGTTCTTCGCGGAGTCGATCCTGTGGGACAACGCCGTCGATCCACTCGCCAGCTACTTCGTCTACGGCCTCGCCGTACTGCCCGACAACACGATCATCGCGTGCACCGAGGGCCGCCACGAGGTGTGCGATGCCGGCCCGCACGACCTCCTCATCCGCCGCAGTATCGACGGTGGACAGAGCTGGAAGCCGTCGACGCCGGTAGAACCCTCGGTGGGCGACCAGAGCTGGTCCAACCCGACCTTCGTGGTCGACCAGGCTAGTGAGAAGGTCTTCCTCTTCTACAACCTCTGCGAACAGCTACCGGCGAACACCAGTTGCTCGTCCGACTCCGCCACCGTGTACTTCCGCTCCAGCACCGACGGTGGTGCCAGCTGGAGCGATCGGACCAGTCTGGCCGGGTTGTTCGACCACTTCCCCTACAACTGGGCGATGCACGGTCCAGGGCCTGGTCACGGCATCCAGCTCGAGTCCGGCCGGCTGCTGCTGACCATCTCGCACCGCACCATCATCACCGGCGTCCCGGCTGCCGACCGCAAGTACGGCGCCTCCACCATCTACAGCGACGACCACGGCGCCACCTGGAAGTCCGGTGGCGAAGTACCGCTGGGTTCGGGTCTCCCTATCGTCGGCGAGGCCCGGCTGTTGCAGCGCGACGACGGCACGATCCTCCTGCACAGTCGCGCCGGTTCGGGGAACGACTTTCCCCACGACTTCGCGGTCAGCACTGACGAAGGCCTGACCTGGTCGTTGCCGGTGATGGACTTCAGCACCGGGCTCATCAACGGCGTCGACATGGGCTTCCTCCGGTACACCGGCGGCCCCGGCGACGCGGACGTCAACCGGGTGCTGCTCAGCCGGCCCGACGCACCGATGCGGTTGAACATGACCGTCTCGGTGAGCTACGACGAGAACGAGTCGCACCGGTACAGCCGAGTGGTCCATCCGGGCCGCTCCTACTACTCGGACCTCGCCCGCCTCTCCGACGGCACCATCGTGCTGCTCTACGGCTGCGACGGCGACCTCCTCGGTACTCCGCAGCGAGTGGCCGTCGCGCGGTTCAACCTGGAGTGGCTCACCCAGAGCAAGGACAGCCTCCCCACCGGCCCGGGCCTGACCCGGAAGACCTACGACCTGAGCCACCCGAGGCTGCCTGCCCGTACCACCGGCAGCTTCATCGACTACCCGTTCATCGTCGACCGCGACGACCAGTACGAGCTGTGGCTGCGCTACTTCCGGTCGACGGATGGCGGCCTGGCCACGGTCACCGTGGACGGATTGGCACCGCGCAACTCCGCCGTCGACCTCACTTCGTTCCGCGGCGACGGGTACGACGTAGTACGGCTGGACAAGCGGCGACTGCTGCCTGGCCGACACGTCCTTCGTTGCACGCTGGCAGGCCCCGGGCGCGGAGGTGGCAGTGTCATCTCCCTGGACCGGCTCAGCCTGATCACGGCAGCGGCGGCGGCCGACGTCCGCGAGGAGATCACGGTGGACAACGGCGGGCTCGGCTTCGACCTCGTCGGCACCTGGAACAACGCCCAGGGCATCCCCGGCTACTACGGCTTCAACTACGTCACCCACGCCAAGGGCACCGGCGCGAACCTCGCCAAGTTCCGGCCGGCGATCCCGGGCGACGGCCGGTACGAGGTCCTCGTCTCCTACACCGCGGACCCCAACCGGGCGAGCAACGCGAAGTACGTCGTGCGCCACGCCACCGGGGCGACCACAGTGTCGGTCAACCAGCGGGTCCGCGGCGTACCCGACAACCGGGGCGGCGAGTGGTTGTCGATCGGCATCTTCACGTTCAAGGCCGGCCTCGGCGGATCCGTCGACCTCAGCGACAACGCGGACGGGTTCGTCATCGCCGACGCGGTCCGGTTCCGCCGCCAACCGTAGGAGCCACCAGGCCTAGAACTGTCGGAGCGGGTCGGTAGCTTGGCTGGCATGTTGACCACGCTGGCCATCGAGAACTACCGGTCGCTCCGGCGGTTGGTGATGCCGCTGCGCCGGTTGAACGTGGTCACGGGAGCGAACGGGACGGGGAAGTCCAGCCTGTACAGGGCTTTGCGGCTGCTGGCGGATGCCTCGCGCAACGGTGCCGTCGCCGCGCTGGCCCGCGAGGGTGGGCTGCCATCGACATTGTGGGCAGGGCCCGAGAACATCTCGAAGGCAGTGCGGCGGGGCGAGCAGCCGATCCAGGGCACCGTACGGACGAAATCCGTCAGTCTGCGGATGGGCTTCGCCTCCGACGACTATGGCTACGCGATGGACCTGGGCCTGCCGCGACCTCCAGCGGGGGCCTTCGCACTGGACCCGGAGATTAAGCGGGAGGTGCTCTGGGCCGGTCCGTTCCTGCGCCCGGCGTCGCTCCTGGTCGAGCGCGGTAACGGTGGGGTGCGGATCCGCGACGGCGACGGCGAGTGGCACGACGGCGGCCACCAGTTGCAGCCGTTCGACAGCATGCTCAGCGAGTTCGCCGACCCCGAGCGGGCACCGGAGCTGCTCACGTTGCGAGAACGGATGCGGTCCTGGCGGTTCTACGACCACCTGCGCACGGATGCCGACGCGCCTGCCAGGCAGGTGCAGATCGGGACCCGCACCACGATCCTCGGTCCGGAGGGTGCCGACGTCGCGGCGGCCCTGCAGACGATCCGTGAGATCGGCCCACGGGGTGCCCTGGACGAAGCGATCGAGCAGGCCTTCCCCCGCAGCAAGGTGGAGATCCGCACGGACGGCGGTCGGTTCGAGGTCGCCTTCCACCAGCACGGACTGCTCAGGCCACTGACCGGCGCCGAGTTGTCGGACGGCACCTTGAGGTACCTGTTGTGGGTGGCCGCGTTGCTTACTCCCCGGCCGCCTGCATTACTGGTGCTGAACGAGCCGGAGACGAGTCTGCATCCGGATCTCCTGCCCGCGTTGGCGAATCTCGTGGTGACAGCGGCCAAGGACACGCAGGTGATCGCCGTGACCCATTCCCGGCCGTTCCTCGCCGCCTTGCAAGCCGGTTCGGAGGAGACCGGCCTCGATCTCCAGGTGCTCGAGCTGATCAAGGAGTTCGGGCAGACGGCTATCGAGGGTCAGAGGCCTCTGGATGAGCCGCCGTGGAAGTGGCCGTCTCGCTAGGGTCCTTCACGCTCTCGAAGCGGACCAGGATCAGCGCGCCGATCGCGGTCACGACGAACCCGCCCACCGCCCCGGCGTACCAGCCGGACCGTACTTCGTCGCTGAGGATGAAGACTCCGACGGCGGCTGGGGTGATGGTCTGCAGGGCGATCATCGGGGTGGTTGCCAGCGTCACCGAACCGCGTTGCAGCGCCAGCGAGTAGAGCACGAAGGCGAGCGCTCCGCTGACCGGGAGCGTGTACGTCGTGGGGCTTTGCAGCAAGGCGCTGATCGAACTGTCATCCAGCAGCCGGGTCGAGATCGCAACCCCGGCATACCCGAGTCCCGCGAGCAGACCGAGCAACGCTGTGGCGCTGGTGTGCTGCGACCGGCTCGCGAGACCACCGACTATGGCGATGGCGACCAGCCCGACGATCACGCCGACCGTCAGGCCGTGATGCTGTGCGCTGGCGCCCTGGTCACCGGCCGACACCGCCAGCAGGCCGAGCCCGGCACAGACACCGACCACGGCCGACCACTCGATGGTGCTCAACCGGTCGCTCATCAACCGGGTCGCGAGCAGCGCGGTGACGACCAGACTGGCCGCGATCCCGGCCTGTGCGAGGTAGAGCGGAAGGAGCCGCAGGGCGATGAAGTGCAGACCGTACCCAGCCAGGTTGAGCACGAGCGCGCCCAGGAACGCAGGCTGCCGCAGCAGCGCGCCGACGAACCCGGCGAGCCGCCGGGGATCCAGCTCGGACCCGGTCGGGACCTTGCGGGAGCCCACGGCCTGCAGGATCGCGGCGATACCGAAGAGCACAGCCGCCCCGAGCGCGGCGCCTAGTCCACCTATCACTCAATCGACCCCAGCACTCAGGCGACCTTGCGGCGCGGCACCCAGAAGGTGAGATAGAGGCTTAGCGCCGCGTAGTACCCGAGATAGGCCAGCGAGATGCCGATCACGACCGCGTTCGGGTCGGGCATCTGCGTCAGCAGCAGCGCGTACGCCGCGAGCCAGATCGCCGTGGTGAGCAGGTTCATCGAGCGGAACGCCTTGGTCCGGGACGGGTAGACGTACTTCACCGGCACGAACACCAGTACCGAACAGACCAGCAGGATGATCCCGGTCGTGGTCGGGCTGAGGCCGAGGACCACCACGTAGAAGGCGACCACGTTCCAGTAGCTCGGGAAGCCCAGGAAGAAGTGGTCGTCGGTCTTCGCGTCGACCCGGCAGAACTGGTAGCTGGAGGCAAGCAACGGCAGCGCCGCCAGCACGGCGCCGTATGCGCCGTGTGGCAGGTAGTCGCCGCTCCAGAGCAGCACGATCGGTGCGAAGGCGTAGGTCAGGTAGTCGACGATGTTGTCGAGCATCGCGCCGTCGAACCACGGGATCGTCTCTTTCACCCGGAGCCGGCGCGCGATCATCCCGTCGGTACCGTCGATCACCAGCGCGGCGAGGCCGAGCCAGAGCGCCCGGACGGCGTTGCCGTCGATGGCGGCGATCACGATCAGCAGCGCGAGCACCGTTCCGCTCGCGGTATAGGCATGCAGTGCGAAGCCGGCCAGACGCAGCCGCGTCGACCCGACGAACGGTTCCCGCACCGCGTCGTGTGTGGTCAGGAGAACTCCCAGAACTCGGTCGACGCCACGCGTCGGACAACCCAGACCAGCGTCTCACAAAGCTCGTGCTCGCCCCTTCACCGCATACCGTTGCGCGGTGGATCTGATCACGGACTTTACCGGCATGGCCCGCACCTTCCCGCTGATGCGCGGCGGAGGTGCACTGCTCGTGCTGGTCGGCCTCGGTCTTGTGGTCGGCGGCCTCGGTGGCCGCCACTGGTTCCTGCCCGGCCTGATCACCGGCGCCGCCCTGGCCATCCTGGTGATGATGGTCGGCGGCATCACCAAGACCATCTTCGACGGCCTCGGCTACCCGGCGATCTATCAGTACGTCGCGTTCGGGGTCGGGGTGGTCGCGGAGGTCGGACTGGTGAACCTGGTGGTCGCCAAGGTGCCGGACCGGGACTCACGCGAGTTCTGGCTGTGGATCCTGCTCGTGGTCGGGGTGCACTTCCTGATCCTGGCGTTCTCGCACGGCCCGATCTGCGGGCTCCTCGGGCTGCTCTGCATCCTGAACGCCGGGCTCGGTCTGCTGGTGCCGGGTATCCCGTACCGGCTGCTCTGGATCACCGACGGCGTCCTGAAGATCGCCGCCGGCTCCAGCATGGTGTGGCTCAGTTACTGACCGGCTCCAGCACGAACTGCGGGATCTTCCGGGTGGTCTTCTTCTGGTACTCCGCGTAGTCGGGGTACGCGGCCACGGACCTCTTCCACCACAGGTCGTACTCCTCGCCCTCGATCTCGCGGGCGACGTACTCGCCGGTGGTCTCGCCGTCCTGCAGCGTCACCTTGGGGTCGGCCGTCAGGTTGTAGTACCAGACCGGGTGCTTCGGAGCGCCGCCGAGCGAGGCGACCGCGACGTACACGCCGTCGTGCTCGACGCGCATCACGGGGACCTTGCGGATCTTGCCGGACTTGTTGCCGCGCATGGTCAGGAGGATGACTCCCCTGCCGTTGAAACCGGCCGCTTCGGTGCTGCCTGAGGTCTCGATCTTCTCGACCGCGGCGCGGACCCAGTTGGTCGGGCTGGGGGCGTAATCAGCGTTGGATGACATATCACGCACTCTACTGGTGATATGTCATCCATCCACAGCGGAGCGTGATTCCGGCTCCGCCTCGGCGATCGCCTTGAGCGCGGCGAGCCGGTGGTCCCATTGAACCGCGACCTCTTCGATCCACCGGGCCGTCGACGTCAGCACGGCCGGCCGCAGTCCGAACCGGACATCACGCCCGAACTTACGACTGTCGACCACCCCAGCAGCCTTGAGCACCCCGAGATGCTGGACTACGGCCTGCCGGGTGATGGGCAACTCGCCGGCCAGCGCAGTCGCAGTACGGTCTCCCTGCTGGGCAAGGAGTTCCACCAGGCCGCGACGGGTCGGATCCGCGAGGGCCGCGAGGACCTCGCCGGTCGTCACAGCTCGGGAGCCAGCGCGCTGAGTGCGGCCAGTCCCCCGTCCCAACCCTGCGACGCGTCCTCGGCCTGCTTGGCCCGCACGTCTTCCGGCCGGTCGAGGCGATCGAAGCCGGACTCGACCACGAGCAACCTGGTCCCCTCACCCTCGGGCGTGAGGGTGAACTCGACCAGGTTCGAGTTGCCAGGCACCGGCTCGGTGTCGGGCTCGACGGCGTACCGATAGGCGAACCGGCGGCCAGGCTCGACCTTCTCGACGAACCCGAGGTACTCCCCGTGCTCGTCCCACCGCATCACCAGGCGGCCGCCCGGGCGGAGGTCGATCTCGGCACCACCGAACGCGTACCAGCGGGCGAACTGCTCCGGTTGGGTCAGAGCGTTCCAGACCTTCTCGGGCCGCGCCTCGACGTACACCTCACGCTCGATGCTGTCCATCCGCGAAGTCTGCCAGTCGAACCGCCTGATGTGCAAGCTTCCGCTTGCACATCATCTTCAGCTCTCGGCGGGCTCCAGCAGGAGGACGGGGAGCACCCGGGTGGTCTTGGTCTGGTACTCCGCATAGTCGGGCCACACGTCGACCGACCGCGCCCACCACAGGTCCCGCTCCTCACCCTCGAGCTCCCGGGCGACGAACTGGCCGGCGGTCTCGCCATCCTGCACCTGGACGTTCGGGTCGGCCTTGAGGTTGTAGTACCAGACCGGGTTCTTCGGAGCACCGCCGAGCGACGCCACCACGGCGTACCGGCCGTCGTGCTCGACTCGCATCAACGGCACCTTGCGGATCTTGCCGCTCTTGTTGCCGCGCATGGTCAGGAGCACGACACCCTTGCCGTGCTCGATCACCGCGGTCGTTCCCGCCTGCTCGATCGTCTCCACCATGTCGGCGACGAAGGGCATCGTACTGGGGGCGTATTCCGGTTGAGTTGACATGTCAACACCATACTGGTGACGCGTCACCAAGACAACACTCCGTGCCGGAGTGATTCCTCAGTGCGCAGCTTGGTGGCGCGCGACCCGGGCGGCGCGCTCGCGCTCCATCCGCCGGCGAGGATCGAGGTCGTCGGACAGCGAGGCCGGGCCGGCCACATGCAGCAACAGCCAGGTCAGGCGCCACTTGAACCGGTAGCCAAGACTGAGTCCGTCGTTCTTCTTGCTCATCACACTCTCCAGTCGATCAGCGCGGTAGACATTTTGTGTGGCAACAGTTTGTATACCAACTGTTAGTGTAGTCAACACCAACCGAAGGAGAGAAATGCCCGAACCGACCGAAGAGGTGGATCTACTCGCGCTGGACCGCCAGGTCTGCTTCGCGCTGGCGGTCGCCTCCCGCAGCGTGATCGCCCTCTACCGTCCGCTGCTGGACCCGATGGGCCTCACCCACCCGCAGTACCTGGTGATGCTCGCGCTCTGGGAAGAGTCGCCCTTGTCGGTCAAACAGCTGAGCAACCTGCTCCAGCTGGACCCAGGAACCCTCTCCCCCTTGCTCAAACGCCTCGAAGCAGCCGGCTACCTGACCCGCGCCCGCAACCCCCGGGACGAACGAAACCTGGCCATCGAACTCACCGAAACCGGCCAGTCCCTCCGCACCCAAGCCCTCAAAATCCCACCAGCCATCATCGACCGCCTAGGCATGACGCTGACCGAACTAGAAGCCCTCCACAAATCCCTAACCCGAGTGATAACCGCCGCAACCACCTGATGCCGCTCCAAGTCGCCGCCTACCAACTTGCATCGGCAAGTGATCTCGACGCAGCTCTCAGAGCCCTCCAAGCAGCAGACCCAGCCGCAGATGTCGCCTGCTTCCCCGAGTGCTTCCTGCAGGGCTATCTGACCGATCGCGACCTCGCCCAACACCAAGCTCTCGACCTGCGCTTGCCGCAGTTCGATCAACTGCTCGACCAACTGAGCACGGTCAGGCCGATGCTGGTCTTCGGACTGATCGAGCGCGACAACGCGAAGCTTTACAACACGGCAGTGGTGGTCCACCGCGGGCAACTCGTCGGCAAGTACCGCAAGAGGAACCTGCTGGCGGGCGAATCGCTCTTCACCGCCGGCGACTCCGACCCGATCTTCGAGGTCGGCGGCACGACCTTCGGCATCAACATCTGCTTCGACCTGCAGTTTCCCGAGAGCGCTGCCTCACTCGTCCGGCAAGGTGCCTCGCTGCTCCTCTGTCCGTGCAACAACATGATGCGACGTGCGACCGCCGAGAAGTACAAGTATCTCCACCACCAACTCCGCCGCCGCCTGGCGCTGGAAAACAACCTCTGGATCATTTCGTCCGACGTCACCGGACCCCCCGATGCCGAACGGATCTGCTACGGCCCAACCTCGGCAATCAACCCCAGCGGAGCAGTAGTCGCCCAGGTCCCCCTCTTCACCCCCGACCACCTGAGCATCCAGATCTAGGAACTCAGGGGGCTGTGGTTGCGCCGGTGCATCGGGACTGTGGTTGCGCCGGTGCATCGGGACTGTGGTTGCGCCGGTGCATCGGGACTGTGGTTGCGCCGGTGCATGGGGACTGTGG
>Ga0193717_1000609_pt1 | contig 23253 bp, 16 predicted proteins | sample U2c2metaG_FD_145900 | JGI IMG/M metagenome (GOLD analysis project Ga0193717, IMG submission 145900) | Soil microbial communities from a riparian zone of the East river system, Colorado, United States - U2c2 | ecosystem: Environmental > Terrestrial > Soil > Riparian zone | place: USA: East River...
AGGGACCGAACTGTCTCACGACGTTCTAAACCCAGCTCGCGTGCCGCTTTAATGGGCGAACAGCCCAACCCTTGGGACCTACTCCAGCCCCAGGATGCGACGAGCCGACATCGAGGTGCCAAACCATGCCGTCGATATGGACTCTTGGGCAAGATCAGCCTGTTATCCCCGGGGTACCTTTTGTCCGTTGAGCGACACCCCTTCCACCAGGTGGTGCCGGATCACTAGTCCCGACTTTCGTCCCTGCTCGACCCGTCGGTCTCACAGTCAAGCTCCCTTGTGCACTTGCACTCAACACCTGATTGCCAACCAGGCTGAGGGAACCTTTGGGCGCCTCCGTTACTCTTTGGGAGGCAACCGCCCCAGTTAAACTACCCACCAGGCACTGTCCCTGGACCGGATCACGGTCCGAAGTTAGACATCCGGTACGACCAGAGTGGTATTTCAACGTTGACTCCACAACCACTGGCGTGGCCGCTTCACAGTCTCCCACCTATCCTACACAAGCCGAACCAAACACCAATACCAAGCTATAGTAAAGGTCCCGGGGTCTTTCCGTCCTGCCGCGCGTAACGAGCATCTTTACTCGTAGTGCAATTTCGCCGGGCCTGTGGTTGAGACAGTCGAGAAGTCGTTACGCCATTCGTGCAGGTCGGAACTTACCCGACAAGGAATTTCGCTACCTTAGGATGGTTATAGTTACCACCGCCGTTTACTGGCGCTTAAATTCTCAGCTTCGCCACCGAAGTGACTAACCGGTCCTCTTAACGTTCCAGCACCGGGCAGGCGTCAGTCCGTATACATCGTCTTGCGACTTCGCACGGACCTGTGTTTTTAGTAAACAGTCGCTTCTCGCTGGTCTCTGCGGCCGCCTCGCCCTAGCCCGCAATGGGGCTTCAAGCGCTGCGGCCCCCCTTCTCCCGAAGTTACGGGGGCATTTTGCCGAGTTCCTTAACCACAGTTCACCCGATCGCCTTAGTATTCTCTACCTGACCACCTGTGTCGGTTTGGGGTACGGGCCGCATGGACACTCACTAGAGGCTTTTCTCGGCAGCATGGGATCACTCTACTTCGCCTCATTCGGCTATGCATCACGTCTCAGGATATGTGACTGACGGATTTGCCTATCAGTCTCCCTACACGCTTACACCAGTCACCAACAGCTGGCGGAGCTACCCTCCTGCGTCACCCCATCGTTTGGCTACTACCGGTTCAGTTCCCACGCTCCCCCACAAACCATCCGAAGACAGTAAGCAGGCTCGGGTGGTTAGTATCACCGACCTCGCCAGGGACGCATCCACACGGGTACGGGAATATCAACCCGTTGTCCATCGACTACGCCTGTCGGCCTCGCCTTAGGTCCCGACTTACCCTGGGCGGATTAACCTGGCCCAGGAACCCTTGGTCATCCGGCGGACGAGTTTCTCACTCGTCTTTCGCTACTCATGCCTGCATTCTCACTCCCACACCCTCCACGACTCGTTCACACGGCCGCTTCTCTGGATGCAGGACGCTCCCCTACCCATCCACACCACTGCACACAACCCCGAAAGGCTGAGCGGATGTATTGCGTGAATGACACAGCTTCGGCGGTGCGCTTGAGCCCCGCTACATTGTCGGCGCAGGACCACTTGACCAGTGAGCTATTACGCACTCTTTCAAGGGTGGCTGCTTCTAAGCCAACCTCCTGGTTGTCTGGGCGACCCCACATCCTTTCCCACTTAGCGCACACTTAGGGGCCTTAGCTGGTGTTCTGGGCTGTTTCCCTCTCGACCACGAACCTTATCGCCCGCAGTCTCACTGCCACACTCTCACACGCCGGTATTCGGAGTTTGGTTGATTTTGGTAAGCTTGTAGGCCCCCTAGACCATCCAGTGCTCTACCCCCGGCGTGAAACATGTGACGCTGCACCTAAATGCATTTCGGGGAGAACCAGCTATCACGGAGTTTGATTGGCCTTTCACCCCTACCCACAGCTCATCCCCCAGGTTTTCAACCCTGGTGGGTTCGGGCCTCCACGACGTCTTACCGTCGCTTCACCCTGGCCATGGGTAGATCACTCCGCTTCGGGTCTAGAGCACGCGACTAATTCGCCCTATTCAGACTCGCTTTCGCTACGGCTTCCCCACACGGGTTAACCTCGCCACGCACCACTAACTCGCAGGCTCATTCTTCAAAAGGCACGCCATCACAGTTGCTAAGACTGCTCTGACGGCTTGTAGGCACACGGTTTCAGGTACTCTTTCACTCCCCTCCCGGGGTACTTTTCATCTTTCCCTCACGGTACTAGTCCGCTATCGGTCATCAGGGAGTATTTAGGCTTAGCGGGTGGTCCCGCCAGATTCACAGCAAATTCCACGAGCTCGCTGCTACTCGGGAACACCATCAAGGGAGGTGTTGAGTTTTCGCCTACCCGACTCTCACGGTCTACGGTCCAGTTTCCCAAACTGGTTCGGCTAACAACAACACTTTCTAACTCCCCACCCACATGGCAGCATGGGTCAGATAGGTCCCACTACCCCGCATACGCAACCCCTGCCAGGTATCACACGTACACGGTTTAGCCTCTTCCGCTTTCGCTCGCCACTACTCACGGAATCACAATTGTTTTCTCTTCCTACGGGTACTGAGATGTTTCACTTCCCCGCGTTACCCCCATCACCCTATATATTCAGGTGATGGTGACACCCCATGACGGGTGCCGGGTTTCCCCATTCGGAAATCCTCGGATCTCAGCTCGGTTGACAGCTCCCCGAGGCATATCGCAGCCTCCCACGTCCTTCATCAGCTCCTGATGCCAAGACATCCACCGTATGCCCTTAATAACTTAGACACAAACGATCAAAGATGCTCGCATCCACTATGCAATTCTCAAACACCAACCAGGAAATACCCACCCAAATTTCGACCACCTACCACCAAATTTTGGGGGCGGTTTGATCGAGGATGAACACCTGACTTTCATTCGATCCAGAGCACAAACCCACGCTCGACAGCGTGTGTTGCCTCAGGACCCAACAGTGTGCCGACCCATCAACTAGCAAGCTTTAGTTTTGCTGTTTACCGCAATTACTGAAAACAGGTGAACAATCACTCCGGGACCCTTCAGAGGTCACCGGCTGCCCTCACCGCCTGCCCAGAATGGACAGAACCGTTGTAAGCGAGAACGCTGTGTTGCTCCTTAGAAAGGAGGTGATCCAGCCGCACCTTCCGGTACGGCTACCTTGTTACGACTTCGTCCCAATCGCCAGTCCCACCTTCGACCACTCCCTCTGCAAGCAGTTGGGCCATGGGCTTCGGGTGTTACCGACTTTCGTGACGTGACGGGCGGTGTGTACAAGGCCCGGGAACGTATTCACCGCAGCGTTGCTGATCTGCGATTACTAGCGACTCCGACTTCACGGGGTCGAGTTGCAGACCCCGATCCGAACTGAGACCGGCTTTAAAGGATTCGCTCCACCTCACGGCTTCGCAGCCCTTTGTACCGGCCATTGTAGCATGTGTGAAGCCCTGGACATAAGGGGCATGATGACTTGACGTCATCCCCACCTTCCTCCGAGTTGACCCCGGCAGTCTCTTACGAGTCCCCGCCATCACGCGCTGGCAACATAAGATAGGGGTTGCGCTCGTTGCGGGACTTAACCCAACATCTCACGACACGAGCTGACGACAGCCATGCACCACCTGCACACCAGCCACAAGGGAACTGATATCTCTACCAGCGTCTAGTGCATGTCAAGCCCAGGTAAGGTTCTTCGCGTTGCATCGAATTAATCCACATGCTCCGCCGCTTGTGCGGGCCCCCGTCAATTCCTTTGAGTTTTAGCCTTGCGGCCGTACTCCCCAGGCGGGGTACTTAATGCGTTAGCTACGGCACGGATCCCAAGGAAGGAAACCCACACCTAGTACCCACCGTTTACGGCGTGGACTACCAGGGTATCTAATCCTGTTCGCTCCCCACGCTTTCGCTCCTCAGCGTCAGTTACTGCCCAGAGACCCGCCTTCGCCACCGGTGTTCCTCCTGATATCTGCGCATTCCACCGCTACACCAGGAATTCCAGTCTCCCCTGCAGTACTCCAGTCTGCCCGTATCGCCCGCACGCCCACAGTTAAGCTGTGAGTTTTCACGAACAACGCGACAAACCACCTACGAGCTCTTTACGCCCAGTAATTCCGGACAACGCTCGGACCCTACGTATTACCGCGGCTGCTGGCACGTAGTTGGCCGGTCCTTCTTCTGTAGGTACCGTCACTTGCGCTTCGTCCCTACTGAAAGGGGTTTACAACCCGAAGGCCGTCATCCCCCACGCGGCGTCGCTGCATCAGGCTTGCGCCCATTGTGCAATATTCCCCACTGCTGCCTCCCGTAGGAGTCTGGGCCGTATCTCAGTCCCAGTGTGGCCGGACACCCTCTCAGGCCGGCTACCCGTCGACGCCTTGGTAGGCCATCACCCCACCAACAAGCTGATAGGCCGCGGGCCCATCCCACACCGCAAAAGCTTTCCCCCACCAATCATGCAACCAATGAGGTATATCCGGTATTAGACCCAGTTTCCCAGGCTTATCCCGAAGTGCAGGGCAGATCACCCACGTGTTACTCACCCGTTCGCCACTCGAGTACCCCGAAGGGCCTTTCCGTTCGACTTGCATGTGTTAAGCACGCCGCCAGCGTTCGTCCTGAGCCAGGATCAAACTCTCCAAACAAAAACAACCCAACCAAAAAGGCCAGATGGAATTCGAATCAGAACAATCTGATACCAAACCAGTCAAAACTGGCAAAAAAACAACCACACCCCGAAAACGGAAGACGGGGAGTCCCCCCAAGGCATGGCAAAACAAACAAACAAAAACCACCAAACACACTATTGAGTTCTCAAACAACACGCCCGACCTGACCGCGCAACAACCCCGCGGCGAAAAGCCGTGGACCGTAGTGCGGGCAGATGAGGACACCCACCGGAGTGGACTTTCCTCTCGGATGCCGTCGCGCTCAGCGGCTGGACCGCGTCGCGACGACTTGGATTAAGTTACAAGAGGGAAAACTCCGAGTCAAATCGCCTGATAGACGGTGTGTTTCGACCCAAACCAACCCGCGTCCATCACTCAACGCGCAGGACACCTGCGATATTCCGTTTGCCTCGCCGCAGCACCAGCCAGGACCCGTGCAGGAAGTCGCTCGGCTGCGGAACCCACTCGTCGCTCTCGATGCGAACATTGTTGACGTAGACCCCGCCCTCGCCGATGGTGCGGCGGGCCGCGCCCTTGCTAGCCGAGAGCCCGCTGGACACCAGGAGGTCGGCGATTGCGTCGGGACCACCCGGGTTCAGCTGCGCCACCTGGCCATTGCCGATCTCGCGCAGGGCGGCCGCCAGCGTGGCCTCGTCCAGGGCGTCGAGATCACCTCGCCCGAACAGAGCCTGACTGGCATGTTCGACCGCTTCCGTGGCGCCCTGCCCGTGCACCAGGTTGGTCAGCTCCTGAGCCAGGCGCCGCTGCGCCGCGCGTTCGTGGGGTCGCGTCTCCGTCGCGTCCTGCAGGTCGGCGAGCTCCTCGGGCGTCACGAAGGTGTACCACCGCAGGAACCGGATCACGTCGGCGTCCGTGGTGTTCACGAAGTACTGGTACCAGGCGTATGGGGTGGTCAGCTCGGGGTCGAGCCACACCCGGCCGCCACCGGTCGACTTGCCGATCTTCTCGCCGTCGGCAGCCGTGACCAGCGGCACCGTCAGTGCATGGGCCGTTTCGCCGAGCTTCTGGCGCACCAACCGAACGCCGGCGATGATGTTGCCCCACTGGTCCGAGCCGCCGATCTGAAGCCGACACCCGTGCCGCTGGTGCAGCTCGACGTAGTCATTGGCCTGCAACAGCATGTAGCTGAACTCGGTGTAGGAGATTCCTTCACCGTCCAGGCGCCGCCGGATGGTGTCGCGATCGAGCATCACGTTGACGGAGAAGTGCTTGCCCACGTCCCGCAGAAACTCGATGGCCGACAGTCGTGACGTCCAGTCCAGATTGTTGACGACGATGGCGCCGGTGGGTGAGTCGTCGAAGTCGACGAACCGCTCCAGCTGACCTTGTATGCGGTTGGTCCACTCGGCGACGGTGTCGGCGGTGTTCAACACCCGCTCGCCGGTTTCCCGCGGATCTCCGATCATCCCCGTCGCGCCCCCGGCCAGCACGATCGGACGATGGCCCGCGAGCTGCAATCGGCGAAGCGTCAACAGTGGCACCAGGTTTCCTGCGTGCAGGCTCGGCGCGGTCGGGTCGAATCCCGAGTAGACGGTGACGGGCCCCTCGGCCAGCATGGCAGCCAGGGCGTCGCGATCGGTCGACTGTGCGATCAGCCCACGCCATTCCAGCTCGTCGAGGATGTCCGTACCCTCCGGTGTCACAGATGTCACAGGGTCGATCTTCCCCTACGGCTGATGCGATGTTGTTGGAGATCCGCTGCGATCACCTTCCCGGCCGGTCCTGGGGGATGACGGGCTGGAAGCAGCGGTTGGAAACTGCGGGCTCAGTCGCTGGCACCGGGTGCAGGCGCTCGAGGACTACGCCGGTAGGCCGATACTTCGGGGTGGTCCGCCAGCCAGAAGCGCCATGGACGATCGGCGGCCTTGCTGACCCCGACGCGGGGTCCGCTGTTGGCGGCGATCGGGTCGGCCAGCGTGAGTCTGATCGGACTGGCCGAGGCAAACAGATCAATCTTGTTGTCTGCCATCGTGATTTCGAGCGCCTTACATAGATTGCCCGGGCCGCGCGCGATCGCCGCTTGACTCGATGGCCTGCCGCGACGACTGAGGGCCACATCGGCTCCGTCCCGTATCGCAGCGGCTCGTAACAGGACGGCGCCGGCGACCCCGTCGTGGGCGATCACCACGTTCGCGCAGACGTGGATGCCGTGACTTAGGTAGGTGTAGAGCCGCCCTGCTGGACCGAACATCACGGCACTTCGTGGCCCTGGTCCGCGAAAGGAATGCGATGCGGCGTCTGGCCACGGTCCGTCGGGCGGTCCCCCGTACGCCTCGACCTCCACGATCACGGCGGATGCGCCCCTGCCGGTCAGCAGGCCGCCGAGCAGGCGCTGAGCAGCCGCGACGGGATCGGCCGCAAGCAGTTCGGCGCTCATGGACCGATTGTGCCCGGCCCCTTGACGCGACCTCGACCGGGGAGCACTATTCATCCTATGATGACTTCATCACGCGATGAATTAATTCGAAGCGGTGAAGAACCCGCCGTCGCGATTGATCATCTGACCGTGATCCGCGGCAAGCGCACGGCCCTGGACGACGTCACCGTGCGCATCGCCCCCGGCACGATCACCGGAGTCCTCGGCCCGTCGGGATGCGGCAAGACCACGTTGATTCGCAGCATCGTCGGAACCCAGCTCATCGCTTCCGGGACGGTCACCGTGCTGGGCCTACCCGCGGGCTCGGCCGAACTGCGCCACCGCGTCGGCTACGTCACCCAGGACGCCACCATCTACCACGACCTTCGCGTCGTCGACAACGTCCGCTACTTCGCCTCGCTCTACGGAACCAATGCCGAGGCTGCGGACGAGGCCATCGCGAACGTCGGACTTGAGGACCATCGAACTGCCTTGTGCGGCAACCTGTCCGGCGGACAGCGCACCCGGGCGTCGCTGGCCTGTGCCCTAGTCGCGCAACCAGACCTGCTGGTGCTCGACGAACCCACGGTCGGGCTCGACCCGGTGCTCAGGGTGGACCTGTGGGACCAGTTCGACCACCTGGCGAGCCGCGGCACGACGCTGCTGGTGTCGAGCCACGTCATGGACGAAGCCGACCACTGCGGCGATCTGTTGCTGCTGCGCGAGGGCCGCCTGCTGGCCCACACCACACCGACCAAACTGCGAGAGGACACGGGATGCACGTCACTGGAGGAAGCGTTCCTGTCCGTGATTCGGCACAGCACCGCACCCGCGGACGCCTGAGCCCTCAGGCCTACCTGGCGACCACCGGACGGATCCTGCGGCAACTCGCCGGAGACCATCGCAGCGTCGCGATGATCCTGGTCGTGCCCAGCCTGATCATCACGCTGATGTACTTCATGTTCAAAGACGTGCCGCACCGGCCTGGTACGTCGTCACCGTTCAACACCGCGTGCCTGATCATGCTCGGGGTGTTCCCGCTCATCGTGATGTTCCTGATCACGTCGATAACGATGCAGCGGGAACGGGTGTCGGGCACCTTGGAACGAATTCTGACCACTCCCCTGCGCCGACTGGATCTTCTGGCGGCCTACGGCACTGCGTTCTCCATCGCTGCCGCCGCGCAGGCGACCCTGGCGTGCGTCATCTCCTTCTGGCTCCTGGGGCTCGACACGGCGGGCAGCCCGGGCCTGGTGTTCGCGATCGCCATCGTCCACGCAGTGCTGGGTGTCGGATTGGGGTTGCTGTGTAGCGCGTTCGCGCGCACCGAGTTCCAGGCCGTCCAGTTCATGCCCGTCGTCATCGCACCGCAGCTCCTCTTGTGCGGGATCATCGTGCCGCGCGACGTGCTGCCCGACTGGCTGCAGTGGATCAGCAACGCGCTGCCAGCCAGCTACGCACTGGAGGCGCTCCAGCAGGTCGGAGCCCATCCAGAGCTCACGGCCACCGCGGCCCGTGACATCGCGGTCGTCGTGGCATTCGCGGTGGTGGCGATGGGCCTGGCGGCGGCCACACTGCGGCGCAGGACACCGTGAGCCGCCCGAGCCGAAAGCGCCCCGGGCGACCTCCCGGCATCTCCGACACCCGCGATCGCATCCTCGCCAACGCGCGAGAATTGTTCGCCCGCAACGGGATCGGCAATACATCGATCCGTGCGATCGCGGCGGCGGCCGACGTCGACGCCGCCCTGGTGCATCACTACTTCGGCACCAAGGAACAGCTGTTCACGGCCGCCGTCCACATCCCGATCGACCCGATGCAGATTCTCGGACCCATGCGCGAGGTGCCGCTAGAGCAGCTCGGACTGACGCTGCCGTCCCTGCTGCTGCCGTTGTGGGACTCCGAGCTCGGATCCGGCATCATCGCGACGCTCCGGTCGCTGCTCGCCGGAGACGACGTCAGCCTCATCCGGTCGTTCCTGCAGGACATCATCACCGTCGAGGTGGGAGCTCGCGTCGACAATCCGCCAGGCTCTGGGCCGATCCGGGTGCAGTTCGTCGCATCGCAGCTCGTCGGCGTCGTGATCGCGCGCTACATCCTGGAACTGGAGCCGTTCAAATCGCTACCGGTCAATCAGATCGCCGAAACGATCGCGCCCAACCTGCAGCGGTACCTCACCGGAGAACTCCCGGGATTCGACTAGGACTCGGCCCGCTTCAGCAAGCGCTCGTGCTCGGCCTCGTCAGTGATGGTCACCGCATCGTCGACCAGCAGCACCGGGATGCCACCTTCGATTCGATAGGACCGGCGCAACCGCGGGTTGTAGAGCGCCTCGTCACCGATGAGCAGCAGCGGGCCGCGGTCTTCAGGGCACACCAGGATGGATCGCAACTGCGCAGAAAGCACGACGGCTAACCGATCGGAAGGACGGCTCCGCCGCCGGCCGGGCCCAAACCCGGCGGCAGGCCGTTGGGCGCCTGGTTGATATTGATGGACGATGGGCCCTGCGGCTGCTGAGCGGCGCCACGCGCCTGGTTGCGCTTCTGGAAGGAGACGGTCGCTTCTAGTGCGGCGATCAGCGGTCCCTGATTGGGTCGCTTGGCCAACCCCGCTTCGAGATCATCCATGTTGCCCTTGGACGGCACGTAGCCGGCTGCGCGCAACTGGATCGCACTGTGAATGAGGTTGGAGATCTGGCCGCCACCCGAGCCGACGTCGTACTGCGCGTTGATGTCGTCGAGTATGTCGGCGCTAGCGGTGCCCGAACCAAAGCCGGCAATCAAACCGGCGGCGAGCACAGCGCCGGCCACGCCGCCAGTAGCGGCCCGCCGCCAACCCGTGTTTCTGCTGGTCTGCGATGTCATGAATCCTCCACTGCGCGGGGTGCCCCGACCCTAGCGGCGTAGTGCCGCCAGCCGGAGCCTAACAAAGCCAGGCGAATGGGGCATGGTCTCATTCGCCGTCCGACGCCTCGAGAAGCTCCGCGCGGACCGCCGTCGTGAGCCGCTTGTACTCGTTGGTCTGCTCGTCCAGATACCACGAATTTCGTGCCGGCTTGGGCACTCCAGCCACGCGCAGTGGGCCCAGCAGAGGCCGGTAGGACGCGCTGAGCTTCATGTCGGGCACGACGTGGATGAAGTCCGGCGGGCAGCCAACCACCAACTGGGCAAGCGCCTCGTTGAGGTCGGCCGTCGGAACGCTCCCGCCGGGAACCAGGGCCAACGCGGTCACGGCGAGGGTTCGAGCCCCATCCTGGATGCGGTACGTCACTGCCAGGTCGACGGCGCCGACTCGACCTGCGGCGTCGTTGACGGCCGCGCTGAACACGGGACCACGTGCAGTGCGAATCACCGAACGGCGGTTGTCGACGAGCCAGTAGTCACCGTCCTCGTCCCGCCGGAACAGGTACTCCGATGAAACCCAGGTGTCCGCGGGGGCAAAGACGCCGCGCTTGACCGACGCGGTGGGGTCCACGGGGCCGCGCGGGTGGGCGAGCAGCACGCCGACCTCGTTGGGCTGAGCCAGCCGGACGAATCCGCGGTCGTCTTCGAGGATGAGGTCGTCGTCGACGTCGTACGCGGCGAGTTCGACATGACCGCCACCAGGCAGTGGACGACCCTCGCTGCCGATCTTCGCGCCGGAGACGTTGGCCAGGACGGCCTGCCCGTCAGTCGTCGCGAAGAACTCGACGACGTGTGCAGGCTGGAACACCTCCTCGACGCGCTTCCACAGTCCGGTCGGCATGCCTGAGCCGATGAACAGCCGGACGGGGTGGTTGCCGTTCAGTTCGAACGACGGATCGTCGATGACGTCGCGCAACATCGCCCAGGTGTAGGACACGACGGTGACGCCGTACTGGCGCAGCTCGTGGACGAAGCGGTCGGGCCGCAGGCCCCGCGACAGCGCGATGCGGGTACCGCCGACGACCGCACCGCCGAGACTCACCAGCAGCCCGGACTGATGGTGCAGCGGGGTGAGGCAGTAAACGGTGTCACCACGGCCGAGATTGGCCGCCGACGCGGTGCCGAAGGCCGACAGCGCCCAGCGGAAGTTGGTGATCTGGCGGGCGACGAGTTCGCCGCTGACGGTCGCGAAGGCGACGTAGGCCAGGTCCTTGGCGTAGCCGGGGTTCGGCCGGTACCAGCCAGGCAGCTCGACGACGTCGGGGTTGATCTGCTCCATGTCGACGACGTCGGCATCCTCGGGCAGGCCCAGAGCACGGGACTCGCCGCCGCCGAGCACGAGTACGCGCAGCGGAAGCTGCTGGGCGGCTTCGAGATTGGCCGGATCGGCGATGACGTCGGACACGCCGCCGAGCCGTGCTGCTTCGACGAGGTCTCCATCGGGCGGCATGAGCACGGCGACCGCACCCAAGCGCGAAAGCGCCGCGATGGCGACGAGCGCGCTCGGTCGGGTCTCCATCAGGACTCCGACGTGGGCACCCTGCCGCACCCCGACGTCGATGAGGCCTCGGACGACGTTGTTGATGCGGCGGTCGACGGCCTCATAGGTGTGCACCCGGCCGTCGAACAGCAGGAATTCACCATCCGGGGTCGCGTCGGCCTGCTCCCCCATGATCCGCCCGAGCGAGATGCGGGTGTGGTCGTTGATCTGGCCAAGACGCGCCAAGCGCGGAAGCGTGCGGGCCGTTTCGGCGACGAGTGCGCGCGCCGACTTGTTCGCCGCGATTAGGGCGTCGGCCGCCGTCCTGGCGAGTGTGAACGTCAGCTCGGTGGCGGCCGCGGCGCTGTGCGCGACCCGGGATGCGAACGGCACCCCGGTGTCGCCGGTGTCGGCGGGCTGCAGGGCCATTGGCACCACCATGTCGGGCAGCTCGCCCGTGCCGTCGAGCCAGTTGACCCATCCCGCGACCGTCGGCCAGTTCTGATTGGCGGCCTTCGATCCCACCACGAGCCCGAAATGCCCTGTGCGGATGAGGTATTCATAGACGTCGGCGCGCGGTGCCGCACGCTTGATGCCGCGGACCGCCGCGGGCTGCCCGATGTCGTCGACCTCGCCGACGATGGCCAGGATCGGGCAGTCGATGTCGCTGAGCGTGACGAGATCGCCGTGGATGGAAAAGCCGCCGCTCATCATCCGGTTGTGCGCAATGAACTGCTTGAGCAATTCGGCGATCGCGGGACCCGACCAGGCAATCCATCCGTCGTTCGACAGGAACCGACGCTGCTGTTCGCGAGGTAGCAGCGCCTCGCGGTCGTGCAGCTGACGAACGAAGTCGAGTCGCGACTGAGCCGTCTTGAGGGGATCGAGCATCTGAAAACCGGTGCGCGCCAGCCAGCCCGGAATGTCGATGCGGCTGAAGACGTGATCGGCCATGAAGTCCGCCGCCCCGGCCGCCAGCCCGGCAGGCAGATTCATGGGCAGGGCCGCGAGGGTGTCGACGGGTGATCCGAAGGCGATGATGCTGGCGAGGTCCTTCGACCGCCGGTAGGCCGCCGTTTGATAGCAGAACATACCGCCCTGGGAGTACCCCGCGAGGTGGACGTCGCGCTCGGTGACCTTCTTGACGGTGTCGATGGCCTCGCTCAGCGCAACGACGTGATCGGCGAGGTCGCGGTCCATGCCGCCCTCGATCTTGTCGGGGGAGCCGAAGTCGATGACCCACGGGTCGATGCCCGCCTCGTGAAGGATGCCGACGGCGCCCTCGTCGCGGGTCACGTCCCACATGTCCGCCGACATCATCATGGGGTGCACCATCAGCACGGGGGTCCCGGCGGCCTTGGTGCCGGGTCGGGTGTCCGGCGGGAAGTAACGGCGCAACCGATACATCGGCACGCTCTCGATGATCTGGAACGGCGAGGGCACCGCGCCGGTCTCCAGACCGCCGTAGCGCAGCACTTCCAGCCCGTTCTGAGCGGTCGCCACCAGGCGTCCGACCGGGCGGGTAAATGCCGAGAAATCGACCACTACGCTCCCCTTTTGCAAGCCTGAATCCCCCGATTCCAGACGTCATCATGGCACAGCGGCACTGGTGGCCCGCGTGCATTGCCCCGACGCCGACGCTCGCCAGGCCCCCTATGATCAGCGCCTGATGGCCAACCTGATCAACCTCGAACGCGTCACCGTGGGCTTCGGCACGCGCACTTTGCTCGACGGGGTCAGCCTCGGCGTGGACGACGGAGACGCGATCGGCGTCGTCGGTCGCAACGGCGACGGCAAGACCACCCTGCTGCAGGTGCTCACCGGCACCCGGTCGCCGGATTCGGGCCGCGTCACCCACACGTCGAGCCTGTCGGTGGGCTACCTGCACCAGGCCGACGACTTCGCGGCGGACGCGACGGTGCGCGATGTCATCGTCGGTGGCCGTCCCGACCACATCTGGGCGGCCGAGGCCGAAACCCGGTCCGTCGTGGAGAACCTTCTGACCGAGGTTTCGCTGGACCGTGAGGTGAGCAATCTCAGCGGCGGCGAGCGACGCCGCGTCGCGCTGGCGGCGGTATTGCTGGCGGGCCACGACGTGCTGGTCCTCGACGAACCGACCAACCACCTCGACGTCGAAGTGATCGGCTGGCTGGCCGGCCATCTGTCGCAGCAGCGTTCGAAGGCGCTGGTGGTCGTCAGCCACGACCGGTGGTTCCTCGACGCTGTCTGTACCGGCACGTGGGAGGTTCACGGCGGCGCCGTCGACGCGTACGAGGGTGGATACGCGGCGTACGTGCTGGCCCGTGCGGAACGACTGCGGGTCGCCGCAGGAACCGAGGCACGGCGGCGCAACCTGATGCGCAAGGAGCTCGCATGGCTGCGGCGAGGACCACCTGCGCGGACCTCGAAACCGAAGTTCCGAATCCAGGCGGCCAACGACCTGATCGCCAACGAACCGGAGCCCCGAGACTCGCTGGCCCTGCAACGGTTCGCGACGGCCAGGCTGGGCAAGGACGTCTTCGACTTGCATCATGTCGTCCTGGAACTCGGCGACAGGTTGCTGCTCGACAAGCTGGACTGGTCCATCGGGCCGGGGGTTCGCATCGGGCTGGTCGGCGTCAACGGCACCGGGAAGTCGTCGGTCTTGAAGTTGCTCGTCGGCGAGTTGGCGCCGACCGCGGGCACGATCAAACGCGGGAAGACGCTGAAGATCGGCTATCTCAGTCAAACCCTCGTCGAGTTGGACGCCAACGACCGCGTGCTCGACGCCGTCGAAAGTGTGCGTCGGATAACCGAACTCGCGGGCGGGCGAGACGTCAGTACGTCAACGCTGCTCGAGGACTTCGGGTTCACCGGCGACAAGTTGACGACACGTTTGAGCGACCTGTCCGGCGGTGAGCGAAGGCGATTCCAGTTCCTGCGCCTGCTGCTCGAGGAACCGAACGTATTGCTGCTCGACGAGCCGACCAACGACCTCGACATCGACACGCTCAACGTGATCGAGGACTACCTGGACGGCTGGCCCGGCACGCTGATCGTGGTCACGCACGACCGCTACTTCCTGGAGCGGGTCGCCGACGTCACGTATGCGCTGCCCGGCGGCGGCCGCTGCGTGCTGCTACCCGGCGGGATCGAGCAGTATCTGGCCGAGCGCTCTACGGCCGCGGCCCCGGCGGCCGCCCCGACCCGCGAACGCGGCGAGACCGCATCGGCGCGGGGACGCAGGACGGGAAAGGAATTGGCCCGCATCGAGAATCAGCTCGGCAAGGTCGATCAGCGGATCACGGACCTGCACGCCACGATGGCCGGTGCGGCGTCCGACCACGTGCGGGTGGCCGAGCTCAACTCCGAACTACGCGAGCTGCATGCGCGCCAGCAGGCACTCGAAGAGGAGTGGCTGGCGCTCGCCGAGGACTGAGCTTGACGGGCGCAACAAAAGGTGGACATGGCGTGGCACCAACACCTGCTCGACACCGAGCCGTACTGGGGCACGTTCTGCAAGACCGTACTGAATCGACCGTTGCACCATCGCCCGAACAAGGGTGCGCGTGCGGGCGGTGTGGACCATGGCGGACTGTACGAGCGCACTTTGCGGACGTACGAAGAAGCGTTCGGCGCTGCACCCCCGGACGACATCTGGCCGGCCGCGTCTCGTCGCTTCGGTCACGATTCGAAGCATCGCCGAATCGCCTTGGCACACAACTGGATCGTGCCGAAGCGACGGATTCGGGCCATCGGTGCGACCGCGGGATCGCCATGGCCGTGCCGGCGACGGTGGCCTCGGCCCCGCCCTCCGTCGCTGCGCCAATTGCGTTCGGGATCAACGGCGTCGAATGGAATGACTACGAGTTCCTAGCTGCCCTGGTGTTGTCGGGCGCCGTTGCGGTGATCGTGTCGTACGTGTTGCGACGAGTGTTGCTGCTCAACATCGATGCGCGACCCGCGGACGAACCGGCGAACATCGCGGCGGACCCCTACGACATCGCAGTGCTCAATACCAATAGTCATCGCGCCGTGAACGTTGCCGTGGCCGCCCTGGTCCGTGATGACGCCCTCCGGCTCGACCAAAGGGCGTTGGCATCGAAGAAGCACAAGCACCGCCTGGTCCGCAGTGGACCGCTTCCGCCGCGTTCACATCCGCTGGAGCGCGCCGTCTACGAAGAGGTCACGGCTGCCGGTGGCGCCACGCTCAGCGAGGTGCACAACCGGGTGCGACAACATGCCGGGCGCATCCTCGACTCACTGCGGGAACGCGAACTGCTCCGTCCGCACCACTACCGCGCTCGTCGCTGCATCGTCGCATTTCCGATCGTTCCCGTATGCGTCATCGGCGGCGTGGGGGCGTTGTCTACCGGTTATACGGTGACCGGAATCATCGTGCTGCTCATCATCATGTTGCTCGTCGCCGGCATCGTGCTGGCGGCTCCTCCGCCGCAGCTGACCGCGCGTGGCCTGGACGTTTTGGATTCCACTCGGGCGGATCACTCGCCGGTGGCCCAGGTTGAACGTGACGACGTCGCCAACGGTCGAGCGCTGTCCTGGGTGATTGCCCTTCAGGGGCCCGCGGTGCTCGCGGGTGGCTCGATGTCGGTACTTCGCGACGCGATCCTCGCGCCTGCAGCGAACGGCGGCGGCGGGATCGGCGTAAAGACCGCAGGTTGCGGAGGCGGGGTGGAGTACACCCCCGGTCGGGGTGGCGGCTGCGGCACAGGTGGCGGCTGCGGTGGAGATGGCGGCGGCGATGGGGGCTGAGCGTTACCGCTGCATGCGGTGTCGCAAGACGTCGGCGGTGTCCCGCACGATGCCGAGTTGTTTGGCCACCTGGATGGGTGCGGTCCCGCCGCGGGCGTCGCGGGAGTTCACCGAGCCAGCGATCGTCAGCACGTCGCGGACCTCGGCGGTGAGGCCGGGGTGGATCCCTGCCAGTTCGTCGTCGGTCAGTTCCTCGAGTCCGACACCGCGCGCCTCGGCGGCCTTCACCGCGGCACCCGCGGCCTCGTGCGCGACACGGAACGGCAAGCCTTGGCGCACCATCCACTCGGCGACGTCGGTCGCGAGCGTGTAGCCCTGTGGCGCGAGGTCGGCCATGCGGTCGGCGTCGAAGGTCAGCGTGCCGACGAGGCCCGCCATTGCGGGCAGGAGCAGCTGCAGCTGGGCCACCGAGTCGAAGACCGGCTCCTTGTCCTCCTGCAGGTCGCGGTTGTAGGCCAGCGGTTGCGCCTTGAGCGTGGCCAGCAGTCCGGTCAGATTGCCGATCAGCCTGCCCGACTTGCCGCGGGCCAGTTCGGCGATGTCGGGATTCTTCTTCTGCGGCATGATCGAACTACCGGTCGACCAAGAGTCGTGCAGAGTGACGTAGCCGAATTCGGTTGTGCTCCAAAGAATGACGTCTTCAGCCAACCGGGAAAGATCGACGGCGATCATCGCCAGCACGAACGCGGCCTCGGCGGCAAAGTCGCGGGAAGCCGTCGCGTCAATGGAGTTGTCTGCGGCGGCCGTGAAGCCGAGTTCATCGGCAATCGCGTCGGGGTCGAGCCCAAGCGACGAACCGGCGAGCGCGCCGGATCCATAGGGCGACACCGCCGCGCGCTTGTCGAAGTCGACGATGCGCTCGACGTCCCGCAGCAGCGGATGAGCGTGCGCCAGCAAGTGATGTGCCAAGAGGATCGGCTGCGCCGACTGTAGATGGGTCTTGCCCGGCATGATCGCGGTCGGATGAGTGGTGGCCTGGGTGGCCAACGCCGCGACGACGTCTAGTGCGGCGTTGGCGACCGTTCGCATGTTGTCGCGCAGCCACATCCGGAACAGCGTGGCCACTTGGTCGTTTCGCGACCGGCCTGCCCGCAGCCGCCCGCCGAGCTCATCGCCGACGCGCTCGATCAGCCCACGTTCCATCGCCCCGTGGACGTCTTCATCGGTGGGCAGCGGGCCGAAGCTGCCGTCGGCAAGGTCCGCACCGAGGCTGTCCAGGCCCGCGAGCAGCCCGTCCCGCTGCTCGTCGGTCAGCAGCCCGGCGTTGAACAGCACGCGTGCGTGTGCCTTGGACGCCTTGACGTCATACGGTGCCAGCACCCAGTCGAAATTTGTGGACTTACTCAGCGCCGCAAGCGCATCCGATGGGCCGCCGGAGAAGCGGCCGCCCCAGAGTGACCCCTCGTTGGTGCTCATTGGCTCACCCCTCTCCCGCGAGCAGACGCAAAAGCCCCTGAATACGGGCATTTGAAGGGCTTTTGTGGCTGTTCGGCATCAGCTACCCAGGTCTCGGCGGGCGGCGATCTTCGAGCTCAGTCCGTGCACGTGGACGAAGCCCTTGGCGCTGGACTGGTCGAAGGTGTCGCCTTCGTCGTACGTGGCCAGGTTGAAGTCATACAGCGACTCCGCACTACGTCGACCGTTGACCGCGATGTGACCGCCATGCAGCACCAGTCGGATCTCGCCGGTGACGTGTTCCTGCGTGTGGTCGACGAACGTCTCCAGGGCGCGCTTGAGTGGTGAGTACCACAGGCCGTCGTAGACCAGTTCGCCCCAGCGTTGATCGGTGGTGCGCTTGAACCGCGCAAGCTCGCGCTCGAGCGTGACGTGTTCGAGTTCGGTGTGGGCGGTGATCAGCACCAGGGCGCCAGGCGCCTCGTAGATTTCACGGCTCTTGATGCCGACCAGCCGGTCCTCGACGACGTCGAGCCTGCCCACGCCCTGGGCGCCGGCCCGGTGGTTGAGTTCGACGATGGCCTCAAGCACGGTGACGGGCTTCCCGTCGATGGACACCGGAACGCCCTTTTCGAACCCGACGATGACCTCGTCGGGCGAGCTCCAGTTGACCGTCGGATCCTCGGTGTAGTCGTACACGTCCTTGGTGGGGGCGTTCCAGAGGTGTTCCAGGAAACCGGTTTCCACCGCCCGGCCCCATACGTTCTGGTCGATCGAGAACGGCGAGCGCTTGGTCACGTTGATGGGGATGGCGTTCTCCTCGGCGAAGGCGATCGCCTTCTCCCTGGTCCACGCGTAGTCCCGGACGGGTGCGAGCACGTCGAGTTCTGGCGCCAGCGAGGCGAATCCAACCTCGAAGCGGACCTGGTCATTGCCCTTGCCCGTGCAGCCGTGGGCCACCGTGCCGCCGCCGTGCTCCCGCGCCGCCTCCACCAGGTGCTTGACGATCAACGGCCGACTTATCGCCGACACCAGCGGATAGCGGTCCATGTACAGGGCGTTGCTCTTGATCGTCGGAAGGCAGTACTCGTTGGCGAACTCGTCGCGGGCGTCGACGACGACGGCCTCCACGGCTCCGCAGTCGAGCGCCCGCTGCCGGACGACCTCCATGTCCTCGCCGCCCTGACCGAGGTCGATTGCGACCGCCACGACCTCGCGACCGGTCTCCTTGCCGATCCAGCTGATCGCGACCGAGGTGTCCAGACCGCCGGAGTACGCCAGGATGACGCGTTCGGACATGAAGTGATCTCCTCTATTCTTGGTTTTGCCAGTGCTCTTCGAGTTATTGCAGATCTTCGATGGTGGTGGCCAGTTCGGTGCCCGTCATGGGTTCGCGGGCCACCACCAGGATGGTGTCATCGCCGGCGATCGTGCCGACCACGTACGGCAGTGCGGCCCGGTCGATCGCGCTGGCCAGATAGTGCGCCGCCCCTGGCGGAGTGCGCAAGACCGCCAGGTTGCCGCTCGAGTCCGTGGACACCAGCAGTTCGCCAAGCAGGCGGGACATCCGTTCGGTGCCGCCGGTCACCCCTCGAACGGGACTGCCGTCCTCCGGAACGATGTAGACGCCGACGCCACCGTCGGCCCCGCGCAACTTCACCGCACCGAGTTCTTCGAGGTCCCGCGACAACGTGGCCTGCGTGACCTCGATGCCTTCCTCGGCGAGCATCGAGGCCAATTCGCCTTGGCTGCTCACCGAATTCGACGACAGGAGCGTCACGATGCGCGCCTGGCGTCCGGCCCGGGTTGCGGCAGTCATGCGCGATCCCGCTTCGCTTCTCGCTGGAAAGTCACTTCAGTCCGAGTCGTTCTGCGCGAGCAGCCAGACCAGCAGCGCCTTCTGGGCGTGCAGCCGATTCTCGGCCTCGTCCCAGACCGCGCTCTGGGGCCCGTCGATGACGTCGTCGGTGATTTCGTGGCCACGGTGCGCGGGAAGGCAGTGAAGGACGACCGCGCCTGGGTCGGCGAGTTTCAGCAGCTCGGCGTTGATCTGGAACGGGCGGAACGGCCGGACCCGGTCGAGTCCGTCGTTCTCCTGGCCCATGGAGGTCCAGGTGTCGGTCACCACGACGTCGACGCCGTCGGCGGCCGCGCGCGGATCGGCGGTCACCGTCACCGAGGCACCCGTGTCGCTAGCGCGCCGCCGCGCCGCGTCGACGAACTGTGGGTCGGGCTCGAAGCCTGCAGGGGCGGCGATGGTGACGTGGATGCCCGCGGTCACCCCGCCCAGCATCAGTGAGTGGGCCATGTTGTTGGCGCCGTCGCCGAAGTACGCCAACCTCAACCCGTACAGCGTGCCGCGGCGTTCGTCGAGCGTCTGCAGATCGGCCAGCACCTGGCACGGGTGGAAGTCGTCGGACAACGCGTTGACGATCGGTACCGTCGACCCGGATGCCATGGCGCTCAGTCGTTCCTGCGCGAACGTCCGCCACACGATCGCATCGACATAACGCGAGAGCACCTGGCCGGTGTCCTCCAGCGTCTCTTCGCGCCCGAGCTGGGTGCTGCGGCCGTCGACGACGACGGCGTGCCCACCGAGCTGGGCGATGCCCATCTCGAACGAGAACCGGGTGCGGGTGGAGTTCTTCTCGAAGATGACGGCGACGCCGCGTGGACCCTCAAGCGGTCGACGGCTGAACGGTTCCGCCTTGAGCGCGGCGGCCAAGGCGAGGACTTCGGCCTGCTCATCGGGCGTCAGGTCGTCGTCGCGGAGGAAGTGCCGGAGCGTCATGGTGCGTCCATTGCGATGTCGAGCACCGCGGGCAAAGCAGTGACGAAGGCATCGAGCTGCGCTTCCGTGACCACGAGCGGTGGGGCCAGCCGGATCACGTCAGGAGCGGCCGCGTTGATCAGGAAGCCCGCATCGCGGGCAGCGAGTTCGACGGCCTTGCCGCGCGGCGCCGTCAGCACCACGCCACGGAGCAGCCCCTGGCCGCGGACATGGTCGACGAGCGGGTGGCCGATGGCCTCGATGCGGTGGCTCAACGACTTGCCGAGCACGTCGGCGCGTGTGATCAGGTCCTCGTCGACGAGCACCTTGAGCACCGCGAGCGCGGCCGCCGTGCACACCGGGTTGCCGCCGAACGTGCTGCCGTGCAGACCGGGAGTCAGCAGGTCAGCGGCGGCGCCGATGGCCAGGCATGCTCCGATCGGCAGTCCGCCGCCCAAACCCTTTGCCAGCGTGACGATGTCGGGGGTGATTCCGTCGCGTTGGTGGGCGTAGAACGTGCCGGTGCGCCCGACGCCGGTCTGTACCTCATCGAGCACCAGAAGGGCGCCGTGTCTGGCGGTGATGTCCCGGGCCGCGACCAGGTAGTCGGGCGGCGGCGTGACGACGCCCCCCTCCCCCATGATGGGCTCGAGGAAGACCGCGGCGGTGTCGTCGGTGACTGCGGCCGCCAGCGCGTCGACGTCGCCGTACGGAATGTGCGTGACGTCGCCTGGCAGCGGAGCGAAGGGAGCCTGTTTGGCCGGCTGACCAGTCAGCGCAAGCGAACCCATCGTGCGGCCGTGGAAAGCACCCTCGGCGGCAACGAGTTTGGTCCGGCCCGTGAGCCGGCTGATCTTGAAGGCGACCTCGTTGGCCTCGGTGCCGGAGTTGCAGAAGAAGACCCGTGCCGGGGTTCCAAGGTGGGCAACCAGAGCCTCGGCGAGCGCGATGCCGGGCTCCGTGGCATACAGGTTGGACGTATGGCCCAAGGTGTTCAGCTGCGTCGTCACGGCTTCGATGACAGCTGGATGGCGATGCCCCAGCACGTTCACGGCGATGCCGCCGAGCAGGTCGACATAGGATTTGCCGTCGGCGTCGGTGACCACGGCGCCGTCGCCGCTCACCAGCGCAACCGGTGGCGTGCCGTAGTTGTCCATCATCACGGCCTGCCAACGCTGTTGCAGCCCTTGAGTGTTCGTGTTCGTGCTCACTTCATCACCACCTTCGTTCCGGCTCCTTCATCGGTAAGCAGTTCGACCAGCACGCAGTGTTCGAGGCGGCCGTCGATGACGTGCGCGCTGGGCACCCCGCCGGCGACGGCGCGCAGACAGGCCTCGATCTTGGGCACCATGCCAGACTCGAGCTTCGGCAGCAGCCCGGTCAGCGTCGCGACGTCGATCTCGCTGACCAGAGAATCCCGGTCGGGCCAACGGGTGTAAAGGCCCTCGACGTCGGTGAGCATCAACAGCTTCTCCGCGCCGAGTGCTTCCGCCAGTGCGGCGGCCGCCGTGTCGGCGTTGATGTTGTGCACCACGCCAGCGACATCCGGGGCGATGGTGGAGACCACCGGAATGCGACCGGCCGCAATCAGATCCAGGACGGCTGCGGTGTTGACGCGTTCGACGTCACCGACTAGGCCTATGTCGGTGGCCACGCCGTCAACCGTGACACTGCGCCGCACGGCCGTGAACAGATGCGCGTCCTCGCCGGTGATTCCGACCGCGTATGGACCGTGGGCGTTGATGAGGCCGACGAGTTCCCTTCCCACCTGACCGAATAGCACCATCCGCGCGACGTCGAGCACTTCCGGTGTGGTGACGCGGAATCCGCCCTTGAAGTCTCCTGCGATGCCGAGCCGCTTGAGCATGGCGCTGATCTGTGGCCCGCCGCCGTGCACCACGACGGGATGGATGCCGCAGTTGCGGAGGAATACCATGTCCGCCGCGAACGCGGCCTTGAGTACGTCGTCGGTCATGGCATTGCCGCCGTATTTGACCACCACGATCTTGCCGTGCAGCTGCTTGAGCCAGGGCAGCGCCGCCGCCAGCACGGACGCCTTGGTGTGCGTATCGGGTGGGGTCACGAGCTGTACGCCGAGTTCTCTTCGACATAGGCGTGCGACAGATCCGTCGTGCGGATGGTCGCCTCACCGGTGCCGACGCCGAGCGCGACGACGACGGTGATCTCGGCGCCCGAGAGGTCCACGTCCCGCGCGCCGGGTGCGCCGGTGCCGTCGATGCACACCGGAGCACCGTTGAACGACACGCTGATCCGGTCGGGGTTCAGCTCTACCGGCGCCATTCCGACCGCGGCCAGGACGCGACCCCAGTTCGGATCGGAGCCGAACAATGCGGTCTTCACCAGGCTGTCGCGTGCGATGACCCGCGCAGCGACGACGGCGTCGTCCTCACTCGCAGCACCGGTGACGGTGACTGCGATGCGCTTCGTCACGCCCTCGGCGTCGGCCTGAAGCTGTGCACACAGGTCGTTGCACACGGCGAGTAGCGCGTCGTCGAGTTCGCTTTGGCTGGGCTCGATTTCACTCGCGCCCGAGGCCATCAGCAGGACCGTGTCGTTTGTCGAGCAGCTGCCGTCGAGGTCGAGCCGGTCGAACGTCCGGGCAGTGGCGTTGCGCAACGCCCGATTCAGCGCGCCGGCATCGGCGACGGCGTCGGTGGTGATGACGCACAGCATGGTGGCCAGTGACGGCGCCATCATGCCCGCACCCTTTGCCATGCCACCGACGGTCCAGTCGCCGTCATGGTGCAGCGCAACCTGTTTGGGTACCGTGTCGGTGGTCATGATGGCCTCCGCCGCCTCGGTACCACCGGTCAATCCACCCGCCAAC
>Ga0193717_1000610_pt1 | contig 23237 bp, 20 predicted proteins | sample U2c2metaG_FD_145900 | JGI IMG/M metagenome (GOLD analysis project Ga0193717, IMG submission 145900) | Soil microbial communities from a riparian zone of the East river system, Colorado, United States - U2c2 | ecosystem: Environmental > Terrestrial > Soil > Riparian zone | place: USA: East River...
TCCAGTGGTCAAAGGCGGTCTGGAAGATGACCGTAGCGATCTGTGCCACCAGTTTCGCTCTGCCGGGCTCGACGTGACGCTGCTCGAGCGCTTCGTGGATTGCCGTGGTGACCGCGGCGAGCTTGGTGCGTTCGCGTTCGGTGAGCTCTGCGCTGGCGCCGATCACGGCACGGCGCTCTGCCGAGTGCGCCACGTGCTCGATGAGGTGCGCGCCGACGTCAGCGAGGGCGTTGAGTGTCATGGGCAGCGGGGAGGCAGTCTCATCGGCCGCAAGAACAGCATCGCGTATCGCGGGAGGGAGCTGTTCCGAACCTGCGAACAGGACTTCGCGCTTGTCGGGGAAGTACCGGAAGTACGAGCGGCGGGTGATGCCGGCGCGTTCGGCGATCTGCGTCACGGTCACGTTGTCGTAGCCGTGTTCTGAGAACAACTCCAGCGCGGCCTTCGTGAGGCGTTCCGGGATCCCATCTCGCCATGGGCTGACTCTAACAGGTGACGTCTCAGTGTGTCATGACTGTGCTAGCGTCGATGATGACACAGTGAGACATCGCAGGGGCCTGGCCCTTCCGCGGGCCGCCCCACGAAGAAGGAGTTGACATGGCTGACGACACGCCCCGCGCCGATGTGGTGTGGATCTTGGGAGCCACCGGCCGTATCGGTACCGCCATCGCCGCGCGCCTGGAGGAGCGCGCTGTGCCGCTGGCGCTCGTGGGACGTGACCGGGAACGCCTGAACAAGGTGCGCGCCGATCTCGGCCAGGACGACACGGTGAAGATCCTGCTTGCTGACACCGCCGAGGACATGGCGGCGCACATCGGCCGGGAGCGTCCGGCGGTGGTGATCAACACAATGGGTTCGTATGCCGACACCGCGGAGCTGATCGCCCGAGCTTGTATGCCCGGCGGGCACTACGTGGACCTCGCGGCCGACCTGACCTCCATCCCCACGCTGCTCGAGCTGCACGACGCCGCGACCGCGACGGGCAGCACCCTGGTGACCGGCGCCGGGTTCGGCGTCCACGCCACGGAGGCCGTCGTCGTCGCGCTGTGCGAAAACCGCCCCACGCCCAGCGACGTGCGCGTCGATGCCCTGTCCTCGGTGGCCAGCGTGGCAGGAGTCACGGGTGAGGCCATCGCCGCCACCATCATGGACGTCATCAACACCGGTGGACGTCGCTACGAGAACGGCCGCCTGGTCAAGACACGCCTTGGCGCCGACGCGACGAGCCACACGCTTCCCGACGGCCAAACCGCGAAGTCCGCGAGCGCCCCATCCGGTGAACTTCTCGCCGCCCAGCGAGCCAGCGGAGCGCCGAACGTGACTGTCACTACTGGACTCGCTCCGACCTCTCCCGTCGTACGGGCCGTTCTGCCGGCCTTCGCCGCACTGCTGTCCGTCCCGAGCCTGCGGCGGCTGGCGGTACGCCAGATGGCCAAGGTCGCGATCAAAGCAGCGCCACGTCCGCGCACCTATTCCTGGGGCCACGCCGTTGTCACGTGGCCCGACGGCACCAGCCGCGAGGGATGGCTGCGTACCGGCGACGGCATGGACTACACCGCCGACCTCGCCGCCGAGATCGCCACACGCCTCGCCCGCGGCGAAGGCAAGCCCGGCGCCTACACGCCGGCAGCGGCTTTCAGTGCCGACCTCATCACCGCCGCCGGGGCCACTCTCCTCCTCGAATGAAGCCAGCACCGTCCCAGGCGCCAAAGCCAGTGATCGAGTAGCGCGGAAGAACGGCCAGTCTCATCGCGGATTCGAGATCGGGCGCCAGGGGAAGCTGTTCAAGGGTCTCGATGGACCGGGACTCTGCCACCTTGGCGGAGAGAACCCCTTGCAGTACACCGGATTTCGTGCCGACGCCGGCGTACGCCGTCTTCATGGCGACACCGGTCTGCGCGTAGCCGCAACAACCTCATCGGTGCCGCGTTATGAATTCCAGGGCAATATCCTCGAGCACCTTGTTCCGGCCCGCTCGTCTCCCAACCGCCGGAGCTCTTTACCGGTATCGAAGACGATGTTCGTTCCTCCGCCGCGGGTCTCCTCGACGAGATCGATGGTTTTGTGGAGTGCGGCGCGACGGAGATGAATCGGTTGCGGCGGCGTTGCCCGGCGACATCACCTCATACGACTGCATCTCGATCATCGCCCTCGGCAGCGAGTCTCTACGGAGTTCCGGCCGCCGGGAATCTGACCAGCAGCACCCGCGGGCCGCGGGCATCGACGACTGTGCGGCCTGAGCATTTTCGTTCAACGGACAAATCCGTCGGCTTGGGCTTGTGTCCAAGTCTCGAGTTCGTCGTGTTCGCGACTATCCGGCAGAGCGGACAAGCCATCCACTGTGGACGGACGGCCCGGGATACCCGGAAGATCGCCTACCGCGACCGCGGCGGTGCCGCCTGAATCTTGTTCTCCTCAGTGAACCGGCGGCACGGTGAACGCATGATCGATGTCTCTCGAAGGACGGGGCGGTCTTACCCGCTATCCACCGTTTATTTACCGTTTGCCTTGGGAGGCTTGGTGGTGCCCGGGGGGACGTCGCAGACGGTGCCGTCAGCGGGTAGGACCCCGTTGATCAGCGTGGTGTCCACCGCGATGTCGATGCAAGGACCACTACGCCGGTACGAGGTGTGGCCGACGCCCTCACGGGTCAGCAGGACACTGTTCTCCAGATTCTTGGCCATGGTTTCGGCCCAGTGGTATGGCGTCACGTTGTCCACGCGACCACCGATCACCAGAATCGGCGGGGCGCCGGCGCCGGTGAGCGGCTCAGTGAAGCGGTCCTTGTTCGGCGCCGGCCACAGGGCGCAGTTGAGCGCGCTGTAGCCGGCCCGGCTCGCCAAACGCTTGTCGCGTTTCGCGATCTCGGCGGCGGCGGCCGTGTGCGCGGCGATGTCGGCCGGCGTCGACCAGTCGGCGCAACGCACCGCGGTGTGGGGTTCCTGAAGGATGGCGTACGGGCCGCCGAAAGGCGCGACCGTGACCTTCGATATCAGGAAGTGCAGCGCCGTGCCGTTGCCTTGCTGCGCGGCCTGCAGGCCCGCGGTGAGCGTGGGCCACAGCTGTTGGGTGCCCGCGGCGGCCCGGACGGCTTCGAGCGCCATGGCACCGTCGAGCGTGCCGCCCGGGGTGAGGCCTTCGACGGGTGGAACCTGCAGTGGCTGTTTCTCCAGCTGGGCGATCAGGGCGTCGAACGCGGCTTCCGGGTTCCCGTTGCCGAAGGGGCACACCTGCGGACCTTCGGCGCGGCAGGTTGCGAACCAGGCGTCGAGCGTCTGCTCGTTGGCCAGGGAGACCTCGTCGAGGAAGTTGAGGGAGTTGGAGTGCCAGAGGCCGGTGTCGACGGGGGCGTCGATCACCATCTGGCGGACACGATGCGGGAACAGCGTGGCGTACATGGGGCCGAGGACCGTGCCGTAGGAGGCGCCGTAGTAAGTGATCTGCTGCTCACCGAGCGCGGCGCGGACCTGGTCCATGTCGCGGGCGACGTTGTCGGTGGACAGGCTCGCCAGGAACTCCTGGCTTTGGTGCGCCAGGCAGCCGTTGGTGAAGGTGGTGGCGTCGGCGAGCAGCTCCGGTAGCGGTTTCCCGCCGGGGATGGTCGGGTCGAGGTCGGCGGCCGCCAGCTGGGCGCGCTGTTCATCGGTGAGGCAGCGGACGCCGCCGGAGTCACCGACGCCGCGCGGGTCTATGCCGACGATGTCGAAGCGGGCCAGCAGGGCGGGTGAGTACGGGCTGGCGTCGCTGCTGGGGTCGATGGATTCGACCGTGTCGGTGGCCGGCACGCCCGGCCCGCCCGGATTGATGAACAGGCTGCCGATGCGCTGTGCCGGATCGGTGGCGCGGTGACGCTTCACCGCGAGCGGGATCTGCTTGCCGCCGGGCTCGGTGTATTCCAGCGGCACCTCGACGGTGGCGCAGTCCAGGTTGGGTCCGCACTCGCTCCAGGCGATCGGGGTGGGAGCCGGCGCCGGCGAGCCGGGTTCCAGCGACGTCGTCGGTCCGCCGGCGCACCCGGTCAGCACCAGTGCGGCGGCGGCGAGTGCCGCGGCGCATCGGCGCGTGGCTCGTCCCGACCTGGATCGCGGACGGGGGATCAGGCGGAGCTGGGTGGGTGCTGTGGGCGGTGAAGGTGCGGCCGTCACACCGGTCTGTCGAGTTGTTCCGGGCATGGACCGGACTCTAGGACGGCCGGCCGGTACGCCGGATCGGCCGACGGGTCCGAATCTCCCGACCAAAGTCGGAGCGCTCCGCAACTTCGGCGGGATACGCGGCGACGTGCACGGAGATCTCGCGGTGCGAGCCGCTCAGCCCGGTTCGTCCGGGAGGTCGAACTCGGCGTCGTGCACGAGCAGCGCCACCTGCACCCGGTTGTTGAGGCCGAGCTTGGTGAGTATCGCCGACACGTGGGTCTTGACCGTGGTCAGGCTGAGGTGGTGACGCGTGGCGATCACGGCGTTGGAGTGGCCGGTACCGATCTCGATCGCGACCGTGCGTTCCCGGTCGCCGAGCAGGTCGAGGCGTCGCCGGGCCGCGCCGCGGCGGAGGTCCTGCCCCGATTCCGTGACCCGGGCGATGAGCCGCCGGGTGACCTCGGGCGAGAGCACGGGACGCCCCTGGGCCGCGTGCCGGATCGCGACGACGAGCTCGTCCGGCGGGGTGTCCTTGAGCATGAACCCCGCGGCTCCGGCCCGAAGGGCGCGCAGGACGAGGGCGTCGGCGTCGAAGGTGGTGAGCACGATGACCTGGGGTGCGGGTGACCGGCTCCGCAAGGTTTCGGTCGCGGTGAGCCCATCGGTGCCGGGCATCCGGATATCCATCAGCACGACGGCCGGGTCGTGGCGCCGAGCCAGGTCCACCGCTTCGGCACCATCGCTCGCCTCGGCGACCACTCGCAGGTCGGAGGCACCGCGCAGCATCATTTTCAGTCCGAAACGGACGACCGGGTCGTCGTCGGCGATCAGCACATCGATGGTCGGTCCGGGATCGGTCACGTCGGCCACGGTAGCCATATTCGCACCCGCCAGCCGCCTGAGCCGGTCGGGCCGTATTCGAGTCGTCCGGCCACGAGCCGTGTCCGCTCGGCCAGTCCGCGCAGCCCTTCCCCGGAACGGCCGGGCGGTGACGGCGCCTCCGATGATGGAGCGTTGACGATCTCGGCGGTCAGGTGGTCGCCGGGCTGCCCGGCGATCCGCACAACGACCGACGCACCCGGAGCGTGCTTGCGCACATTCGTCAGGCATTCCTGCACGAGGCGGTAGAGCGTGCGGCCCTGGGTCGGTGGGAGGGGCCGGCCATCGGTCGTCACTCCCGTCTCGTCGCGCAGCTCGACCGAAGTACCTGCCTGATTGGCCTCGTCGATCAGCTCCAGGACGTCTTCGACGACCGGCAGCGGCAGCTCTCCCACCGGAGCCCGGAGCACCCCGATGACCTCCCGGAGGTCCTGCAGGGCACGGTGCGCGTTCTCCCGGACCACCTCGGCCGCCCGCGTGATGTCCTCGGTCGACGCGTTGCGGTGGTAGGCGAGGGCGCCCGCGTGGACGCTGACCAGCGACAGCCGGTGACCGAGGACGTCGTGCATTTCCCGCGCGAGGACCTCCCGTGCCTCGCGCTGAGAACGTTCGGCCCGCAACTGCGCCTCGACGTCGGCCGCTTCGGCCCGCTCCCTCAAGGACGCGAGCAACTCTCGGCGACTGCGCACGGACAGCCCCCAGGTCACGACCGCGACGTGGCCGAGGACGATGGTGGCGAACATCAAGGCGGGCGGGGCCACCGGCTCCGGCCGCAGCAGTTCGTACACACTGAGCGCCGCCAGGCTGGCCATACACAGCGCGGCCGTGGCTCGGGTCGAGCAATGCACGGCCACCGTGAACAAAGCTACGATCGCCGGCCCGGAAGCCGTTTCGGAGACCGAGCTCGACACGATCAGGACGGTGGCCAGCGCTACCGGGAACCGGCGTCGCCACCACAACGCGACACAGCCGAGTGCCCCCAGGATCCAGTCCCCGTAGGAGATCCAGACAGGCACGACCTCCGGCGAGGCCACCCGGCGGGCGACGGCGATCAGCCCTATCGCGGCGGCCACCACGATCAGGGCGGTGTCGACCACCCGGCCGCCGACTGTCTCCCAGAGCTTCCGCCGCCGACTTTCCCTTGACCCGCTCATCGTTGCGACCCTAAGCCTGAACACGCGGTTGTTTCCTGGTGGCGCGGCCAGTGAGCGTCGCGGCGGCAACGGTCGTCAGCCGATTGTGCGGCAATGGCGGTATTCCCGAGTCCGGCCCTGGGTGCGCCAATCCGCGTTGGTAAGTTGCGAACGTTCAGACTTACTTCCAGTGCTGGGCATATTTGTGCCGGTACTTGAGGTCGGGCTCGTCCTCGATCAGGGCGCGGGCGACCTGTTCGATCTCGGGATCCTCGACGGCGTCGTGAAGCCGGCGAAGGCTTTCGACGATGTCGTTGCGGACCAGCGTTCCGTTCTTTTCCGAGGTGCTTTCCCCGTACCGGTGTTCGAGTGCTTTCACGACGGCTTGGCGCTGTGCTGGACTGCCGAGGCCGATCTTCCACAGCGATTTGAGACTGTGTCTCGCTGTGACGAAGCGTGCGTCCTTGGTCACCTTCATCAGCGCGTCGAGGTCGCCGAGGATGCGTTCCGCCGGGTCGTGGGCGGCGAGGTTGCACAGGATCTGGGCCGCGATCGCCCGATTGTGGTTGTCCGCGTGGGTGAGGTTCGCGACCACCTCGTCCCAGGCGTCCTGTGTCCACGGCACCGGACCGTCGGTCGCCGCCATCAGTTCGGCGTAGGCGGCGTTCTGCCGTTGCCGGTCGGTGACCCAGAGATCGGCGAAGGCCGGGGGAAGTGCATTACCCATGCTCGCGAACGTAGTGGGTGGTGTTCGCGTCGTATTCGCTTGGTGGGCTTAGCCCTTCCCGCGGACCCGGAGGCGTCCGACACGCCTTGCCACGGACTGCACGCGAGTCAGTTCACCAGACTGCGCAGCACCAGGTCGAGCAGGTCGTCGAGATATGTCGGCAGGTCGAAGGGCTCGGGCTCGGTTTGGGTCCACTTCAGTACCGCGGAGAAGTACCCAGCGGCCAGCAAAGTACCCGCCTGCGTGGCGTCCACGTCGGACCGGAACTCGCCCGCCCGCTGGCCGACTTCGATCAGTTCGGTCAAGGTCGGATCCAGACTGCGTGTACGCAACGCGTCGCCCACGCGGATCGAGGCATCCATCAGAGTCATCGTGGCCTGCCGGGACGCGGTATTGAGCTCCGCGAGAAGCGCCAAGTACCGCCTCAGCCGCTCGGCCGCAGGTCTCATGTTGGTGTGTCCGGCGGCCATTATCTCGGCGACATGGGCGCGGCGCCGCTCACCCCACTCGCGGAGGAACGCGGCCTTCTGCGGGAAGTAGTTGAACGCCGTGGCCCGTGCGACGTCGGCGCGTTCGGCGATCTCGTCCATCGTCGCCGCGTCGAAGCCGCGCTCGATGATCAGATCGATCGCGGAGGAATAGAGCCGGTCGCGGATCGCCAGTCGCTGGCGCTCGCGACGCCCTAACTGAGTCCCGACACTGTTCGGCATGTGTCCAGTAGAGCACGTCCGGACACATCGTTGACCGCGGCCCCTCAGCGACTTAGACTCCGATCTCTTGATGGACTGGAGTCCAAGGTTGGAGTCAACGATGCCTCACCCGCCGTTTCATCACGGCCACCACCCGCTAGGCGGGGGTTGCCACGCCTGGTTGCAACCCGAGGGTGGCTGGGGCCTGAGCAATGTCGGCCTGATCGCCGGCGACGGCGCGTCTTTGCTGGTGGACACCCTCTTCGACGTCCGGTCGACCCGCCAGATGCTCGATGGACTCGCCGACGCGACCGCCCAGAGCCCGATAACCACCGTGGTCAATACGCACGGGAACCCGGATCACTGGTTCGGCAACCAGCTATTGGCCGGCGCGGAGATCATCGCGGCCGAAGCATCTGCTCGGGAGATGCGCGAAGTCGGTCCGGGCGAGGTACGGGAGATGTGCGCGGCCGGGGGGCCCGGTGGCGCGTTCGCGAACGACGTTTTCGGTCGGTTCGCACTGGAGGAGGTGGTGCCGACCTACCCGACGCGGACCTTCGAGGACCGGCTGGACCTTGACATCGGAGGGATCGAGGTCCAGTTGATCGACGTCGGGCCCGCGCACACCGGCGCCGACACCGTCGTGTACGTCCCCTCGGCGAGAACCGTGTTCACCGGCGACATCGTGTTCGCCGGCGCGACGCCGATCGTCTGGGCAGGCCCGGTTGGCAACTGGCTCAAGGCCTGTGAGGCACTCCTCGACCTCGACGCCGACACGATCGTGCCCGGCCATGGCCCGGTCACCGGCAAGGAAACCGTGCGCGAGACCGGGGCTTACCTCGAGTTTCTCCTCGAAGAGGCGAGTTCCCGGTTCACCGCCGGAATGCCCGTCACAGACGCCGTGGCGGACATCGATCTCGGCCGGTTCGCGCGACTCGGCGAGTCAGAACGGCTCGCGGTGAATGTGCACGCGGTCTACCGCGAACTCGACCCCACCCTCCCAGTGCTCGTCGGCCGGCAGGCCTTCTGCTGCATGGCCGGACTCCGAAAGGATTTCCGATGACCTCGACCGTCGCGGGTCACTCCGCAACCGGCGCCGACCAGCCGAAACTGAGTGCGGCGACGCTCTTTGCCGGCTGCTTCGCGGTCGGTATCGCCCAGATCGGTATCGTGCTGCCCGCCGTGATCAACGGCCCGATCCAGAGCACGCTGCACACTTCCGGTGCCGAGATCAGCTGGATCGGCGATGCCTTCCTATTGCCGATCGCGGTGCTCAGCCTCACGTTCGGCGTGCTCGGAGACCTGTACGGGCGCAAGAAGATCCTCATCGCCGGGGGACTGCTGATGGCGCTCGGCTACCTCGTCGCGGCGACGACGTCGACTGTGCCGCTGTTGATCACCGGGCACGCCATCGCCGGTGTCGGCGCGGCCGCACTGTTCCAGTCCTCCCTCGCTGTGATCACCGCGGCCACACCGGATCCCCGGTACCGCGCACGTGGGCTCGCCGCCTGGGCCACCGCGATCTCGATCGGCGCGCTGCTCGCACCGTTGCTTGCCGGAGTGATCACGGAGACCGGCTCGTTCTACTGGGTGTTCGGCGCGAGCGCGGTGATCGCGCTGTGCTCGGCGGGGCTGAGCGCAATGCTGGTGGTCGACTCCTCCGCGCCGGAAGGTAGGGCTGCGGACTGGCCGGGCCAGTCCGCCGCCGCGTTGGCTGTCCTGGCGTTGCTCTATGGAGTGATCCAGGGCCCGATCCATGGGTGGACGCATCCCAGCGTGTTGATCGCGTTCGTTCTCAGCGTTGCGGCGTTCGCCGGTTTCGTGCGGATCGAGTCGCGCAGCGCCGCGCCGATGCTGCGGCTGGACCTGTTCAAGATCCCCGCGTTCGCGACCGCGGCAATCGTCGCCGTGGTCGGCATGTTCGCCTTCATCGGCGGCGGGTACGTACTCAGCATCCGGCTCGGCGTGATCCAGCACCAGACCGCGATGAACATCGCTTGGCCGTTCGTGCTCTTGCAGACAGTCCCGCTGCTGTTCGGGCTGGTGCTGGCCCGGTTGCTGCGCAACGTCGGACCACGCTGGCTCCTCGTGATCGGTCTGCTCGCGCTGTCGGCCGGGCATCTCTGGCTCGCTGCGGTCCCGGTGTCGCAGGTCGGGGTCATGCCGATCCTAGGGGTCCTGGCGCTGAACGGCGTCGGATTCGTGCTGCTGATCTCCGGACTCACCGCGGCGATGGTCAACGCGGTGCCGGTCGAGCTGGCCGGAATGGCCAGCGGCAGCGCTAGCGTGGTCCGCGACCTCGGCCAGACTCTCGGGCCCGCGGTGATCGGCACGGTCGCGCTCAGTCAGGCCGCACCGCTGCTGGCGGCCGGGTTGAACAACGCGAACCTGACCCCCGACCAGTTGCACGCGGCCCAGGCAATCCTCGCCGACGGCGGACCGATCGCGGTCGCCGGCGCGCGATTGGGCTCGAACGCCGGCCAGGTCGCCACGCAAGCGCTGGCTCATGGGTATTCAGTGGGGCTGATCGTGACGGCGAGTGCTGCTGTGGTTGCGGCTCTGCTCGCCGCCATGTTCCTCCGTCCGGCACAGGAGCGGTAGATGCGACTCACCCGGTACGTTCACCTCGGGGTCGAGTCGTCCGGCATCGTCGACGGCGAACTGATCCGCCCGCTCCCAGACGGGATGCGGCTGCTGGACCTGCTCGAGCAGAACGCGCTGGCCGATGCGGGCCGGTACGTGCTCGACCGCCCCATCGCCTTGGGCGATGTCCGGCTGCTGCCGCCGCTCAGCCCGCCAAGCGTCCGCGACTTCGTGACTTTCCAGCAGCATGTCGAAGGCATCGCCCGCCGGTTCGACGACACGATCGCGCCCGAATGGTTCGAAGCCCCGACCTTCTACTTCACCAACCCACACGCACTGGTCGGCGCGCACGACGACGTCCCGATCCCGCCCGGTTGCCAAGTGTTCGACTTCGAACTGGAGGTCGCCGCGGTGATCGGCCGCGCCGGCCGCGACTTGACACCGGCTCAGGCCCGGGAGCACATCGTCGGCTACACGATCTTCAACGACTGGTCCGCGCGCGACCTCCAAGCCCGCGAGATGAAGGTGAATCTCGGCCCAGCCAAGGGAAAGGACACCGCCACGACGCTCGGCCCGTGGCTGGTCACGGTCGACGAACTCGAGCCGTACCGGACAGCCGAGGGATTTCTCGACCTGACCATGTCGGTCGAGATCAACGGAACCGAGATTGGCCGCGACAGCCTGGCCAACATGGCCTGGACCTTCGAAGAGATGGCCGCGTATGCCTCGCGCGGCACTTGGGTCCGGCCCGGTGATGTCCTGGGCTCCGGCACCTGCGGCTCGGGCTGTCTTGCCGAGCTGTGGGGGCGCCGCGGCGCCGCGGAACCGCCGCCATTGCGCGTTGGCGACGTAGTCACGATGAGTGTCGAAGGACTCGGTTCGATCAGCAACCGGGTGATTCCCGGTGCTGACCCGGTACCACTGCCGCGAGCCCGCATCCGCTCGTTCTAGGACAGGAGTCGAATCTGAGGGATCTTTGTAAGGCACGATCCTGTGTCGTGAAGGCCTGTATTCCTCCCATATCGGATTCCAATTTCTCGTTCCGCCGGCGAAGCTAACCTTGACCGGCAGCTGTCCAAGACAGCCGAGAGTTCGGGTGTCGACGATTTGTGGGTCGCGTGGGACTTGAACCCGCGACCTACGGACTAAAAGGCTGATGTCGGGCAATGTTTCGGCAACGGGTCAACGATCCGGTCAAGTGGGTGTGGTCACCTCAGCCAATACACGAGCCGCTGATCCCGAAATGGATGTACGACGAGTTCAACGCCCTGATCTGCACGAGGAGCAGTACGTGCGACTGCTCTAGGAGCACTCGGTGGAGGTGTCCCCCTGCGGGAGACCGTTGTGAGCCGCTGAGGCCGGACGACCTCCGCGAGCTGATCAGCGCTTCTCCGGAGGTTCGCCGCTGATCCAGTCCCAGCCGGTGATTGTGGTGCGCATCAACCGGGCGGCGGTGGACAGGTGGCTGTCGGCGCCCCAGTACAGGGTGACCGTGCGACGGCAGTCCGGGTCGTCGACGGGCATCCAGGTGGCGGGGGCACGGGTGGCGCTGCGGCGGGCGAAGGCGGGGACGAGGCCGATGCCGAGTCCCGCGCCGATCAGGTCCGCGATGGCGCTGGGCTCGTCGCTCTCGCAGACGATCTTCGGTGTGAGGTCTCGTGCGGCGAAGAGCCGGTCGAGCAGCCGGCGTATCCAGTGCCCCTCGCGGGCGGTGATGAAGGGCTGGTCGGCGAGTTCGTCGATGCTCACCGAAGTACGGCCCGCCAGCGGATGATCGAGTGGCATGCCCACCCCTACCGCCTCGTCGAACAGCCGCGTCGACTCCAGGCCTTCGGCGTGGATCGGCTGCGAGGCGACACACAGGTCGACGTCCTGGGCCCGCAGGCGGCGGGCCATGTCCTCGGCCAGGGACCAGTGGAGCTCGATCTCGACGGAGGGATGGGCTCGCTTGTAGGCCGCCAGTGTGCTGGTGAGGGTGAGGAAGGTTTCCGACGCCAATCTCACGGTGCCCAGGCCCTCACTGGTGGCCTCGGCGACGGCGCGTCGTCCGGCCTCGAGCTCGCCGAGGGAACGTTCGACGTGATCGCGGAAGAGCTTGCCCGCGTCGTTCAGCCGGAGCCGGCCGCCGCGGTCGAACAGTGGTGTGCCCAGTTCGCTCTCCAACCGGGCGATGGTGCGGCTCAGCGACGGCTGGGCGATGTGGAGCTCGTCGGCTGCCCGGCTGAGGTGCTCCAGCCGCGCCACCACCAGGAACTGCTTGAGCGAATTCAGCTCCATCATGCCTCCGCATACATAACGCCATAGCAATATTAATCTTAGACAAGATAGCTGTCAGATCATAACGTCGGACGCGTTCGCACAGGGAGATCAAGGTGAGGAGGAGCCCGCATGGTCACCAACAGCCTGGAAGCCGCTGCCGTGCATCGGACCAGGCCGGCCGGGTGGGTGTTCCGGACCTTTGTCAGCGTGCACGTCGTGGCGATCATCGGCCAGCCGGTGTTCGCGGGGGTATATCTGACCGGCGACTTCGACAGCCTGCGCTGGCACGCGGTCGGCGCCGACGTTGTCGCCACCATCGGCATCCTGCAGCTGGTCGCGGCGATCTTCGTCTGGGTCCGGCTGCGTCAGGCCTGGCCGTTCCTGGCCACGATGGCGGTGGTGGCGGCCGAGACGGTGCAGTACTTCGCCGGCTTGGACGGCGCGCTGTGGCTGCACATTCCGCTGGGCGTGATGACCATCGCCGCGCTCGTCGTGCAGTTCATCGCCGTCTGGCGTCAACCCCTTGGGCGACGGGAGGCCCGCGATGCGCGAGCGCGATGAGGGCCGTGGCATGAGCAGGCGGCGGATGCTGGGCATCGGCGGGGCGCTCGGGCTGATGGCGGCCACCGGGCTGTCGACCGCGGCCGCGCTGGCCCGCCGCCCGTCGATCACCGGTGCCGAACTACGCAGCGCCGTGCCGCTACCGCCGCCGTTCCAGGTACCGCTGCCGATTCCCCTCGCGCTGACGCCGGTCAGCACGGCGGGCGGCACCGACCGTTACGAGATCACCCAGCGCGAAGCGAGTGCGGAGATCCTGCCCGGCATCAGGACGCCGCTGTGGACCTATGAGGGCACCTTCCCCGGGCCGACGATCGAGTCGCGCCGCGGCCGGCCGGTCACCGTGACGCACCGCAACGAGCTGCCCGTGCCGACCGTCGTGCACCTGCACGGCGGACGGACCCCGCCGACCTCCGACGGGTACCCGACCGACTTCGTCCTGCCCGAAGGCTGGCACGACGCCACCCTGCACGGCTCCGCGCATGGCATGCACGATCCGCGGGCCGTGGTGTCCAAACTGACGCGGGACTACACCTTCCCGCTGGACCAGCGGCCGACGCTGTTGTGGTACCACGACCATCGGATGGACTTCACCGCTCCCGCGATCTGGCGCGGCCTGGCCGGGCTGCACATCGTCCGCGACGACGCCGAGGACGCGCTCGGCATGCCCGAGGGGCCACGCGAACTGCCGCTGATGATCGCCGACCGGGCGTTCGCCGCCGACGGCACCCTCGCCTACCCCGCCCTCGACCCCACCCTGCGAGAGCGGCCGGGCGTGCACGAGCCCTATCTCGCCGGCGTCCTCGGGGACGTGATCCTGGTCAACGGCGCCCCGTGGCCCGTGCACGAGGTCGACACGGCGCGCTACCGGCTGCGCGTCCTGAACGCCTCCAACGCCCGGCACTACGAACTCGAAGCGGTCACCGACGACGGGCGACGGCTCGACCTCGTCCAGATTGGCGCCGACCAGGGACTGCTCGCCGCGCCGATCACCCACCAGACGCTGCCGATCGCGCCGGCCGAACGCTACGACGTGATCATCGACTTCTCCGGAATCCCGGTCGGTGGCCGCGTAAGACTCGTCAACCGGCTCGGCTCCGGCCGTACCCGCGACGTGATGGCCTTCGACGTCGCCCGCCACGTCACCGACGACAGCCGCATCCCCGGCACGCTCTCCACTGATCTGCCGACCTGGCGACGGACGGACGCGGTCAGCGTGCGCGACTTCTCCTTCCGCGCCGGGCGGATGCACGGCGGTCATGGATGGCTGATCGGCGGGCTCCCGTTCGATCCCGCCCGCGCCGATGTCACTACCCACCTCGGCGATGTCGAGGTGTGGCGGCTGATCGCCGACGTCCACCATCCCGTCCACCTGCATCTGGTCGGTTTCCGGGTGCTCTCGCGCAGCGGCCGCCCGCCGCTGCCGCACGACGCCGGCCTCAAAGACACCATTTCACTGCGGCCGGGCGAAGCGGCGGAGATCATCACGCGTTTCGACGGCTACCGCGGCCGCTACCTCTTCCACTGCCACAACGCCGAACACGAGGACATGGCCATGATGGCCAACATCGAGATCAGCTAAGAGCATGGCGACGAGTGTCAGGTTTCCTCGTGACGCTCACGCGACGGCGGTCCCCTCGAGCTCGACCATCAAGTCGGGGACCGCCAGACGTACCGCAGCGCGGTACAACGTCAGATTTGCCGACAAACGCATCGCAGCCTCGAAGTCGAGTGCGCCGAGGTGGCCATGCCTTGATCCACGACCGGAACCCCGCTGCCGAGCGGGGTTCCGGTTGCTGCCAGCCCGAGTGCCAGCGGCCAGTCTGGAGTCCCCAGGTACGGCCGGCTGCGATATCACGTTCTGTGATCGACGCTGGACCGGACAACCGGGGGTTCGGCCCGGGGAGCCCTGGCGGGTCTGGGGCTAGTTGAGACGCAGGATGGTTTCTTCAATCTCGGCGTCCCGGGCAGATGCGTAGGAGATCTCGGTGCCGATGATCGTGAAGCCTGCCTTCTGCAGGACCCTGAGCGATCCGAGGTTGTCGCTGGCGGCGCGGCCATACAAGGGCCGAACCTCAACCGTGTCGAGGAACAGGGTGAGGGCTTGGCTGGCGATCCCTTGTCCCCAGGCCGAACGGTCGATCCAGTAGGTGATCTCAGTGTCGCCCTCCATGACGAAGCTACCGATGCTGCCGACGAGGTGTCCATCACGGGTCACCGCACGCAGGGTGGTGTCGTGAGAGGTTCTTACCTTCGTCATGTGGGTGTCGAACGCTTCGCGGTCGTTGGGGTCCTTGGCAGTGAAAGCGGCCATCTGGACCGACTCGGGATCACGCATCTGGTCGAACAAGGCGTCGAGGTCCGAATCCTCAACCGACCGCAGTGCCACCTCTACCACTGATATTCTCCTCACTCTGCCTGGGCTCGCGGCGCAACGTATCAGTGGCATCCGACAATTCTGGCTTGCGTCGGCTCGGTTGGCGGCCAGCTTGTCCGCCAACCGACCTTCCCGAAATACACGGCTACGCCCAGCTGCCGATGGTGGCCAAAATAGTTGCCCGCCAGCTGGCCGTCTGCGGGGGCACGGCGCGGACATGTCCGGTATGTTGATCACCAGGTCAAGGCGCAGTCCTGATCAGCACGGCTGGAAAAGTCGAGGACGAACAGCGAATTGGCTTGATGCTTGGCTTTCGCTGCGAGAAAGCGGTAAGCCCCGTTGTAAATCCGGGCACACGCATCGGCCGCCGGACGGGTGACCTGGGGCCGCCCGTCCGGCAAACGTGCTGCGAGCGCTGGCAAACTCCAGTTCCAGACACCGATGGCAAGCATTTCCCGGTTCTGCGGCAGCAACTGGGTCGGTCGCACCGGAAGGTACAAGGAAGGAAGAGAGGAAGAGGTCCACAGAGGACGGATTCCTATGCGGCGATGTCGAGGTTGATGTGACCGTCGGAGTCCGCACCGCGGCGACAGGCCGTGTCGTCGACGCCGAGATCCACAACGCCGTCATCCGCGCTGGAGTCGAGGTCGGCGAACCTCGCCAGTTCAGCGGGGTCGGTGGCGATGAGCGCGTTCTCTTGCGGGGACGCCAAAGACTGAAACGCCACCCCTTGTGTCCCAGCGCTCAAGAGGCACTGTCCCTTGTCCGCGGAGATCAGGAACTGCCTCTCTCCTTCGGACAGGTTGAACGTCGCCACGATGTCGTCGATTGCCTGCGACGCCTGACGCAGAAGGAAATCGCGGGCACGCTCCTCAAAGGCGGTGCTCCGGTGAACACATCACCCGATGCGGTGATGCCGGTTCGCGCCGCACCGTCCGCCCGGGGGGCGGAAACAGAAGAAGGGACGGACCAAGACGCCGGCGGGGACGAGGAGGATCGAGCTGCCACCGAGCATCGCGATCTTCTACGAGATCCTCATGGACAGCCACCGTCATCCATTCGTGCTCTGCACTCCCGACGGCAACCCGTTTCGGCGGTCGAACTTCCGGCAACGCCACTGGCGACCCACCTGGGATGGGGTGAACACCGATCTACCGAGTGCTGTGGATCACATGCCCGCGATCCTGTCGTTCACCTGTTTCAGGCTGGCGACAATGCTCGGCGACAAGAGGCCGACCTGAGCATGGGCACGCTCGCGAGTCGACCGGACTGATGACAGTTCGTGAGCAGGTCACAGAGCCTTGCCGGGGATGAGGATTCCGCGGGGATCGAAGACCGTCTTGAGGTTTCGCTGCAGCGCGAGGTTGGTCTCACCGAGTTCGTCGGCGAGCCATCGTTGTTTGAGGACACCGACTCCGTGTTCGCCGGTCAGTGTTCCAGGTCGAGGCTCGGGTCTCGAGTATGGGTAGTAGGTGCGTAGGTGCGTAGGTGCGGGGGTGTTCGGACATGAGGATGTTGACGAACGTGGTCAGCACCGAACAGCAAGTCCGGGCGACGCGGTGGCCGGATGCTCGGTCGGGGGCCACTTGTCGCTGGCAGAGTGGAGGCCCGGGCCACCATGGTGTCGGCGGAGGTACTGACAGTCGACGGCGGGGCACCCGATCCGCATCTGCGCGGCTGGAAGGACACCATCCTGCTAGCCCAGGGAAAGCACTACGGGCTGGCGATGCGGTTCCGCGGCCACGCCGACCCGAACACGTCGTACATGTACCACTGCCACCTGCTGCAGCACGAGGACGAAGGGATGATGGGCCAGTTCGTCGTCCTGGGTGAGGGTGACCAGGTCGGCGTCGTGTCACACCATTCCTGAAACTCGGCCGGGCGGTCTGGCGATCCATCAGAAACCGGAACACACGCGTCCATCCGGGAGTTGAGGGTGGCATGAGTCAACTCGTGGACCGCACGATCACCGCCCTTCGCTCCGAGCACGACACGTTCGTCGGGCTCGTCCGCAGCCTTACCGACGAGCAGTTGGCCGCTACCAGCGGTGCCGCGGAATGGACCGTCGCCCAGGCTCTTTCCCACCTCGGCAGTGGTGCGGAGATCGGCCGCGCGCCTATCGCACGGGCCGCCGGAGAGACCGTGGCGGCCGAAGACAACCAGACGATCTGGGCCCGCTGGGACTCGTCGACGCCGCGCGCGCAGGCCGAGGGCCTCCTGGAGCACAACGGCCGCTGGCTCGACACCGTCGAGGCGCTCACGCCCGAGCAGCGCTCGTCGCTGACCGTCGACCTCGGTTTCCTGCCGGAGCCGGTCCCGCTGCTGACCGCCCTGGGCATGCGGCTCAACGAGGTGGCCAACCACTCGTGGGACGTGCGCGTGGCCTTCGACCCGGACGCCGGGGTGGATCCCGGCTCGGCCGCGGTGCTCGTCGACCTCCTGGCCGGGCCCGTGGGCTTCATGCTGAGCTTCCTGTCGAAGCCGGCCGAGCTCGCGGACCCGGTGTCCGTCGCGGTCCCCGGCGGCGGTCTGGTGATCGACGACGCGGTGACCGTGGTGGACCACCTTGAGTCACCTTCCGCGACGTTCGACGGGCCGGCGGAAGCGTTCGTCCGGCTGATCAGCGGCCGGCTCAAGGCGCCGTACGACAAAGGTGTCACCGTCGAGGGCAGCATCACGCTCGACGACTTGCGCCGGGTGTTCCCCGGCTTCTGAACGAATCCGACGTGAGTGACTCATGCGATCGGGTCAGGGAGTGTGGGATCGGAGCATGCGTTGTATTCGGCGATACCGCGGCCGAACGATCGGGCTGTTCTGTGCTGCATTCGGGTGGTTGCGTGACATCTCTCTATGAACGCCACGACAGTCGATGCTCGTCGAGTACACCATCAGCATGTCTTCTTCAGCTCTCGTCAACGACTGGCCACAATGTGCCCAGAGGATTGAGGCCGAACAGTGCACCGGTGTCCAAACCAGCGTGACGCGTTGATGCCTGGCTCACATGTCACAAGACAAGCACGAGAGCTACCTCAGTCAGCTCAGACCCGGCGCGGCCATTGACGTCCGAGGCACCTCGCTGGATTCTGCACTGTTGGAGCGCCTGCTTGCGGCCCTGACTCCTCCTCCGCGCACAGGCCCGCACTTCGGTGCCAGTACAGACTTCGACGGCGCGACATTCCTTGGAAACGCCAACTTCCAAGGCGCCACCTTCACCGAGTACGCCTACTTCAACGGCGCCACCTTCGCCGAAAACGCTCTAGTCGAAGCCTCGACACCGTGGTTCGCAAGTTCGGCGGCACTACCCACGACTGACCTCGCGCAGTCGGCTGTTCGGCTTACGCCTGCTCGTGCCTCTCAGGTGGCAATGACCCCGAGGCCGTCGCGAACCTGGATCTCGGTTCCATACGGCCGCGAGAGTTCACGTAACTCCTCAAGAATGCGATTTCCCGCGTCCTCAGAGGCTAGCTGCGGGATGCCTCTGTCGGCGTCACGAGGCCCATCCCAATGAAGTTCGATCGGGTGCAGGTGGACGGTGACAAGTTCGCCGGAGCCGTCGAATCGGCTCACTGCCACGACGCTCTCGTAACAGACCCGGTCGGCGAACGCACTGGTAGCACGTTTGTACTCGAGCAGCTCTGCTTCGGTGGTCACCTGGGCGTCAGCTGCGGCTCGCGCCCAGGCATCGGGCGTCAGTGGGTGTTGTGTATTTCCCATGAAGAAGAAGTTTCCGAGCGAGTAGAAAACCGGTCGGGATCGATGGATCTCGATACCACGGAGCCTGTGGGGCCCATGGCCCACCACTGCGTCCGCACCGTTGTCGATAGCTGCTTTGGCGAGTTCCCGCATGAAGGTTGGCGGGTGCGCGAAGCCGTTGCCTGGCTCGTGGGCGTGCAGCGAGAAGACGGTGAAGTCGGAGGTCTGTTTCGCTTGCCTGATCTCGCGCAGCACGGCGTCGCGATCCCTGGTGTGGAGTGTGTAGGTCAGTCCCGATTGCGCGAGGTCTGACGGCGCTGCGGCGACGAAGCGGGTGCCGGCCAGAGTAACCGCCCCGTCAGGCCACAGTGCCCCTGCGGACGGTTTCCGGATATCTGCGAGTACCGCAAGTTGCTCGTCCGAAACGATGACGGAGCGCTCGGCCCGCAGCGCGTTGACGCCTGGTCGCGCGGGGACCGTTCCTGACGGGTCGGTTGCCCGCGACGTCTCCTGAAAGCTAGACGCCGCCGCGACCAGTGCGACCCGACCAGCCGAGACTGTGAGTTGGCGGGCGGCTCTGGCGGCGGCGAGCGAATTGCCTGTTCCGGCGTGGACAATGCCGGCCGCGGTCAGCAATGCATCGGTAGCACGCATCCCCGCGACGCCCCAGTCCGTGGCGTGGTTGTTCGCCCGGGACACCATGTCAAAGCCCATACGCCGGAGGTCTGTGGGGACCTCCGGAGTGCTGATGAACCACGAGCCGCCTGGCTGGGCCTCTGGCCAGCCATCGAACGTGGCTAGGTCGAGCGCCGTCGTCTCGAAGTTGCCGAAGGTGACGTCCGAGGCGCGCAGCAACTCGAGTAAATGTGGTGATCGTGCTTCGAGCCTGGCCGATAGAGCGGAGTCGAGAACCAGATCGCCGACCGTGACCAAGGTGAATCCCTCGGGAACGTTAGCGAGTCGCCACGTCTTGGACAGCGTGCCACGCACAGGGGTCACGCCGCCCCCGTGCCAAGGGGTTCATCAAAGTGGCGAGCGCGGGCACGTATCCACGTCCGGCTGGGTGTGATGAAGCCGTCGATCTTCAAATCTGCCGACGAAAGCTCAGCTTCGAGGGAGCTGTCGCTGATGCGTCTGGTGACAACCGATTGCGACCACATGGAACCTTCCACCTGGTAGTCAAGGGTAAATGACACCAGGCCCGGTGAGGGCTGGTCCAGGTTGCGCATGCCGATGGTGGAACCGTCCGGCATGGTCCTGCGCAGAGGTTCTGCGCTGTAGTTTCTGTCCGGTGGATCACGCTGAATCAGCACATAGCCAGAATCGTCGACATGCGCCCTGCAGGTCTTCAGGAGGCGTTGACCCAGGTCGCGATCTGGGTTCTCGATCAGGTGCGACATCAGCAGGACGATGTCGAATCGACGCCCCAGGGCAAGGTCCTCAATTCGGCATTCGATGGTTTCGGCGCCGACGATGTGCGCCAACATGTCTGGTGATTCATCGACGGCCACGACTTCGTGCCCCAACGCGATCAGCGGATGGGTAATCCGCCCAGCACCTGCCCCCAGTTCAAGGATACTTGCCCCCGAAGGAATCGCGTCGTGGATCAACAGCGGGGTAGAGCCGGCAGGCAGGCGCGCGAAAAGAGCCACCGGACTTCCATCCGGCGCCACAGGACCTTCAGAACTCACCATTCGCCCACCCAGCATCGCGAGCCCGTAGTCGAGTCATTGCCAAATCGCCGCCCCAAAATAAGAGCATTACTGGCACTGCACACTGTCGTGCGCCGAGAACAATCCGCAACAGTCGCCATCGAGATCCTCGTCATAAACACCGGCTTCGATGGCAGGATGCTCCCCTGTTAGATTCTTGAAGTCTTTGCTCTCAAGCGGACGTTCGCCATCGATGTGGATCGTGCAGTCGGATGCGATGAAATCCACATGAACGTCGCACGAGTACACTGTACCTCGGCGCTGATTGCTTTGCCCGAAGCCGATATGCACACTCGGGTACCGTTCATTCAAGTGCGAGTTCAGCGAGATGAACTGATCGACGCCAATATTTTTCCCAAAGCCCAGTTCGCCCACCCGGTTGGCATTCGGGACTCGCAGGAAACGATCGATCAACTTTTCCACAGATGTATTTTCGCAATGGTAGTCGACCATGACACCATTGTCGATCTCGAAGGTTGCAGGGTTCTTGTCGAGTCGTGCGTCCAGCTTTGTGAAGGCGGTCGAGTTGAACGCGCCGTCTGCCACTAGTATGCCGCTGATCCGAGCCGGATAGGTGGCAACCTCGCCGGCCGGCAGCATGACGAACGCGCCCTCGCGCGAGATCCCGCGACTGCTGACCCACCGGTAGCGCCGGGGGTCCAGGGTGATGTCCAGTTCGGATCCCGATGAGGTCGTTACCGTGAATCGCTCGGCTGACCGGAGACTGTGCAGGAGTCCCGCATTGATGACATTAAGCTTGGTGGGTGACGTCGTCACGCCCTGCCTGAAGAATGCCGCACCCGTCATGATTGTTCTGTATGTTTCGATCTTCTTGCCCGAGAATGGCTCCAGTACCTCACGAATCCAGGCCGACGGCGTGACGACGTCGTACTCCAGGCAGAGCACCACAAGGCGGGAATCATGGGACCCCAAACCCGCAGGCACCGCCACCAGCTTTTTCGAAAATTGCTTGATTGTCGCCTGAGAAAGGGAATCTAGGTCAAGAAGGGCGAACGGAACACCCCGCACACCCAACTCGGCAGCGATCCACGCGGCTGACTCACGCGCACTGCGCGCGTAGAGAAGTATCACGCGGTCGCTGACGTCAAGGTGTAGATAGTGATCGAGAAGCGATGAGATGCCCTGCCAGACCTGCTGATCAGGCTCTTCATTTTCAGACGTGTCAATGGCGGGACCAGAATTGGCGACGCTCACAACAGAACCCCTCCGGAAACGGCACCCGAAAATCAATATCTGAATAAAGTTGCGCAACGATGATGCCCACATAGAGGTGACTGTGCGAGCATCATCGTTGCAGTTGCGGCAGGATCAATCCTCGGTTTCCCATGCAGACGTAAACGCGACAGCATCTTCGTCACGTCCCGAAAGAATGTCCACCAAATTCACCGCAGCGACAGGGGCCTCCTGAGAGAACATCGCCTCTTTCGCTGCTGCTACGCGACTGCTGCGCTCAGCTTCCAGAACCTCTGCTCGGGTCATCGAACTTTCCCCTAACGTCAGTCGGGTGAGACGTAAAGTAATGTAACGCCACTACTAAGTGGCGTCAATTAGCTGACCTGCGGTAATGCCAACCGCGTGAACGTCCTAAATAATTCCTCGTTGTTTCATAAAGACCCACCGCGATTCGTCGGCGTTGCATGAGCCGCAATATCGACAAAGAGCGCAGTGTCTGCTGGTGCACAGTCGTGTCCGCGTAGATCCGCTTGTGGCCAGGTGGGAACACCGCGTCGTCGCGTGGTTCGAACCTGGGCCGCCGGAATCGAATCGGCGAGATGACCGGGCGGCAGTCCGGTGTCACCGACGATGACGCGGTTATGCAGGTGAATCGCCATGCGGGTGGCGTCTGAGCGCGGGCACGAGTACGAGCAGCACCGCGAACGTCCCGACACCGGCCAGGACAAAAGTCGCGCGGGCGCCGACCAGACCGACCAGGAAACTGCCGACCGTGTAGGCGCACGCGGCTCCCAACTGTGCGGCAGTACCGATGGTGCCGAACACCCGTCCGAGAAACGGGCGGGGCACGAGATCTTGCACGACTGTGTCGTAGCCGATGTTCTCCACGGCATTGCCGGCTCCGGCAATCAGCTGTGCCGCGATGACGACGGCGAAAACCGGCGCCAGGCCGTTGATGATGGTGCCCGCTCCGGTGGCCACGACAGCGACGATCAGCAGCGCGATCGGTGACCGTCCGCGGGCCAGTCGGGTACAGGCGAGCGAGGCCAGCAGCATCCCGACGCCGAACGCGCTGGATGCCAGGCCGTACCCGGCTGGGCCGGCGAGGAGCGCGTCGCCGGTGAGGAAGACCAGTGCCACGTTGTCCACCGCGGCGAAAACGACGAGCAGGAAGAGGCTGAGGACCAGGATCAGGATCTGTCGGTGCGCCGCGACGTAGCGCAGCCCGTCGGTTGCTTCGGCCCATATTCCGGTGACTGCCGCGGGGTCGCGGACAGGCGCGATGGCCGGGAGCCCGGTG
>Ga0193717_1000611_pt1 | contig 23237 bp, 20 predicted proteins | sample U2c2metaG_FD_145900 | JGI IMG/M metagenome (GOLD analysis project Ga0193717, IMG submission 145900) | Soil microbial communities from a riparian zone of the East river system, Colorado, United States - U2c2 | ecosystem: Environmental > Terrestrial > Soil > Riparian zone | place: USA: East River...
ATGTATATAAACAATTATTTTTTTGGGGCTGCGCCTGCAGGCGGGCCGCTGGCGCCAAGCGTTATTCTACCGCCGTCGCGCAAACGCTGAAAGCCATCGGTCACCACCTTGTCGCCGGCCTTAATACCATCCATAACCACTATATCGGTATTAACACGTGGGCCAAGCCTTACCTTTACCTGTTTGGCAATGGTATCGCGCCTGTCTTTTATGGTTTTGTCTCCGGCAGTATCTTTAACTGTAGTATCCCTGGTTACAAAAACAAAAAATTCGCCCATTTGCTCAGTTACAGCTTTATTAGGTATTTGCACCCTGTTACCCGATTGTCCGTTTAATACCTGTAAAACGCAGCTCATACCATCCTTCAGCGCATCGTCCTCGTTCGGGAACTGGATCCTTACTTTAATGCTTCCGGTTCCGCTGCTTACCCCCCGGTCAATAGCTAAAACTTTACCTGTTTTATTATAGGTAGTACCATCAGGCAGTTGTAGTTTAAAAGTGGTATCACTGCTTGCTTTTTGCAGATTGTAAAAGCGGTTGATTTCCTGCTCGTTAATTACCACGTCAACACCTATGGGGTGCTCGGCCGATATGGTGTTCATCAGGGTGGTACCTGCCGAAACCTGCGTACCCAGCCTTACCTGCGATATACCTATGCGCCCTGTGAACGGAGCGGTAATGGTAGCGAAAGACAGATCTGTACGGGTTGATTCCAGGGCTGCTTTAGCAACGGCAACCTGGCTCTTATTGGTTTCATAGGCAGCCTCTGCCTGGTCAACAGTTTGACGGGCAATAGCATCATTTTTCAAAAGCATGTTGTACCTGTCAATATCTTTTTGTGCTTTAACCAAATTAGCCTGGGCACTTATAACGTTGGCCTGAGCCTGCTGAAACGCGGCAAGATATTTTCGCTTATCAATTTCATAAAGCACCTTGCCCCTGGGCACAATATCACCCTCTCTAAAAAATATTCCTGTTACAAAACCAGGGACCTGGCTTCTGAGTTCAGTAGTGTTTATAGAAATAACTGTACCCTGATATTGGTCATAATAAATGGCATCGGCCTTTTTAGCTTCCTTAACACTTACCGGTGTTGGCGGCGGGGCAGCATCCTGTTTCGCTTTACCTTTACATGAGGCCAATGCTAATAATGCCGCCGGGGCCAACCAGTATATATATCTGTTTTTCATCGTAGTGATTATTCGTTGTTGGTTTGTTTTTTGATAGTATCTAAGAGTGCTCGTAGTTTTTTCTATAGTATTTGCAGGCAACTTTATGCTGCCCGGTTTTAATTATCATTCAACAGCAAGTGTACCTAATGCTCTTTGCAGATCAATTTTGCTTGATAACAGCTGAAACAGGGCATTATAATAGTTTAGTTCGGCAGTTCGCAAATCTGACTGGGCTACAATAACATCAAGATAAGTTTTAACACCTTCGCGGTATTGCAGGCTTACTATTTTATAAACATCCTTGGCCAGGTCAACATTTTGCCTGATGAGCTGATAACTGGCGTAGTTGCTTTTGTAACCTGCCAGGGCCTGCACATATTCGGTGTTTATAGTATTCTGACTGTTTACAATATCAAGATCAGAACGCTCAACCTGTAATTTGGCCTTACTTAAATTTTGCAGGCGCCTGGTTCCCTGAAAAATGGGCAGGTTAAGTGTAAGGCCAGCATATCCGGTTGGAAATGGCTTATTATATAAGTCCGAAAAATCATGGCTAAAATAAGCCAGGTTATAACTGCCTACTGCCGATAAGGAAGGTAAAAAACCATATCTGTAATAATTAACGTTTATATTTTGCAACGCTTTACTGGTTTGCAGTAAACGGTATTCAATACGGTTATTTACATCAAGTTTTTGATTGGTATCAATAAAAGCTTCCTGTTCATAGTGCGATGAATCATAGGCCAGTGACAACTCTGTTGAACCACCAACTCCCATGATCTGCTTTAAAAAGGCCGTTTTACTTTTTATAGCTTCTTCGGTTTGCTTGCGGGTGGCCAATGAATTATTTAAGGCGATGGTAGCCTGTTTGTAGTCTGTTTTATCAGATACGCCGGCCTGGTATTTATTAAAAGCGTCCTTTAAGCTTCTTTGCAATCTGGTAATATCCTCATTAGTAATATTAAGCTGTTTTTGCGATAGTAATACATCAAAAAAAGCTTTGCTCACATCTGATACCACATTGATCTGGCTGCTTAAGGTGTTTTGTTTATAGTACTGGCGCGAATATTTGGAGGCTTTAGAAGCCAGTAATACATCATTATTATATATTACCTGGCTGGCCTGTAAACCCACTGTTGAGAGGTTGCGAACTCCGGTGCTGGCGGGAATGTTGGCACCAGAGGCACCTGCCTGCGGGCTCCCTTTAAAATAATAATTGTACAGTCCGGCTGAAGTAACTTGCGGCAGCCAGGCAGATAGCCCTATCCTGATATCCCTTTCATTAATTTGCTCATCAATTGAAGCCTGACGTACCACTGGTTGGTTACGCAGCGCAAATTCAACGCATTGCTTTAATGAAATTGGCCCGCTAATTGTAGTATCAATTCCCGTTTGTGCAAAAAGCGACGAATGTAAAATTAATGTTAAGTTAATTATGGTAAAAATCGCTGAGTATTTAATTTTTTTCATAGAGAGGCTGTAGGTGATGTTATTTATCTGCAAAAAATACAAAATAATAATCTTATAATTTTTGTAGAGCTGCACAGGGGAACTGCGAATATGAGATTAATATTACTAAATTAAAGTCAAGAACAAAAATTTTACGTGAATTTTATTAAAACATGTCTAAAACTAACTTATTTAGGCTTTTTACAAAAAAATGAAAAATTGTGGTGCGAAATAAATAAAAAAATTAATTAATTTGCCATGTGAGAATATGGATGGGTTCTTATTAATTTAAGTTCATAATAAGCATTTTAAAAAAAATTTACATATACCGTATAAGTTATATGCTTATTCATGGTATTTTTACACAAAATTTAAGCAGGGTTAATACATGGTTAAAAAACTACATGGGAAGATCGCTCAATTCCAGGTTGCAAATATGCTCCGGGAAAGAGGATTATATCCTTATTTCAGGCCTATTGAGTCTGCTCAGGACACTGAAGTACTAATAGATAACAAAAGGGTTTTGATGTTTGGTTCTAATTCATATTTAGGACTAACAAATCACCCTAAGATTAAAGAAGCTTCGAAGAAAGCTATTGACAAATATGGCACTGGCTGTGCTGGCTCTCGTTTTTTGAATGGTACACTTGATATTCACATTGAGTTAGAGAACAGGCTTGCCACCTATGTTGGCAAAGAGGCTACTGTTTTATTCAGCACCGGGTACCAGGTTAACCTGGGCGTACTTTCATGTATAACTGGCCGTAATGATTATATTATATTAGACGAATATGATCATGCCTGTATTATTGATGGCAGTAGGCTTTCGTTCTCGAAAGTTATAAAATACGCCCATAATGATATGGAGGACTTGCAGCGTAAACTGAGCATATTGCCAGAGGAGGCTGTAAAAATTATTGCCGTTGATGGTATATTCAGCATGGAAGGCGATATTGTTAAACTACCACAAATAGTTAAGCTTGCCGACCAATATGGTGCAAATATCATGATAGATGATGCGCATAGCCTTGGGGTTATAGGCCATAATGGTGCTGGTACCGCATCGCACTTTAACCTTACCAGTGATGTTGACCTTATTATGGGCACATTCAGTAAATCGCTGGCATCATTAGGTGGTTTTATTGCCAGCGATAAGGATACCATTGATTATATTAAACACCGCGCACGTTCATTAATGTTCAGTGCAAGTATGCCTCCGGGATCGGTCGCCAGTGTAATCGCGGCTTTGGATATCATTGAATCAGAGCCTGAAAGGATCCAAAAACTTTGGGATAATACCAATTACGCCTCAAAACTTCTTATTGAAGAAGGTTTTGACCTGGGCCCTACCGAAAGCCCAATATTGCCAATATATGTGCGCGATAATGAAAAAACCTTCCTGGTAACCAAACACCTGCAAGCAGCCGGTGTATTTGTTAACCCGGTTGTGTCGCCTGCAGTGCCTTCAGATTCATCATTGCTTCGTTTCTCATTAATGGCCACGCATACCTTTGACCAAATTGACGAAGCTGTTGAAAAACTTGCTAAAGTGTTTAAAGAGGTTGGTGTAACTTCTGTTAAAGAAAACATATAATAAATAACCGAACGTCCGTATGCATGATGCTGTTTTAATAAAAACCGGCTCCTGTATATGGACGTTTAATATTCTACCGCCTTGCGGCAATCCATTTTATAATACTACTCATGATAAAAATTGTAACTGTTAATTCTAAAAAGGAATTAGCTTCATTTATTGATTTTCCGCATGATTTGTATAAGAACGACCCTAATTACGTTCCGGAATTGTTTATTGCCCAAAGAGACCTGCTTACCATTCATCCTTTTCATAAGCATAATGTAGTACAAACTTTTTTAGCTTATGATGGCGATAAAATTGTTGGGCGTATTGCGGCCATACTCAATAACGCGCATAACAAATTTAATAACGCCAATGATGGCTTTTTTGGCTTTTTTGATTGTATCAACAATGCCGAGGTATCGTCAACTCTTTTCGGCACAGCCGCTACATGGCTTAAGCAAAAAGGCGTAACCGGCAAATTTATAGGCCCGGTTAATTTTTCAACTAACGAGCCCTGTGGTTTATTAATAGAGGGCTTTGACAGTCCTCCTTTTTTAATGCAAACCTATAATGCCCCCTACTACGCCGATCTGATAGACGGACTTGGTTTTATTAAAAATGCTGATCTTATTGCCTGGCATTGGGACGACAAAAGTTATGACGATAAATCGGTACGGTTATTGAATGCCCTCGAAGAGCGTTTAAAACGTAATAATATTGTTATCCGTAAATTAAACCTGAAGAAGTTTAAAGAGGAAGCGGTGAAACTACGCGAAGTTTATAACTCAGCCTGGGATCATAATGATGGATTTGTGCCTTTAACAGACGATGAATTTGATTACCTGGCTAAAGATCTTAAGCTGATACTTGATCCTGATTTTGTATTGGTTGCCGAGCAGGAAGGTAAAATAGTTGCCTTTGGTTTAGCATTACCAAACTATAACGAGATATTTCAGAAAATTAAAAGGGGCCGTTTATTACCAACCGGTATTTTTAAAATATTGTTTGGCAGAAAAAAGATACAAAGCCTGCGCATATATGCCCTTGGTGTTATTGATGGTTATCGTAAAATGGGTATTGAAGCCTGTTTATATGGTACCATTATTAAAGAGTACAAAAGAAAAGGCATGAAACAAGCAGAAGCCGGCTGGACACTGGAACACAATGACATGGTAAATCGTGCCATTGAAGCTATAAACGGTAATCCATACAAAAAATACAGGTTATACGAAAGACAAATATGAGGGAGCGGGTTTTAATAACCGGCGCAAGCGGCTTTGTAGGTTTTCATTTAATTGAAGAAGCATTACAGCAAAACCTGGAGGTTTATGCCGCTGTACGTAAAAGCAGCAATACCGATCATTTAAAACATTTAGATATACAATACATATATTTTGATTACAAAGATCTGCCAGCCTTAAAACAGCAACTTACCCAACTTAACCCCGCTTACATTATTCATGCAGCGGGCGTTACCTCGGCACGTTCACAGGCAGAGTATAATTACATCAACGCTACCCATACTTTTAACCTGGCATCGGCCGCGGTTGAGGTTTGCGGTAATTTAAAAAAGTTTGTATTGATAGGCAGCCTCGCAGCAATAGGTCCGCTTAAAACCTTTGAGGGTATTATAACCGAGGCTACTCCCCCCCACCCGGTAACTGCCTATGGCCGCAGTAAATTACTGGCCGAAGAACAGTTAAGGACAGTTGAAAATTTGAACTATACTATATTACGCCCGACAGCCGTTTATGGGCCAAGGGATACCGGTATATTTATATTTTTTAAACAACTGGTAAAAGGTATTGAACCTTATATAGGTAATGCGCCGCAAAAGCTGAGTTTTATATATGTAAAGGATGTGGCTAAAGCCGCTGTAAAAGCTTTATATGGCGGCAATCGTAAAACCTTTAACCTGAGCGATGGAAACTTTTACAGCAAGTACGAATTGGGTGATATTACCAAAGAAGTGCTGAAGCTGAAAACCATAAAGTTTCATTTGCCTGTAAATTTTGTAAAAATAATAGCTGTTGTATCAGAAAAAATAAGTTCTTTGAGCAATAAAGCAGCTGTAGTTAATCTTGAAAAGATAGATGAGCTCATGGCCGTAAACTGGTCATGCGATAATGAAAATGCTAAATCAGAACTGGGGTTTTATCCAACATACAACCTGCAGAAAGGTTTAACTGAAACGCTAACCTGGTATAAAGCCAATAAATGGCTTTAGCCGATAACAATTAAACAGAAATTAATGCAATAAAAATTAAAATTCTGTTCATTGTCTAAATTACTTAAACGTTTAAGTAATTTAGACAATGCGTAATTAAAGCACTAAAATCATCATACATTACTTAAACGTTTAAGTAATGAAACTGGAGATTAAAGGTCCAACAACATGCAAACCCTGGTATAAAGTCAACAAGTGGCTTTGGCCTCAATAATTAAATAAAAATAAGTACAATGAAAAGTAAAATTTCACCTGCCGAAGGAAAGCTGGGTATCCTTATCCCTGGTTTAGGAGCAGTAGCAACCACGCTGATCGCCGGCGTTGAAGCTGTAAAAAAAGGCATATCGCAGCCAATAGGCTCCCTTACGCAAATGGGTCATATCCGTTTAGGTAAAAGAACCGAAAACCGTAACCCGAAGATTAAAGATTTTGTTCCACTCGCTAATATAAATGATATAGTTTTTGGCGGATGGGATGTTTATGAAGATAATGTTTATGAAGCTGCATCAAATGCAAAAGTGCTTGAACCGGCATTATTAAACTCGGTAAAAGCCGAGTTAGAATCTATTAAACCGATGAAGGCCGCGTTTGACAAAAACTATGCAAAAAACCTTACCGGTACCTATGTAAAAGAAGGTACCCGTTATGAGCTGGCCCAGCAGGTGATGGAAGACATTAAAAACTTCAAAGAAAAAAATGGCTTGGACCGAATTGTTCTGGTGTGGTGTGGGTCAACCGAAACATACTACGAAGCATCGGCCATTCACGAAACACTGGCTGCTTTTGAGCAAGCTTTACATGATGATGACAAGTTGATAGCGCCAAGCATGATCTACGCTTACGCAGCCTTAAAACTGGGTATACCGTTTTCAAACGGCGCCCCCAACTTAACTGTTGATATCCCGGCTTTAATTGAGCTTTCAAAAGAAAACAAAACCCCAATTGCAGGTAAAGATTTTAAAACAGGCCAAACCTTAATGAAAACTATCTTAGCCCCTGGTTTAGCGGCACGCTCCTTAGGGGTTCACGGATGGTTTTCAGACAATATATTAGGTAACCGAGATGGCCTGGTGCTGGATGATCCGGATAATTTTAAAACCAAGGAGGTTTCAAAATTAGGTGTGCTGGAAGATATTTTTAAACCTGAAGATAATCAAGAGCTTTATGGTAACATTTACCACAAGATCCGTATTAACTACTACCCTCCGCATGGCGATAACAAAGAAAGCTGGGATAATATTGACATTTTTGGCTGGTTAGGTTATAAAATGCAGATCAAGATCAATTTTCTTTGCCGCGACTCTATCTTAGCCGCCCCTATTGCCCTGGATCTGGCCCTATTTAGCGATCTGGCAAAAAGAGCAGGTATGAGTGGTATACAGGAATGGTTATCATTTTACCTTAAATCGCCCCAAACTGCAGAAGGCCTGCGCCCTGAGAACGATATATTTAAACAATTGATCAAGTTAGAGAATACCTTGCGTTATTTAATGGGTGAAGACCTAATTACCCACCTGGGATTAGATTATTATGAAGAGGCTTTTGCCGAAGCATAAAAGTAATCACAACACAACTTTAAACCGGCCGGATCAGGAAAAACCTCATCCGGCCGGTTTTTTTGTTAATGACTGTTAAAAATTACTTTTTATTTGAATATACTTTTAGCTTTATTGCAAAAGCTGCAATTTCTCTGATCCGTGTAAAATATTTATTATTGCAGGTTTAAACATGTATATTTTAAATAACAAATTGCCTGCCTCAATTTAAATCAATCTAACAATCAATACATTACGTGACCGATACTACAAGTGGCTGATAAAAAGCCTATAATATATATCAGGTACAGCCGTTTGCAGAGTAATATAATTTGACGGTAATATTTGCAAGGACGCCTGTGTTTTCATACTTAATATGAGGAATATTTGACTTTTTGACCACATTAGTCTGTAATAAATTTTTCTACCTTTGAAGCGCAGTTACAAGCTGACGGGGTAGCTATGTCAATGCAAAAACAAACTTTTATCAGTCGTTTTTGCATTAAAACAGGTGGTGATAAGATGGCTAAGCAGGTGATATGATATTATGATCTGTTGTTTCGAATTAATAGTTAAATTATCCGTATTCAAAAAACTGATAGCAGTAATTATTAGCAACAGGTTATAAAAATAGTTCAATCAAAAAAAGTTTGTATTTGCATAATTGCATAAAGTACATGGATTATAAAAAGTTACATAGAAGTTTATTTTTTTTAATATTCTTTTTTTCTGCCTCATCATTATTCGCACAAACCACCGTGGTTACGGGCACAGTTACTGATGCCGGTAACAAACAAACCCTTCCTTATGTAGTTGTTTCATTTACAGGCACCACAGTTGGTGTTACTACTGATAATCAAGGAAAATACCGATTAGTAACAAGTCAGCCATACAAACAAATAAAAATATCATTTTTAGGTTATAAAGACGCTTTTTTAGCTGTTGAACCAGGTAAGGAGCAAGTAATAAACGTAAAGCTTTTTCCGGCTTCCAGGCAACTGAATGAGGTTGTTATAAAATCGGGCAAAAAACCCAAATATCGCAATAAGGATAACCCGGCTGTTGAACTGATACGCCAGGTAATTGAAAACAAACCCAAGAACCGTCCTGAGGCCTATAACTTTGTTGAATATCGTGAGTATGATAAAATGATGTTTGGGTTCATCAACGTATCGGCTCAATTTTCGGACAGAAAATTTTTCAAAAAATACAAGTTCGTGATTGATAATCGCGACAGCACAATTTTGCCAGGTAAATCCATATTGCCTATTTATCTTGACGAAAAATTATCACAAAACTACTACCGCAAAAACCCCGAAAAAACACGCGAAGTAATATTAGGACAGCGGGGTGTAAACTTTGGCCCTGCAGTTGACAATGAAGGTGTTAAGCAGTATTTTAAACACATGTATAACAAGGTGGATATTTATGATAACGATATATTTTTGATCACCAGTCAGTTTTTAAGTCCAATATCAAATAATTCGCCTAACTACTATAAGTTTTTCATAACCGATACTATTACCGATAGTAAAAACCAAAAACTGGTTGAGTTAAGCTTTACCCCGCGTAATAGCAACGACGTACTTTTTGAAGGTATGATATATATTACGCTTGATGGTAATTATGCTGTTCAAAAAGCGGTATTAAAAATCAATAAACACATCAATATCAATTTCATACGCTCTATGGAGGTTGATCTTGATTTTGAACAAAATCCTGACAATCGCTATCACCTGAGCCGCAGCAATACCATTGCTGAGTTCGGGGCCACCAAAAAAGAAGGTAAAAGCGGCTTGTTAGGTATGCGTACCATTACCTATAAAAATTATTTGGTCAATCAACCGCATCCAGATACTACTTACGCTATTAAGCAGTCAGAAGAATCAGCAGATGAGGCCAAAACCAGAACCCAGGATTTCTGGGAACATAACCGCCTGGATACCTTAACTACTGCCGAATCCAAAGTATATAAAAATGTTGACAGCCTTCGTAACATGCCATCATACAAACGTACCATGGATATTGCTACGTTGTTGCTTGCCGGCTATAAGGGCTTCGGGAAGTTTGAAATAGGCCCTGCTAATACATTTTACAGCTTTAACCCTGTTGAAGGTTTCAGGTTACGGCTTGGAGGCCGCACCACGCCTGAGTTAAGCAAGCGTTTCTATTTTGAAACATACGCTGCTTATGGTTTTAAAGATGAACGTTGGAAATACTTTTTAAGCGGTACTTATTCCCTTAACAAAAAATCTATTTATAAGTTCCCGCAAAATTATATCAGGGCCAGTTTTCAGCGCGACACCAAAATACCGGGCGCAAACCTGCAATTTGTTCAGGAAGACAACTTCCTGCTATCATTTAAACGTGGTGTAAATGATAAATACCTGTATAATGATTTTTACAGACTTGACTACGTTCATGAACTTGAAAGTCATTTATCTTTTGCTGCAGGGTTTAAAAACTGGAAACAGGAACCCGCCGGATCACTTTATTTTAATAATACAGTGAACGGGCAGCCCAATTCTGTACACACGCTTACTACTACGGAGCTTACTGCCAGCGTACGCTGGTCGCCACATGAGGAATTTTACCAGGGTAAAATTTACAGGATCCCCATCCCGAATAAATATCCTACACTTGAGCTTGACTATGCTGCAGGTATTAAAAACCTTTTCAATGGCGAGTACAACTATCAAAAGCTTGATTTCCGTATTGATAAGCGCTTATACCTATCACAGCTGGGATATTCCGACCTTAACATTTCGGCTGGAAAAATTTTCGGTCAGGTACCATTCCCACTGTTAACTATCCCCCGGGCTAATCAAACTTATGCCTATGATCTTGATTCCTATAACCTGATGAACTTTTTGGAGTTTGTAAACGATAAATATGCAAGTTTTAGAATTGACCATCACTTCAGCGGTTTCTTTTTTAACAAAATACCTTTGCTTAAAAAGTTAAAATGGCGTGAGGTAGCATCGGCTAAAGTGTTGTATGGCGGTTTAAGTGATAAAAACAATCCTTCGTTACATCCGTCATTATATCAGCTTCCTGTTGATGGTAATGGGTTACCTATTACTTATGTAATGGACAGGACTCCTTATGTTGAAGGTAGTGTTGGTATCGAAAATATATTTAAATTTATACGGATTGATTATGTAAGGCGATTTAACTATTTGGACCATCCTGAGGTGCCAAGTTCGGGCATCCGTGTACGGGTCAAATTTGATTTTTAACTTTGTATCATAATAATTACAAAATGGAACAGCAAACATCAATAAGAACAAACCTTCAATTAGGCATTTACAAGGTTATTGATCCCTTTGTAAAAATTCTTATCAAAGTTGGTTTAACCCCTAACGCGGTTACATCAATTGGTTTTGTATTAAATGTGGGCGTGGCCGCCATATTTATTTTAGGCGCCGAAGAAGGCAATCGTGGCGATCTGAGCTATGTGGGCTGGGCCGGTGGTTTAATTTTGTTTGCAGGCCTGTTTGATATGCTTGACGGACAGGTAGCCAGGCTGGGTAATATGAAATCGACATTTGGTGCACTGTACGACTCTGTACTTGATCGTTATAGCGAACTGATCATGTTTTTGGGGATATGCTATTATTTAGTTGCCCACCATTATTTTTTAAGTTCAATAGCAGCGTTCATTGCGTTAATAGGCTCCATGATGGTGAGTTATGTAAGGGCACGTGCCGAAGGCTTAGGCGTTGAAATTAAAGGCGGTTTAATGCAAAGGCCCGAGCGTGTAGTAACCATAGGTTTATGTGCCGCTTTAAGCGGTATAGTAGCTCAGTATATTGGGGGTAATTATAAACTGTTTATTCCTGGTGTTAAATTTCATGTTTTTGAAACCATATCAATATTTACTATACCTCTAGTAATACTTGCAGTACTTACCAATATTACCGCATTTAACAGGCTAAGAGAAGCTAAAAAGGCATTAATAAAATTAGAAGAAGGTGGTGACGCTTGAGTTGTAAGTGATACGTTAGAAATGGGCGAATTTACGTCACTCTTGCTATTTACAACTCCTTACTCAAAACTCACAGCACAAAACTCAAAACTAAAGCTCAAAATATCATATCTTCGTAACAAATAATTAAAGGTGTTTACTCCTAACTAAATCTTTATTAAAATTGTGTTTGATTAGGTTTTAAACACCAAACATTACTTATATACTATTAAAAAAGACAAATAACAGGCAGAGAAATTGTTAAACATTTTAAACCCTGATATGCTATGAAAAAGAATTATGTCTCCAATTCTCAGGAGTCTGTGAGAATGTTTAAAAGCAATTTTTTAGAAGGTCTATCTAAGGTACATTACACTGTACCCCTATATATTTTTGTACCCGTTATTTTATTCTGCACTTACAAAGCCTTTTTTGAGGCCGGCATTAGTTTTATTCTGTATGTTGGCTTGTTTATCGCGGGCCTTTTTATATGGACAATTGTTGAGTATATCATGCACCGCTTTGTTTTTCATTATCAGCCAAAGGAGAATTGGAAATGGGCACAAAGGTTACATTTTATTATGCATGGGGTTCATCATGATTATCAAGCGATGCCAAAGCGCCTGGTATTGCCCCCATCACTAAGCATTCCGTTAGCTACAGGTTTTTATTTTTTATTTAAAGCTTTGTTACCTGTAAATTATGTCTTTGGTTTTTTCCCCGGTTTTATATTAGGTTACCTGTTTTATGATATATCGCATTATGCCATGCATCACTTTAACTTCAAAAGCGGCCTGTTTAAAAAAATAAAACAACACCACATGCTGCACCACTACCAGGACCCCGAAAAAGGTTATGGTGTGAGCTCGCCGCTGTGGGACAAAATATTCCGTTCGGGTTTCTTAAAAAAATAAGTGTGAATAGTACCGGGCACAATAGCATAACAATTAATACAAAAACGGTACTGATTGTTTCTCTTCTTTCTTTAGGTTATTTAGTAATTTCTTACTTCCTCATTGGCTATAACTCGTCTGAGCTTTTTTTGATTGCCATATTTAACTCGCTCTTTTACCTTTCAGTAATTACGCGCAAGTTTATACTGGGCTTTTCCATATTCATTGTGTATTGGATCATATTTGATTATATGAAGGCTTTTCCCAATTACAATTTTAACCCGGTACATATAGGCGATCTGTATAATTTTGAAAAACATCTTTTCGGCATACTCGATAACGGTACGCTATTAACGCCAAATGAATACTGGAGACTGCATGCAACAACCTTTATTGATGTAATAACCGGCCTGTTTTATTTATGCTGGATTCCTGTACCACTTGGATTTGCAGCGTTTCTGTTCTTTAAAAACAAGCGGCAATTCCTCTATTTTTCGCTCACTTTTGTACTGGTGAACCTCCTGGGCTTTGTAATTTATTATACATACCCCGCTGCACCACCCTGGTACATTCAATACCATGGCTTTGCATTCACTCCCTTAAAGGCCGGTAATACAGCAGGGTTAGCTAAATTCGATGCCTATTTTCACGCGGGTATTTTTAAATCTATATATACCAAAGGCTCCAACGTATTTGCAGCAATGCCGTCGCTGCACTCCTCCTACCCTGTTATTGTGGTTTATTATGGTATAAAAAACCGCCTTGGCATTGTCAATGCGATTTTTGTTATAGTGATGCTGGGTATATGGTTCACTGCAGTGTACGCAAGTCATCATTATGTACTTGATGTACTGGCAGGCATTACTACTGCAATTATCGGCATCTCCCTGTTTAACCTGTTGATTAGCCGTATAAAATGGCTGCAAAGGTTCATCAATAACTACGAGCAAATTATATTGTAATTACTGTACTATTTACTATACCAATTGAACATTGCTGAAAACCACAGCTCCATGTAGAATAGGTATTTGACCAGCAATTTTACTCCCAATATGCCATTAAAGCGTAAAAGGAACTAAAACCGACTATAATTATATATTAGCCTAATAGTTAGCAGTAAACAGGCACGTTATTTGACGAGGGATATTGAATTTAGCTGAACATTCGATAACCCGTACATGAAGAAACTTATCACTTGTATTTTTATTCTCTTAGCCGTATTTCAATTATCAGCACAAGCGGGTGACCTTGATAGTCTTAAACAAAAATTACAGATCACCAAAGATTCATTAAAAGGCCCTGTATATATTGACATTGCCAATGCGTATTTATCAAAGAACGATACGATAAGCAGCAGGCGCTGGAAATTCCTTAACCAGCTGGAAGCCTTAAATTATACTATGCTGGCGTTGCACATCTACTCAAACTATGAGGATACCCTGGGTTTACGCACCTGCTATAATAATTTGTCAAAAATTTATCGTTTACAGCACAAATATATTCAGGCCAAATGGTTCATATTGCAATCAAACTCCATATCGCGCCAAAGGAATGATGTGCCTAATACCATAACTTCATTAATTGAGCTTTCGGCCATAAAGGGGGATATGGAAGATTATAAACTGGGTATGCGCGATCTGAACGAGGCATTGAAGCTTTCTGTAAAAAGTAAAGACCCTAAAAATGAATCGGCTGTGCAGGTAGGCTATGCCGGCTTATACCGGCAAATGAAGGAGTTTACCAAAGCCTCCCTTGCCATAAAACGGCATGAAGAGATTGACGATAGCATACATAAAGCAGAATTAGACCGCTTAGCTCAAATAAACGCCCAGGATTCTATCCAGATCAAAAAGCAGGATTCGGCCATCGCCAAAAAAAAAGCATATACCTCCAGCAACAAAAAGCTTTACAAAGCAAAATCAGCCAAACGCGTAGCCTTGTAATAGTACTCATCATTAGCCTGGCTTTAATGGCCATAGCCGTAATAATTTATTACAGGCGCCGCAAACATGGCAGGTGGCGGCTAAGGATAAGAAAAACCCGGCCTTAACGTTTCTTATATCTGCAGCCGGTTTTAAACTACTTGCTGGTAAAACTGTCTTACAAAGGATATGAGAAAGTTGATCGCAAAAATTATTTTTACGCTTACCATTTTAATTACATTTAATATCGCTTACGGCCAAAGCAGTCGCCAGTTCAGAAACGAGTTTTTACACCGTATAAATTTAACCAGGCAAAAAGGCTGTAACTGCGGCATCAGGTATTATCCCCCTGCAGCTCCTTTAACCTGGAACAATGATCTTGAAGATGCGGCTACAGGGCATGCCCGGGATATGGCCCGCCACGATTATTTTGACCATACCAGCAGGGACGGCCGCAGCATGGGCGACCGTATATTATCAGCCGGTTACGTTTATAAAGGTTTTAAAAGCTATGCCGTTGGCGAAAACATTGCAGCCGGACAGCAAAGCATAGCCGAGGTAATGGATAGCTGGTTTAAAAGTGAGGGCCACTGTAAAAACCTCATGAACCCCGACTTTAAAGAAGTTGGCGCAGCCTTGTATAAAAAGTACTGGGTGCAGGATTTTGGCGGCCGCGAATCATTTTCACCCGAGCAACAAAAGCTCATCAAATCGGGCAAATACAAGTTGGTGCAAAAGAAGGTTTCAGGAAATGATTAAATTTAAAAACCTGTCATCCTGAGTAATCAATATTTGCGCATAAACAATCGCATTGAAAATGACATTTTTTCAATGCTGATAGTCAGCAAGTTACAGACTTGTCATTGGCAGAAACGAAGGATCTCCTGCTTTGCATGTTGGCTAATAGATGCTTCACTGCCTTTATAATGACAACATTTAAAGCTTTTATAAGCTGCATATCTTTTAATCCGCATTACCTGCTTTTACCCTCCGCTCCATTACCTCTCTCCATGTAGTTAAAATAAAGCCCTGTTGTTTTAAAAAAACCCTTAGTCGTGGGTCTGTCATGGCCAGCAGGTCGCCTTTGCGCTTTTGGCCGGTATCAGAAATATATTTAAATGCAGCCGATGGCTGGGTACAATGCATAATTACCATAGTTAACCCCGGCGAAAGACGGCCAATACTTTCAATATAATGATCAGTGTACCATTGCTGTATCTCCGCATCGGTCTTTTTGTCTATATCGGGCATTTGCCAGTCGTAGCTGGAGTTATGGAGATCATCCAAAACAGGCAGGCCGCCTTTCCAAATCATGGCGCCAATTTCCTTTACCTTACCTAAAACAGCTGGTTCAGATATTTGCATACCTTCGGTGTATTTGCCTTGTTTTTTTAAATCGGCAATGGTAGCAGCTTTAGCTTCGGCACGGTAAAAAAGATCATCACCACCCGGAAACATAATAGGGATATGTTTTTCAATACCCACTTTTATATAGCGCTCCATAAAGGCATCTTTGGCAAACAATGTTCCCATGTGCGAGTCCATATGCGTGGGCACAAAACCCATACTCAGCGCGCGGTCAAGCTGTGCCCTTATCTCTTTTTCAACCTCATCGCCCGTGGCTCTAAAATATACCGCCGCTACCGATGGCCACAGGCAGCCTTGTTTATCAGTTAATCCCGGCACCGTGGTTTTACCGGCCAGCGGCCCCCAACGGTAACTATCCCATTCTGATGTTAAGGTTAAATGCAAACCTGCATCTGTATTGGGGTGTTCATCCAAAAACTTTTTAAACTCAGGCACCCAGGGGCAAGGCATCATCACGCTGGTTGAGGTAGCCACACCTTCACCTATAGCTTTCTCAACACCCTCATTTGAATCATGCGACATACCTGCATCATCAACATGCAAAATAATTACACGGGCGCCTTTGGGCCAGCCAAGCCGCTCGGAATAGGTTTTGGTTTGCTGTGCAAAAACAGAAATGCTTATAACTATAGTTAGTGTAACTAATAACAGTTTTCTCATTGGGTGATATTTTTAGGATAAAAGGTTGATTAAATATAGGTATATAACCATTATATATTCAAGTTTTCCGAATGTCAGCTTTTCAAAATTCCGGAAATTCAAAGTATAATTACACTTACTTTTGTTATTTTTGGAATTAATGCTGCCATCTACTAACCATACGCTCGAAAAACTTGAAATGCTGCTTAAATCAGCCGGGTACAGGGTGCGGTATGAAAAAGGCAATTTTAAAACCGGCTCATGCCTGTTACTTAACAGCCGTATGGTTATTGTTAACCGTTTCTCAAACCTGGAAAGTAAAATACTGGCTATAGTTGAGCTTTTGCGTGAACTTGAGGTAGACTATAAACTGCTTGACGAAAAACAGGTTGCATTTTTGCAGGAAATTAAACAAACTAAACTGCAGCTGTGACCATAACATTTTTAGGAACCGGAACCTCACAGGGAGTACCTGTTATCGCCTGTGGCTGCGAGGTGTGTACCTCGCCCGATGCCCGCGATAAGCGGCTGCGAACCTCCATTTTAATTGAGGCCGAAGATAAAACAATAGTTATTGATTCAGGACCCGATTTCAGGTACCAGATGTTACGGGCAAAAGTAAAACACCTTGACGCTATTGTATTTACCCATGAGCACAAGGACCATATTGCCGGGATGGATGATATCCGCGCGTTTAATTACAAGCAAAACAGCCCGGTTGATGTTTATGCAGATGCGCGTGTACAAAGGGCTTTGGTGCGCGAGTTTCCTTATATTTTTGATGGCACCGGCTATCCGGGTATTCCGCAGGTTATTGTTCACCCTATTGATTTGCACCCTTTTGATATAGGAAGCGTAAAGTTTACCCCCGTTGAGGTTTTGCATTATAAATTACCTGTATTAGGTTTCCGGATAAACGACTTTACTTACATTACTGATGCCAAAACAGTATCAGCATCTGAAAAAGAAAAAATAAGCGGAACGAAGATCCTGGTGATCAATGCGCTGCAAAAACAAACACATATATCACACTTCACACTTGACGAAGCAATAGCCTTTGCCAATGATGTAGGCGCTGAAAAGACCTATTTAACGCACATCAGTCACCGCTTAGGCAGGCACCTGGATATATCAAAGGAATTGCCCGATAATATTGAACTGGCCTATGACGGTTTAAAGCTTAATATTTAATAATTCATAGTAAATAACCCTGATGTTTAACATTCTACAATAAAAAAGCATAAAATAAAACAATATTCGTATAAAAAAAAACAATATTTGTATGTATCCGTTGTGAGGTATGATACGTACCTTACAAGGATAGAGCCCCTATTAAATGGAATATATTGTTTACGTAAGCACAGCTCAAAGGCTATTGAGTGAAAAGGAAGTAATAGATTTACTTAAGGTTTCGCGCACTAATAATAAGAAGTATAATGTTACAGGCATCCTGTTATATTGCCAGGGCACATTTATGCAAGTTCTTGAAGGCGACAAAATCTTCATTGACCGGATCTACAAAGTTATTGAACTTGATCCAAGGCATAAAAATGTTATTAAACTGGCATCCGGAATATCAAAAAAAAGAAGTTTCCCGGACTGGTCAATGGCTTTTGCATCAGTGAATCCAGAAACCTTACAAGAAATTGAGGGATTTCTTAGCTCAACCGATCAAAACTTATATGACAATACTGATCATATAACCATTAGTATGCTTAAAACATTTGCCGAAAACAACAGACTTTATATTTCGCTTTAAACCAGTTATGCAAGTTGTTTCACCATAACCCGTTTTATACTGCAGTTCCTTAATTTGCTTAGAAGCATAAGCTTTGCTCAAGGTTTCGTCAAATTTTTTTGGGGCTTCATCATACCATTTTAAACTTTTTAATAATTTCTTTCAATAATTAATTCAACGGCTAACGCATAAAAAAAAACCATTATCTGGCATATTGTTCAGGTCGATGATTATAATATGTTATTATTATTTTATTTATATATAACGATAATTATTAATCAATGTTTCACACAAATGCTATTTATTTAATTATAGCTTAACAAAAAATACTTTCTCGTTGATTATTAATCGGTTATTTAAACAAAAATTAATAAATTAATTATAGTTTGATAAAGCTCACCCTATCTATTGAGCCCTTATACTGTTTTAAATACCCCGTATTATGCATGTTAATTTTGCCTTTTATGGTAATGTATCTTTTATCAATTTGCGTAAATGTGCCGTTATTATACTCAAATAAACCAACCCGGGTACCTGTTAAATACAATGGGCATTCCTGGCTAAAATCAACCCACAAAGCCTTTTGTAGAGAATGATCAGCAAAAAGGCTGTCATTAAATAAAGCCGATTGCTTAAAACCTTCGGCATATTTTCCGTTAACCTCCACATATTGCTTATCATATTTTTCAAGGTGACTTACCAGTTCGGTAAATTCAACTTTCTTAAAGGTTATCCCTTTATTACAATTGCTCTCAAAAACTTTAGTTTGCTTACCGCATGACAGTAGCAATACCGGAAGGATAACAAAGAAGAATACGCTGATTATTTTATCCGGTACCATGGCTTTAAAATTCTGAGTGATGAATATAACGAAAACATTTCAGGAAGCTAAGACTCTGCGATTTATACATAGGATTGTGACATTATTATACTAAGGAGTTTGCGGGTTTTAAACAGGCATTTGCTAAATGCTTTTATTTATTATAATTAAGTGCTGCTTTAGCTTTAAATCACCAATTATATGAAGCTTAAATTAACATTTTCATTGCTGGTACTCTTTGCAGCCGGCGCAAAGGCGCAAACCGTATCGCCCAGCGAAAAAGAACAACAAGCAGAAAACAACCGTAAAAAACAAGAAGAGGCTTTTCATAAAGACTGGGCCAATATAAAACGCTACGAAGCCGATAACAGCAAAGTGTCCGGAGCTGCTGCAAACCCCAAAAGTGTAGTTTACATGGGCGACTCCATTACTGACTTCTGGATAAATAATGATCCATTATTTTTTGCGGGCAAGCCCTTTTATGATCGCGGCATTAGCGGACAAACCACCGCTCAAATGCCGGTACGTTTTCGCGATGATGTAATTAACTTAAAGCCTGCAGTGGTAGTAATACTGGCTGGTATTAATGGTATTGCCGAAAATAATGGCCCTATTAAACCGGAAGCTGTTTTTGGCAACATACAATCAATGGCCATATTGGCAAAGGCCGCAGGTATTAAGGTGGTGCTGTCGACGATAATGCCCGGCTATACGTGCAAATGAAGAAAAACAACCAACAAACGTATAGTTTTTTTGATATACCAAAGGGCGCATCTGATATTACTGTCGACTTTAGTACCGTTAATAAAACCCCTTTAGTAAAAACTATTACAGCCCCGGAGGCTAATTTTGGAATTTCTGTTTCTGCAAAATCCAATCCCCAATACTTTGACGCCCAACCATTGGGTGCAGGTTCGTCTTTTTCAAACACCCTTAAATTTGCTTACCCTAAAGAAACATTTCCTGAATATGAAACTGATGGAACCTGTACAATCGGAGATAAGACTTATGATATAGTTACCACAGGTACAACTATTCCAGATCATATCGAAACCTTTGATGCTACTTTCAAAATATCGGGTTCAAGCCTTGCTGATTTTGTGCCATCGTTTGCGGGAGCTTTTGATTACTACCATGCTAATTTTCAGAGCGCCGCAGGCCTCGGGTTGATAGTTGAGCTGTACTCGTCCGCTGCGGCTAATTTTACAAACATAAAACTTCCTGACTTTTCAAAGTACCTGGGATTAAGTAAGCTTAACTTAACACAATAAAAGCTGACAGGATTTCAGCTCCAACAATACCAGGGATTTGATGAAAAGGTTTTCAATTACACACCCTCAACCGCCATCAGTAGCGCACAAAATTTCAATGCCAAATCAGTGACACAGGGATTTTAATTACAAAAGCACCCTGCCTTTGTTGGTGTTGTCTATAGGTGTTAGGGAGATTGGAAACTGGCGGGTTATGCCGAACTTGTTTCGGCATCCCACATACAATGTCTGTAATATTCAAGGTTTACAGTATACTGCCTATAGGCCTGTGAGATCCTGAAATAAGTTCAGGATGGTAATTTATTATCTTCCAAACACTTATAGGCTCCAGCCGGGCTACAGCGTTATGGTTTCTAAACTTTACCCAATCTTATTATACTAATAATGCTATTTATTTAAATTTGCGCATTATCGTTTCCTATGAAAAAACACATCACATTTTTAATAGTCCTTTTACAAACCGTTGTTGCCTTTGGGCAGATTGATACCGTTCAGAAAGTTGTACCGGGCCGAAAGAACGGCATTGAACAGCAAAAAAAGCCTTATGTTATCCTTATTTCGGCCGATGGTTTCCGGTATGATTATGCACAAAAATACCACGCCGAACATTTGCTTGCCCTAAGTAATGAAGGCGTGAGAGCGGCATCAATGATCCCATCATACCCATCGGTTACTTTTCCAAATCACTATGCATTGGTAAGTGGTTTATATCCTTCGCACTCGGGCCTGGTGAATAATACATTCTATGATCGGGGCCGTCACGACGCTTACACTATGGGCAATAAAGCTAAAGTAGCCGATGGCTCCTGGTACTATGGTTCGCCCTTGTGGGTGCTTGCCGAGCAGCAACACCTGCTTTCGGCCAGCTTTTATTGGGTTGCGTCTGAGGCGGCCATCCAAAACATAACCCCTACATATTATTACGTTTATAACGAAAAGATAGCTATTCATAAGCGAATCAGCGAAGTAGTGAACTGGTTAAATCTGCCCGCCGAAAACCGTCCGCATTTCATTACTTTCTACTTTCCGCAGGTTGACCATGCCGGGCATGTTTATGGCCCCGATGCACCCGAAACAGTCCGCGAGGTACATTTTGTTGATTCGGCAGTTAATGAACTGACCAAAGCCGTAAAAACAACCGGCCTTGATGTGAATTTTGTTTTTGTATCTGATCATGGGATGACCAAAGTTGACAAAGACCACGCTATTGGCATCCCCGCGGCTATTGATACCTCCAAATTTATTGTTTCGGGCGATGGGATACTGGTTGAGCTTTATGCGAAAAATCAGGCAGACGTTCAGGCTACTTATAACAATTTAAAGCAGGGGGCTAAAGATTATGATGTTTATCTTAGAGATGATATGCCTTCCAAATTACATTATGCCCAAACCGACGACTGGCATAACCGCATAGGCGATATTTTGCTGATCCCCCATTATCCTAAAGTATTTAATTTATACAGCAAAAAAATAAATACCGGCTGGCATGGATATGACCCCAGCGTGGTTAAAGATATGCATGCTACATTCCTGGCCTGGGGACCTGCATTTAAACACCACGCCACCATTCCATCATTTCAAAATGTGGATGTTTTTAACCTGATAAAAAATATACTAGGCCTTATCTATACCGGCAAGGTTGATGGTACGGATAAACTGGCTGAGGATATCCTGATCCCTAAAAAGTAAATCACTATTTTATTGCAGCCTGCATTGTTGTTTGGGAAGCCTTTAGTCAGGAGTTATTTATGCTGATATGACCGCGATTTGTGTAACATATTAGGTTGATAATTTTTAATTAGCTAAATATTTTGTTACTTGTAACACCTTTAAACTCACGGTTTATGCACAGAAGAAATTTCCTGAAAACAGGTTCATTGGCAGGTTTAACTATATCAACCCTGGTTGCAGCCTCCTGCGGTCAGCCATCCGCAGAAAAAAAGGCAGATGCCACAACTGACGACAAAGATGACCTGTTTGAACTTTCGGAAGCAACCATTACCGATCTGCAGCAAAAAATGCAGGCCAAGCAATATACCTCGCGATTACTTACAGAATTGTACCTGAAACGCATTGATGAAATAGATAAGAACGGCCCTAAACTTAACTCGGTCATCGAAATAAATAAAGATGCCCTTAACATGGCCGATGCCATGGATAAAGAGCGCTCGCAAGGCAAAGTACGTGGACCATTACATGGCATACCGGTACTGATAAAAGACAATATTAACACGGGCGATAATATGCATACCACAGCCGGTTCGCTGGCTCTGGGCGATAATTTCGCCAAACAGGATGCTTTTATTGTATACAAACTGCGCGAAGCGGGAGCAGTACTACTGGGTAAAACCAATTTGAGTGAATGGGCCAACTTTCGTTCCACCCACTCAACCAGCGCGTGGAGCAGCCGCGGCGGGCAAACAAAATGCCCATATATACTGGACCGTAATCCCAGTGGCTCAAGCGCAGGGTCAGGATCGGCGGCGGCGGCTAATTTATGCACCATAGCTATAGGTACCGAAACCAACGGATCTATCGTATCACCAGCATCGGTGAACGGCTTAGTGGGTATTAAACCAACCGTTGGGCTATGGAGCCGCACGGGCATTATCCCCATATCAAAAACGCAGGATACCGCAGGTCCCCTGACGCGTCGG
>Ga0193717_1000612_pt1 | contig 23221 bp, 20 predicted proteins | sample U2c2metaG_FD_145900 | JGI IMG/M metagenome (GOLD analysis project Ga0193717, IMG submission 145900) | Soil microbial communities from a riparian zone of the East river system, Colorado, United States - U2c2 | ecosystem: Environmental > Terrestrial > Soil > Riparian zone | place: USA: East River...
ATCGGTAATGTAAATGCCGCCGTCGGGCCGTACCCAAACATCATTTGGGCCGTTAAACAAATGGCCGTTAAAGTCCTTCAGCAAAACGGTAATTTTGCCTTTGGGGCTGATAGACCATAGCTCATCCTTAGCATCAGCACAGCTGATCAGGTTGCCTTTCTTATCAAAATCCATTCCATTTGAGCGACCCGCGCTATCTAAAAAAACTGATAGTTTACCCTCTGTATCATATTTCCATATTTTGTTATTGGGCTGATCGGTAAAAAAAATATTGCCATAACGGTCAACAGCAGGGCCTTCGGTAAAGGAGAATTGTTTAGCTACAAGCTGCGGTTTAGCTCCGGCATCATATAAACCAGGGGCATCCTGACCGAAAACTTTACATGATATCGCTATTAGCAAAATGACTATACCCGACAGCTTTTTCATAATTTTAGATTAAGTTTTAAAAGGTTTGCTAATGTAATGTGTTTTTAAATCAGATTAATTTTTTGTAAGCAAAAAATTTGATACAGGATTATTGACTCACCCCGCCTACGCCTCGCTGGGCGACCCTTCGCCTTTGACGGAAAAGAGGGTAAAGAAAATATTAATTTTGTCCTTTCTCTTTTGTCTATTATCCCTTACCGATTTCACAAATCCCTCCGTCGAAGACGAAGAGAGATGGTGGTCGGGCGTAGCGATGACCGGGTAAGTCAATTCACCAATTTGCCTAATCAATTGCATTTCATCCTTAATAAAAATCTCATTACCCACTACTCATTAAAAACGCTATTTTTGCAAATTATTAAAATACCGTTTATAGCATGAGTATTGCACTATCCGAACAGGAAATTATACGCCGCGAATCTTTACAACAATTAAGGGCATTGGGCATTAACCCATACCCTGCTGAAGCTTATGATGTTAACGCTTGGGCACAGGATATTACCGATAATTTCAAGAATAAACCCGAAGCATATCAGAATGTAGTAATCGCGGGCCGCATCATGACCCGTCGTATTATGGGCAGCGCCTCGTTTGCCGAACTGCAGGATTCAACCGGGCGTGTACAGATCTATTTAAAACGCGATGATATTTGCCCTGATGAGGATAAAACTTTATACAATACCGTATTTAAAAAACTGCTGGACATTGGCGATTACATAGGTGTTAAAGGCTATGTATTTTTAACCCAAACCGGCGAAATATCGGTTCACGTTCGTGAGCTTATTGTTCTTTCAAAATCACTTAAACCTTTGCCGGTTGTTAAGCGCGAAGAAGACGGAACTATACACGATGGCTTTACCGACCCCGAGCTGCGTTACCGCCAGCGTTATGTTGATTTAACGGTTAACCCAGCATATAAACAAATTTTCATCAACCGCTCCAAAGTGATTAGCAGTATGCGCGGTTACTTTAACGCGCAAGGCTGGATGGAAGTGGAAACCCCCATACTGCAGCCCGTACATGGTGGTGCGGCGGCCCGTCCGTTTGTCACACATCATAACACGTTGGACATGCAGCTATTTTTACGCATCGCCAATGAGTTGTACTTAAAACGTTTAATTGTGGCGGGGTTTGATGGGGTGTACGAGTTTGGTAAAATGTTCCGTAACGAGGGCATGGACCGCACCCACAACCCCGAGTTTACTGCCATGGAGATATATGTAGCCTATAAAGACTATATATGGATGATGGCCATGGTTGAGGAATGTTTGGAAATCGTAGCCCGTGCCGTGCATGGCATCCCGGTTGTACAGGTAGGTCAGCATGAAATAAACTTTGCAGGACCTTACGAAAAACTGTCCATGTATGATTCGATTCTGAAATATACAGGTATTAATGTATCGGCAATGGATGAGGATGCTTTGCGTGAAACCTGCAAGGAGCTTAATATTGAAGTTAACCCGACTATGGGTAAAGGCAAACTGATAGATGAGATATTTAGCGCTAAAGTAGAGGCTAACCTGATCCAACCAACTTACATTACCGACTATCCCGTTGAAATGACCCCGCTGGCCAAAAAACATCGTACCAAAGATGGCCTTGTGGAGCGTTTTGAGCTATTTGTAAACGGCAAGGAGATAGCTAATGCCTATTCTGAATTAAATGACCCCATTGATCAGCGTGAACGTTTGGAGGAACAATTGATACTGGCCGGCAGAGGCGACGATGAGGCGATGGCTATGGACGACGATTTTTTACGTGCCCTGGAATATGGTATGCCCCCAACATCGGGCCTGGGTATTGGTATTGACCGTTTGGTGATGCTGATGACCAACCAGAGCACCATACAGGAGGTATTATTCTTCCCGCAGATGCGCCCGGAGAAAAAGGCTAAAGTTGCCGTGGCTGATGATTTTATAAATGTAGGTGTGCCTGCAGAGTGGGTGCCTGTACTTAACAAAATGGGCTTTAACACCATTGAGGAACTAAAAGCCGGCAATCCTAACAAGGTATTTAACGACCTTGGCGGCATGCGTAAAAAACTAAAACTGGATATTACCATGCCCACTAAAGAAGTGGTGATGGCCTGGTTTGAATAGTCTTTGAATTCATCTGATCTTATTTTGAAGAGACGCAGTACATGTGTCTCTTTTTTTATTTTGCCTCAACCAAGGTTAAGCAGCTTTGGGAATTAACACGATAAAATCTGAAGAATCTGATAAATATGCCTAATCCGGGTTCAGATAAGACCCAAATTCAAGATATAAAACTCTGTATCAGTAATTTAATAACAATTTGTTAATGAAAGCTTAAAGCAAACAGCACTTTAGGTTTAATTATGTTGATTATACTTGCAATAAACAACTATTCAAAAAAGTCATGACCAATTCAATTCTGGAGATCACCGAGAACGAATACCTGATAAAGCTGAACAGAAGTAATTTCAACTTATCATTCATCAGGAGTTTACTGAAACTGGTTGAAGTGGCCAATCCATCTGACGAGAGTGATGCATACACTGACCGTATCATTCAACCTTATCAAAACCACTCATCAGAGCCTGATTATTACAGCCCTATCGAGGAAAAATAAAAAGAGGCGATGTTTTCGCCTCTTTTTATTTTTATTTTCTTAAAACTGGCGATACCCGCCTCTTACTACCTGTTTATCCATCTGAGCCAATTGCCCTTTCATCATTTTTATCTGATCGGCCAGTAGTTTATTCTTATCATCCTTTGCTGCTTCTGAAAGGTACATTTGCGCTTCACGTTTATTGCGTTTTGCCATTGATATACCAGCCAGGCTCAATTTGGCCAAAGCTACATTATGTGACATTTTCATGCCCAATGAAAGCGCCTTTTTAAAGTATTTCTCTGACTTCATGGGAGCTTTGCGCGACTCGATCAAGCCTATTAACAGGTTATAATATCCATGCTGATTTTTATGCAGTTGCTTTTCGTAATCAGTGATCTTCATTAACCATAATTCAGCTTTTTCCGAGTTTTCTTTACGCAGATAAAACTGCGATATGATCATGTTCTCGTTAAAAAAGAAGCTCAGCAGCAATATACCACCTAAAAATAAAACTAAAATACCCCAGCCCCAAAATCCAAAGGCACAAAGCGCAACGGCCGCGCCGAAAATTACACAGGCAATAATTAACCGAACAATATTTGACATAATTTGTGATACTATATTAAGCACAAATATCTGTTAATTTGTACGCTTAACCAACATTATATCAATATTTATGGCGATAGAATTAGAACCATCGTGGCTGGAAGTTTTAAAAGCCGAATTTGGCAAGGACTACATGATAAAACTAAAGCAATTTTTAAAACAGGAGAAAGAAACAGGTCAGGTAGTTTATCCAAAAAACGGCAATATTTTCAACGCCTTCAACACTACTCACTTTGATGATGTAAAGGTGGTTATATTAGGTCAGGATCCCTATCATGGGGCAAATCAGGCACATGGGCTTTCATTTTCGGTGCAAAAAGGCATCGCCACGCCCCGTTCGCTCATTAATATTTATAAAGAGCTGCAAACAGATATACCCGGCTTTAAAATACCCGCACATGGAAACCTTGAAGAATGGGCTAAACAAGGAGTACTGCTATTAAATGCAACCCTAACTGTTAGAGCGGGCAGCCCGGGCTCACATCAAAAAAAAGGATGGGAAGAGTTTACTGACGAGGTGATCAAAACCATATCTGATAAAAAAGAAGGCATTGTATTTATACTGTGGGGAGCTTTCGCACAATCAAAAGCGATACTGATAGATGAAAAGAAGCACTTTATTTTAAGATCAGCCCACCCTTCACCCTTTTCGGCCGAGCGGGGTTTTTTCGGGAGCAAACCTTTTTCCAAAACCAATGAGATCCTTGAAAAGGAAGGAAAGAGGCCCATTGACTGGCAGATAACACCCTAAAAGCCCCTGAAGGGCGAATTTTTTTGATCAGCAAATTCATTTAAATAGAAAAGCCTGCTCTATTTTTAAAAGACAGTGCAGGCCTCTTATATTTTATAACTCCTCCATTAGGGCGTAGGTAAGGAGGCTAATACTCCAATGGTACTATCGGCTCTTTTTTGCTGGTCGACATGATCATCATGGTTTGGAAGGTTTTAACCACAGTTATGCGGCTTATCTTTTCCATGATCAGTTGTTCGTATGATTTGATATCGCGCACGTAAACTTTTAGTAAAAAATCACATTGACCGGTTACATGGTGACACTCGGTAACCTCTTTAATATGTTTAATCTCATCCAAAAATGTCTGGATGGTATTTTTCTGATGAAAATCGAGCGATATCTGTATAAAAGTTTTGATGCCCAGGCCCAGTTTTTCCTCGTCAACAAGGGCATGGTAGCTTTTTATATATTCCGCATTCTCCAGTTTACGAACACGCTCTAAAGTAGGTGCTGGTGAAAGCCCTATCTCGTTTGAAAGTTGAAGGTTGGTTATCCTTCCGTTTTCCTGTAATATCTTAAGTATTTGAAGGTCTATTTTGTCTAATTCGGCACCCATTAGTTTACAATAATGTATGCAAATATACAGTTTTCCACACTTCACAGAATTATATTTTATTAAAAAGTATTTCAACAAAAATATATTTCCCGTATTTTTAATTTTTAGATAAGTCTAAATTTTTTATTAGATTTGTATAAATGAACACTTTAGCCGAAGAAAACTACTTAAAGTCCATCTATCATTTATCCATGGATGCCGGAAATGCGAGCACCAATCAAATTGCTGCATCATTAAATACCAAGGCATCATCGGTAACGGATATGTTAAAAAAACTGGCAGATAAGGCTTTGATAAACTATACCCGCTACCAGGGCGTAAGCCTTACCCCATCGGGCGAAAAAATTGCTGTAAACATTATTCGCAAGCACCGCCTGTGGGAGTACTTTTTGGTAGAGAAACTAAACTTTAAGTGGGATCAGGTACACGATATGGCCGAAGAAATGGAACACATATCATCAGCGGAGTTGATCGACAGACTGGATAAATTCATGGATTATCCGCAGCATGACCCACATGGCGAACCTATACCTGATTGTAATGGCCGGTTTAAATTATCTGAGCTTAAGCCTATCTCGGCATTAAGTGTTAATGATAACGGGATCATATCAGGAGTGCGCGACCATACTTCGTCGTTCTTACAATATCTCGAAAAACAACAACTTACCATAGGAAAAAAAATAGCCATAACCGAAATTATAGCGTTTGATCATTCTGTGGTTTTACAAATTGAAAATAAAAAAGAAGTACACATCAGCCGGGAAGTGGCCAATAACCTATTAATAGCCCTATGAGTAATAATAACCAAACCCAATCATTAGGTAACGTACACAGTTCTGTCAGCACCGAAAACAAAGCCGGCTGGCGTAAAATAATGGCCTTCCTGGGGCCGGCCTACCTGGTAAGCGTAGGCTATATGGATCCAGGTAACTGGGCAACCGATATTGCAGGTGGTAGTGCCTTTGGTTATAAGCTGATATGGGTATTGTTTGCCTCAAACCTGATAGCGCTGCTTTTACAATCATTAAGCGCCAGGCTGGGCATTGTACGCGGGCTCGATCTGGCGCAGGCCTCCAAGAATGCCTATCCCCGCTTTGCAAACTTTTGCCTGTATATACTGGCCCAGATAGCCATTATAGCCTGTGACCTGGCCGAGATCATCGGTATGGCCATCGGATTAAAATTGCTGTTCAACCTGCCATTGATATGGGGCGTATCGCTTACCATAACCGATACCGTGCTTATGCTTTACCTCATGAACAAAGGCATGCGTAAACTGGAGGGCTTTATTATATCGATGATATTTATTGTGGGCCTGTCTTTTTTAATAGAGATGTTCATCGTACAACCCAATGTAGTAGAAATTGCCAAAGGTTTTACACCAGGTAATTTAACAGGCGATGCCTTATACATTGCTATTGGTATCATAGGCGCCACGGTAATGCCGCATAACCTTTATCTACATTCTTCACTGGTGCAAACCCGGCAGATCACCCGTACAGATGCAGGTATCAAATCAGCCATTAAATTCAACTTGTTCGATACAGTTATAGCGCTTAACCTGGCTTTTTTGGTAAACGCGGCCATACTGATCCTGGCGGCAACCGCATTTTTCAAGAACGGTTATTTTCAGGTTGCCGAAATACAGGATGCCTATAAGCTGCTCGAGCATATTTTCGGCAAAATTGCTCCTGCCCTTTTTGCTATTGCCTTAATAGCATCGGGCCAAAGCTCAACCATAACCGGTACCCTTGCCGGACAAATCATTATGGAGGGCCATATTAATCTGCGTATTGAGCCCTGGTTGCGCCGTTTACTTACCCGCGTGCTGGCCATTGTACCGGCCGTTTTCACCATTATTTATTTTGGCGAAAATGCGCTGGGCAGCCTGATCATATTAAGCCAGGTGGTATTGAGCCTTCAGCTGGGTTTCGCGGTTATCCCACTCATCCACTTTACATCTGATAAAAAACGGATGGGCAATTTTGTTATCAGCTTTAAAGTAAAATTACTGGCATGGGCAAGCGCTGCAATAATAGTAGCGCTGAATGGCAAATTGGTTTACGAACAAATAGTTGCCTGGATAAAAGAATACCCCTCTGCTGCTTTTGAGATCTACACCATTGTAGTGCCTGTTGTAATTGGCATTGCTTTATTACTTTTATACGTATTTTTTAGGCCTATGTTGTATAAACATAAAGACCGGCTTGTTGTACCCCATGGCATTGCCAGTGCCATTACTGAGCTTGATCCTATAATTTACAAACATATTGCCATTACTATTGATTTTTCTAAAAACGATAACGACTGCCTGCGCCACGCCATTATGCAGGGCGGCAAACGGGCAGATTACACCCTAATCCACGTGGTAGAAACCGCCGGTGCGCGCTATTACGGCAAACAGGTAATGGATAATGAAACCCAAAGTGATGTTGATAATCTAAATAAATACGTTACCGCACTTGAAAATCTGGGTTATAAGGCACATGCACAAATTGGCTATGGCAGCCCGGCCAGATCAATAGCCAAAATTGTAAACAACGAAAATATTGATTTTATAGTGATGGGCTCACATGGGCACAAGGGGCTTAAAGACCTTATTTTTGGCACTACCGTAAACTCCGTAAGGCACATGGTAAACGTACCCGTATTGGTGGTAAAACCACAACCCTGATAATTTGTTAAGGTCTTCATACTTACGAAGTTTAACTCAAAGATATTTGTTTTTTATGGTTTCGCTGAAGGCTTCGCCGTTTAAAAACTTCGGTAAGTCTTTCTTAAGTAAACCTGTCATCATGAGCCTGCCGGCAGGCAGGGACCGAAGGATTTGTCAAGTGGGCAGATATCTCACTTTGTTCAGGATAACAGGAGGCAAAATTTTATGTAAGTTTGCAGCAAAAGCAGTAGGGAAAAATGACTGAGGATAAAATATATATAAAGAACAAGAAAGCTTATTTTGAATACACAATACTGGATAAATATGTAGCCGGCATTAAACTGCTGGGTACCGAAATTAAATCGATACGCGAAGGAAAGGCCAACATTAACGATGCTTTTTGTACGTTTATTAACAATCAGCTATTTGTACGCAACCTGCATATATCTGAATATTCCTATGGCTCGTTTTACAACCACGAGGCCAAACGCGACCGTGTGCTGCTGCTCAACAAAAAAGAATTAAAAAAACTGCTTACCCGTGGCGAAGAAAAGGGTTTAACTATTGTACCCCTTGCCCTGTTCATCAGCGAACGCGGCTTTGCTAAATTGGAAATAGGCCTTGCACAGGGTAAAAAGACCTTCGATAAACGTGAAACCCTAAAGGAACGCGATACCAAAATTGAAATGGACAGGGTGATGAAAAGGTAGTTTGATTTGGGATTTTGAACTAAAAAAACACGTCATACGAAGCAATCCCCGATTGCTAATTAATATTGCAAGGCTTGCAGCTTGTCCTGAAGATTGCTTCGTTCGCAATGACGTGTGGGAGAAGTAATCCGAAATCGAACATCCAAATCCGAAATTTCCTCACCAAGCCTTATCCCCTACCAGTGGTACAAACCTAAAAGTGTCCAGCACCATTTTTTCATAATCATGCTCAGCAACCTTTAATACAGTAACCATTTTCTGGGTTTCTTCATCACCAACGGGTATCACCAGGATACCGCCTATCTTTAATTGTTTTAATAATACATCGGGTACGGTGGGTGCACCGGCAGTTACAAGAATTTTATCATACGGCGCGTATGCTGCCTTGCCTATGGAACCATCGCCGCAAAAAAAGTGAGGTTTGTAGCCCATTTTTTCGGGGAGGATAAATTTAGTGCGTTCGTAAAGCTTTTCCTGTCGTTCAATGGTATAAACCGTTGCGCCAAGCTCCATCAAAATACAAGTTTGATAGCCCGAGCCTGTCCCTATTTCTAATACTTTATCTCCCTTACGGATATGCAGCAGTTCGGTTTGGTAAGCAACGGTGTAGGGCTGTGAAATAGTTTGACCCTCACCTATCGGAAAGGCGATATCACGGTAGGCCTGATTCCAGAAAGTTTCATCAAAAAAATAATGGCGCGGCACTTTACCAATGGCCAATAAAATCTCTTCATCCTGAATACCTTTTTTTTGCAGGATGTCAACCAACCGTTTCCGGGCACCTTTCTCGCGGTAATTATCAATATACTTATAAGCCATTTATAAGGCAAAGTTAGCAGGAATTTCAGTATTTAGGGGGATTAGTAACGTAACAAAGGGTAATTCATTATGTGTTAGCCAATAAAAAGTTTATACTGTTTTCAATGCATAAAAGCAGGCGTGATTGCGGGGAAGCCTCACCCAACCCTCTCCAAGGAGAGGGCTTTACAATACTTTTAAAAGTCTCCCCCTTTGGGGGAGATTTAGAGGGGGCTTATTGCTTCGTGCCAGTAAATATTTCATCAATAAGGATCAACATCGGGCTGTATAATACTGCCCTTGCTCAGTTTGGTGGTTTGAAACTGAACGATCACATCGCGCAGGATAGCCTTGGCTTTAACAATAGATATACCATCCTTCTCAAACTTAAGCATGATAGATTTGATGTAATAATTCCTTATCCGGCTAATAAGTGGTGCTTCCGGACCTATCACCCGTTCACCAAAATGCTTGCGCAGCTCATTACCCAGGTAATTGGCCTGGTTATATAGTATTTCAGGATCTTTGTGTTTAATATCCAGGTTAATAATGCGATAAAATGGGGGATACTTAAAGCTTTTACGCTCCTCCATCTCTGTAAAATACAGATCATTATAATCATTGGCGATCACCTGTTTTATTACCCGGTGATTAGGGTCATAGGTTTGAATCACTACTTTACCCTGTTTACCTCTGCGGCCCGCCCTGCCGCTTACCTGCGCCAGCATCTGAAAACTACGCTCATTGGCCCTATAATCAGGAAATTTAAGCAGGCTATCGGCATTAATGATACCGATGAGGGTAACGTCCGAAAAATCGAGCCCTTTGGCTACCATTTGCGTGCCTACCAGTATATCTATCTTTTTCTCTTCCAGGTTGTTCAGTATGGTTTGCAGCGAATTGCGGGCACGGGTAGTATCCAGGTCCATACGGGTAATGCGGGCATCGGGCAATAGCAAGCTTAATTCATCCTCTATCTTCTCGGTACCAAAACCTTTATATTCCAGGTGTGTTGATCCGCAGGCCGGGCAAATTGATGGCGAATCTTCTTTATAACCACAATAATGGCAATGCAGCTTACCGCTGCTTTTATGATAGGTAAGGCTTACATCGCAATTAATGCACTTGGGTGTATAAGCGCATATTTTACACATTAGTACAGGGGCGTAACCACGCCGGTTTTGAAACAGGATCACTTGCTCTTTATTAACCAGCGCTTGTTTAATACCCTCCATCAACACACTGGTAAAATGCGATTGTATAGTTTTTTGTTTGGTTTCATAACTGATGCTTACCACCTCCACTTCGGGCAGCAGTACGCCGCCATATCGCTCAGTTAGTTCAGCAAAGCCGTATTTGTGGTTGCGGGCATTAAAATAACTCTCGAATGATGGTGTTGCCGAACCCAATAATACCTTACCCCGGTGCATATTAGCTAAGAATATGGCCGCATCGCGGGCATTATACCGTGGTGCCGGGTCAAACTGTTTATAAGAGGTTTCATGTTCTTCGTCAACAACAATAAGGCCCAGGTCGTTAAACGGCAAGAAAACCGACGACCTCGCTCCTAATATCACCTTATAATCATTGTTCAGCACCTTTTGCCAAACCTCCACCCGTTCGTTATCATTAAAGCGGGAATGATAAACACCAATATCAGCGCCAAAATACATGCGCAGGCGTTCAATAATATGCGTGGTAAGCGCAATTTCGGGCAGCAGGTAAAGCACCTGCCTGTCATTACGCATCATCTCTTCTATCAACCTGATATAGATCTGTGTTTTTCCCGATGAGGTTACCCCATGCAGCAGCACCACATCTTTTTCTGTAAACTGTGTACGAATACTTTGCAGCACTTCGGTTTGCTGTTCGCTCAGTTCAAAATTGCTATTAAACTCCTCATCTTCCTCAAAATGAAGACGGCTCACATTTTTTTCCTCAGCAAAAAGAATTTCTTTTTCTATAAGCGATTTAATGCTTGATTCGCCTGCCCCGCTTTCTTCAATCAGTTCGTTTTTAGTGATGGCCTTTTGATGGCGCGATAGTTTAATATAGGCCAGCAATGCATCAGCCTGTTTGGGAGCCCGTTTTTCCAGTATTGGAAACAGTTCCCGTAAATTGTCAGGGTTATTGTAAACCGGGTTCAGCGTAACAAAAGTACGTTTGCGGGGTTTGTAGCGCTCGCTAACCTCCTCTGATATATGAATGATATTTTTCTCAAACATCAACTTCAGAATAGGCATTACCGTTTTTTGGCCCAGCAGCTTGGCAATATCGCTCACAGTTAGCTCAGGCTGTATATCAAGCGCCTCCACAATTAAAAACTCCTTATCGTGCAGGGTTGAGCGGTCAATTTCATACGCTTTATTAAGCACAATGCGGGTTTCGCTGGCCAGTTTCAGGGCGGCAGGTAGGGCGGCATTCATCACCTCACCAATGTTGCACATATAATAATCGGCCAGCCATTGCCAAAAGTGCAACTGATGCGGGGTCACTACCGGGTGATCATCTAAAATTTCAATAATGTACTTGGCTTCGTACTTTTCTGGGGCCTGGGTACTGATCTCCTTAACAATGGCGGTGTACAGCTTACTTTTACCAAACTGCACTACTACCCTTTTACCAATAGCTATAGATTCATTTTGATCATACGGAACCCGGTAGGTATAATTTTTTGAAATTGCGAGCGGCAAAATCACTTCGGCAAAAAGCGTTTTACGGTCGGTATGTTCAATTTCAGCAAATTCTAACATGTAAATTCTAAATACTAAACTCTGAATCCTAATTACTAAAATCTAAATACTAAGCTCTAAATTCTAAATCCTATGCTTGGTCTTTGGTCTTTTATCTAAAAGTCTTTCGTCATTTGTCCAAAAACCTTTTTATTTATTACGCAAAGCGGCAAGAGCTAACATAAGCCAACCTAAAATGAACAACAAGCCACCCAGTGGTGTAATTGGGCCTAAGGCTATCAGCCAGTCCCAACCCAATATACTACGACATGATAACAGATACAACGAACCTGAAAAAAACACGATACCTAAAGTAAAAAAATAATAAGCTAAGGTTATTAACCTGTTTTTAAACTTTGCAAAAGTTGACAGGAATAACAATGCAAATACATGATAAAAGTTATATTGTACAGCAGTGTGCCATACGTCAAGCTGACTGACTGGTAATAAATCTTTTAAACCATGCGCACCGAATGCTCCGGTAATAACGGCCAGTATACCAAAAACCGAAGCCGTAATAATTATTTGTTTGTTCATGCAGATATAAAAAGCTAAGTTAACCAATTGAAAGTATTACTTTAAAGCCGCAGGGTAAAATTCTATCTTTGTAAGGCAATCCGCTATGAAACGACTGATAGTTACCACCTTAATTTTGCTTGCCGCGGCTATAACCATAACGGTTGTTTACTTTAAAAATTTAAGTCCGCCGGGGGTACGCACCAACCAGGTAATGCGTACTATTCCTGATAATGCTACGGCGGTATTTGAATTTAATAATGAAAAGGGATTTTATGACATTTTTAAAGGCAGCCAATTATTAAGCGCTGTTGCCGGCAAGAATAAACTTGCTGATCTTGACACCCTGCGCAAATTGCTATTGGCATCCCCCCTGCTTGATCAGTTTTTTACCGGCCAAAATGTTTTTATATCGATACACCCATCAAACACTAACGACCTTAACCTGCTCATAACCACCACGGCGGCAGGCGATTTTAAAACTGATGTATTTACCAGGCTAATCGCGCAGCACAATAGCGGTTTGACAATAAACACTGTACGTAATACCATTGGCCTCGAATATGATGTTTGGGTTAAAGCCATCAACAAGCACTTTTACATTATTAAAAAAGAGGATAATATTTTTGCGGGCAGTTTTTCAAAAGAGCTGATAGATCAAAACATATTGTATCGCGACGATCAAAACAGGAATGCGTTTGTACCATTGCCTGAGCAGCAAAACTCCAACTCGCTGGCCAACCTATACATCAATTATGAGCAGTTATCCCCCTTGTTTGACCAGATCTTTAAAAATAAGAACACTGATATTTTTAAAAGCTTTAAACTGCTGCCGGCATTGGCTGCTTTAAGTTTAAACTATAAAAACGATGCTTTAATGTTTAATGGCTTTACCAATATGCAATACAACCATGCGGCCAGCTATTTAAACCTGTTCGCGGCCCAGCAGCCGGTGGTTAACCGTTTAAAGGATATTTTTCCGGCTACTACAGCATATAGTATAACTTTTGCGGTTTCTGATCCGCAAAAGTTTTCATCGGGTTTGTCACAATGGCACATTAAAGCCGGTATTGTCAATGAAAAAGATCAGTTGTTCAGCAAAATAAAGGCGGAGACCGGACTATTTTTAAAGCCGGAATTTGAGCACTTGTTAGGCAATGAATTTGCAGTGGTAACCACCCGTTACCAGGAAAAGTATGCTATTATCTCGGTTAAGGATGGGTCAAAGTTATTACCACTGATGATGAACATCAGTACCATGACCAATGATAATGTTGGCCAGTTTAACTATGATAAGCTGCCGTTTTATTTATTGGGCGATGCCTTTAGTATTTTCAGGAAACCTTATTTTATGATCCTGGATAACTACCTTGTGCTGGCCACTACCCCATCAGAACTGGTAAGTTATACTGATACTTATATCAATCGTAAATTTATAAGTAAGATTGAGCAATATAACCAGTTTGATGACTTACTGGCCGAAAGAAGCAATGTGGCTTTTTTCATCAACTTTAAAAACTCACAATCTATATTAAAAAGAGACTTGAAAGATCCTTTTTATGAGGCTTTTGAAAAAAACAATCCCGGCTGGAAAAGTTTTTACGCAGCGGCATACCAGTTTGCTGCATCAGACAAGAACTTTTATACCAATTTCTGTATGCGTCTTAATAATATTGATACCGTTGCTGTAAATAATTAGTCAATTTATAAAACCAAATATTATCAATTACGTTAAAATGAAATATTGAATCTAAATTATTTTTATCAATAATCAATTTTGAAGCCTATCTTTAAGGCCAATACAAAAACTGAAGGCTGGCGAACATTGTATGAATAAAATCTTAATTGTTTTTTGCTTAATACTCCTATCTATATCGGCTTCAGCGCAACAATTTTCACAGTATAATACAGGTACCCTTTTTGATTCTTTTGAAAATCCTTCACAAAGATCATTCATACCCGATTCAAGCAGGCAGCTTGCATTTAATTTTCTGATACCAAATTTTGATGTTAATACCTATTTAACAGGAAACATGCAGCCTGGCATTAAAAGCCGGCTATTTGCAAAGAACGCCTATTATGATACTGATAAATTAAAAATTGGTCAGAATAAATACAATCATTTTAATGCAAACATCAACGCCTATTCCATCATGTTTAAGGTGTTTACCAGCTTAAATGGCGATGTTGAGATGGGTTTTTCGGCACAGACAAAGGTTGAAAGCCGGGGTCTTTTTTCTGACGAGTCTCTGGCCTTGTTAAACGGTGCTTCAGATTTTCCTAAGAATGATTATAGCAATATATTTAATGACACTTATAGATACCAGGCTTATCATCAGATAGGTTTTTCATATCGCGAACGTATTAATAATAAAATTGCCCTGGGTTTTAAAATAAGCGGTTTGCTTGGGATACAATACCAGCAAATTGATATTACTGAATCACATATCAGTTTTGACAGGACAGATCCCAGTAAGCCAACAGCCATTCTGGCCCTCAAAGGCCGTTATTATGACAGCTATATTCCCGGCCCCATGACATCACATGATTACCTGCCAACATTCCGTAATCCTGGTGCTGCCATTAGTTTAGGCGCGTCATACAAAACGGATGATCATATAACGGTGCAAGCCAACGTAAAGGATCTCGGTTTTATACACTGGAGCAAACGGTCAAGTATTTATAATTTTGACAACAGCGAGCCTTTAAATGATTTAACATCGGCACATCGCGAGGATACCATTTACAACAGGACCCATAAATTATTAAAAAATAATGGTGTAGTGCAATCATTCACAACACCAATAAATGGCCGTGCCGAATTGAGCGCTACCAAAAGTTATTGGCTTGGCGATAATAACACATTGAAATATTCACCAACACTCATTGCCTCGAAAGAATTATTTTTTACTGGTTTTACAGGGGCTCTGGTTAACCATTTTCAGCTTGGCCTGTGTACCGCCACCCTTACAACCAGTTATGATGATATGAAGTTTTTTAACGTTGGTACTCAATTTATGGTCAAATCGCCCAATGTTGAGTTTTTTATCGGTACCGACAGGTTAATAAATACAGGCAGACTTGCACTGGCCTCTTTACAAAGCGCAACCCAAATAAGCCATGAAGGAAATTACTCGGGTGGTGATCTTTATTTGGGATTTACTTTAAAGTTTGGGCATATAATTGAACATCCCATGAATGCCAGCACTATTCCCATGGGCGAAAAGGGATTTTTAGGTCGCTTATTTGGACGCCTGTTTAAAACCAATCAATAATTACAGGGCTTTCTTTCCGGCTATAAAATCCTTGAGATAATAAGGTTCAAAATACGCTACATCCTCAAATTCCTTTTTATCGAATTTTTCCGCTGCTTTTAGGGTAAGAAAGGTTGCCGAATTGACAAAGCCCGGTAAAAATTGGGCGTTGCTGTTGGCTCCTAAAACGGCCTCACATTTATCGGCGCCATCGCCAAAAAATAAAATCTTATGGTTGCTTAAAAGCTTATTAAAACTATGCTCATCAATAATATCTGCAGCAGTAGCCCGTACTTTTAAACCATCAGTATTAAACAAGGCACAGTAAACCTCCATACGCCGGGCATCAATCATGGGGCATAAAAGAACGTCTTTATCAACAGAGATGTTTTTTTCACCTATTATGCCATATGCCATAGCTTCCAGTGTTTCAATGGCGATAAGCGGCTTATTAAGAGCAAAGCACAAACCCTTGGCTGTTGATACACCAATACGCAAGCCCGTATATGAGCCCGGGCCGCAGCTAACGGCAATAGCATCAAGATCATTATAGGTTAAGGCCGCGGTATTTATCAGTTCATCAATAAACAAGGTAATTACCTCAGCGTGTATATTGCGTTCATTCACCTGTTTAAAAGCCAAAACGTTGCCATCAATGGCCAATGCTACTGAACAGGAAGTGGTTGCGGTTTCAATTTGTAAAATAACACTCATAGTTTCAGGGAACCGGATCATGGCCATGCCCACCCCAGGGGTGGCAGCTGGCAATCCGTTTTAAAGTTAACCATCCGCCTTTGAAGGCTCCATGTTTTTTTATAGCCTCAACACCGTATTGGGAACATGTTGGCGTGTACCTGCATGAAGCACCGGTAAGTGGCGAAATAAAGTATTGATATATTTTTATCAGCAATATAAAAATGCCTCCAATAAGCGCCTTCAATATCCTGATCACAGCATTCATATTTATTTTGCCTGGATATTATTTGTAGTTTCCAATTGCTCCGCAAGCTGGCTTAGCAGCTTCAGCATTTTTTTATCGATAACACTATAGGGAACAATTTCCTTACCAATATACCCAACCGACAGCACAATTGTTTTATCGGCGGCCTGCAGTAAATTATATAGATGTTGTTGCTTGTGCAGTCTGTATGACTCGCGCATGCATCTTTTTATTAAATTTCGGTCAACAGCGTGCTTATACCGTCTTTTTGAAACCGAAAACAAGATTTGTGCAGGGTAAGATTGTGGCTCAGTATGATACAGCCACGAAGCTTTGAAGGGATAACACAAAAAAGAAGAACCGTTATGAAAAAGCTTATCGATAAGCCTTTTATTACATAACCGTTCTTCTTTTTTAAAAGTATACATAGTTGCCATATTTGAACCGGAATTAAAGCACATAAACGGTCCATGTCCCTATGAAAGGACCAAGCAACCAGGTTTATGCTTTATGACGACCCTCGTCAGAAACCGATAATCTTTTTCTGCCTTTTGCTCTTCTGGCTGCTAATATTCTTCTACCGTTAGCAGTTGACATGCGTTCACGGAATCCGTGTTTATTTCTTCTTTTTCTTTGAGAAGGCTGAAACGTTCTTTTCATGGCTATTTTATTCTATTCGTCGTTTTAAAAACAAGAGCGCAAATGTAGTAATATTTTGAAACATTTCAAATACTATTTTTCTTATTTGGTCGTCAATGTTTCTTACTGTAAATTAAACATTTTAAAACCATAATATGAAATCATTAGCAATCCTGCTCTTAATATGTTTATCATCAATTGCTTTTGGCCAGGATATGCAGGCTTCTCATTATAAAATATACAGTACAGCAACTCAAAAACCGGTAACCATTGCCGATATTGTTGATAAAACCGCCAAAGCCGATGTAGTATTTTTTGGTGAGGAACACAATGATTCAACCGCCCACTACCTGGAATATACCTTATTTAAAGGCTTAACAGAAAAATATCCACACCAAACAGCACTCTCTATGGAGATGTTTCAAACCGATTGCCAATTGGTGTTAAATGAATATTTAGCTGGCCTTATTCGCGAAAAGAACCTGATAAGTGATGCGCGGGCCTGGCCCAACTATAAAGATTACCGGCCGCTGGTTGAGTTAGCCAAACTTAACCAGTTACCGGTTATTGCTGCCAATGCTCCTTCGCGTTATACCAATATGGTTACCCGTAACGGATTGAGCAGTTTACAGCAGTTGGATGCACAAGCCAAAAGCTATCTTGCCCCCCTACCCATTGATACTGCTACAGGAGCTTATTATGATAAATTCGTGAAAATAATGGGCGGCCACGAAGCTGTGGCCGGTATGCAGATCTATCAATCGCAAAACTTGTGGGATGCCACCATGGGCTGGTCAATAGCGCAATTTTATAAAAGCCATCCTGGTTACAAGACACTACAGCTAAATGGTGGTTTTCATAGCGAAGAAAAATTGGGAACAGTTGCCCAGCTAAAAAAATACGCGCCAAACGTACGCATACTAACCATAGCATCATACGCAGATGATAGCTTTGATAACCCGGATTGGACCAAGTTTAAACAACTGGCCGATTACATTATTTTAACCGACCCCAGGTTACAGAAGAAGTTTTGAAGCGATTTAATTTATCTTACCAGGGTAAGTAAGCGATTACGTTGCATAATTCTGGATCATGCGATGAACAACGAATGGTTAAACTATCCGGGGATTTGAATACACGTTCGTCATCATTAATACTTTGCAGGTATTTAATCTTGTCGAAGCTATATTCAAAAATGGCGTAGTAATGCGGAATTCTGAATCCACTTTTTTCAATATCTATAACTCGGCCCTTAACTACAACTCCGTATTTGTCCAATTCATTTTTCTTATACTTTCCTTCCAAATTAAAAAGTACATAAATTAGAAAAAGGAAGACCAACGCAGTTCCAAGTGATCGTAGGTTGGATAAAAACTTAGACTCACCATTATCTTTTTTTATCCAAATGGTGTACAGATAAGAATAACAGACCAGCAATCCAACCAATGGTATATAGGTGTAAAGTCTATTGTATTTATGTGAATAAAAAACAAAAGCGCAAGCACTAATTCATGTTAAACAAATTAACTTTATAGTTTGTAATACTTTTTTATTCAAAAAATTATTTGCCTTTAGCTAACAGGTCACGAATTTCGGTAAGTAAAATTTCTTCTTTTGTTGGTACAGGTTCAGCAGCCGGGGCAGGTTCCTCTGGTTTTTTGAGGGAGTTTATTGCTTTTACAACCATAAAAATACAAAAAGCGACAATCAGGAATTCGATTACGGTATTAATAAAGTTTCCATAATTGATAGAAACATCAGCAATTTTCTTGGCAGGGTCGCCGGGTTTTATAAGAACCTTTAAGTTTTTAAAATCAATACCACCTGTGATATAACCAATGGGTGGCATGATAACGTCATTTACCAATGAGGTAACTATTTTACCAAAGGCTGCGCCGATAATAACACCCACTGCAAGGTCAACAACGTTGCCGCGCATGGCGAACTCCTTAAATTCCTTAATAATTGGCATAATGATAGATTTTAGATGATTGGAATAACGAATTAAATAGGTTTTAGTTTACCTAAAGTAACGAATAAATTTTAATGCCTTTCAAACAAATTATTTTTTTGATATTTAATACCATTGTTCATCATGCCATAAGATATTTTAAAGTTAATGGTAATTGATGTATTTTTGGCAACATCTTATTATGCTTAAACAGAATCTTCAACAAAAACTTTTACAAAAGCTTTCACCGCAGCAAATACAATTTATAAAGTTGCTGCAGGTGCCTACTGTGTCGCTTGATACAAGGATAAAAGAGGAACTTGAAGAAAACCCCGCGCTTGAAGATTTGAGCCTGACTAATTTAAATGAACCTGAAGAACAATATCCTGACCGCGACCCTGATGAAGACACCTACAATGGCGAGGAGGAAAAGGGTGAGATGGATGAATTTAATATTGACGATTATCTGCAGGAAGACAATGTAAACGACTACGGATCGCGCTATGACCAAAATGGCGACGATGAGGACGAACGCAAAGAAATACCTATTGCTGTACAAAATTCATTTTTTGAAAGCTTACAGTTACAGCTTGACCTGTTACCACTAAGCGACAAGGATTTCAGGATAGGTAAGCAAATAATTGGCAGTTTGGATGACGATGGCTATTTACGACGCCCTATTATGTCATTAACTGACGACCTTGCATTTTCGCAAAATGTAATGGCTGAGGATGAAGAGGTGGAGGATATGCTAAAAGTGATACAGGGCTTTGATCCCGCAGGTGTTGGCGCACGCAGCCTGCAGGAATGCCTGCTGATACAGCTCCGTAAAAAAGACCCCAATGACCCCATCATAGCAAAAGCCATTATTGTTGTTGAACAATACCTTGACGAGTTTACCCGCAAGCATTATGATAAGCTTGAAAAATCATTGAACATGGGCTCGGACGAGTTGCGTGGCGTGATCAACGAGATTTTAAAACTCAACCCCAAGCCCGGCGACTCGAATGAACTGAACACCAAGCAAATGCAGGTGATACCCGATTTTCATATCACCAATAACGATGGCACGCTGATACTTACACTTAACTCCAAAAACGCGCCCGAGCTTAGAGTAAGCCGCTCCTACCAGGAAATGTTTCAGCATTATGATAAGGCAGCTCAAAAGGATAAAAAACTAAAAGAAGCGGTACAGTTTGTAAAGCAAAAGCTCGACTCGGCCAAGTGGTTTATTGATGCTATTAAACAGCGTCAGCAAACTTTGCTAAAAACCATGAATGCCATCATGCAGTACCAGTACGAGTTTTTTTTAACCGGTGATGATAAAAACCTGAAACCTATGATTCTGAAGGATATTGCCGACAGGATAAACATGGATATTTCAACTGTATCGCGGGTGGCCAACTCCAAATATGTACAAACTGAGTTTGGCACCTTCCTGCTAAAATCATTCTTCTCCGAAGCCATTCAAACTGAAAGCGGTGAAGAGGTATCAAACAAAGAAGTAAAAAAGATCCTGGAAGAACATATTGGCAATGAGGACAAACGCCATCCTTTAGCCGATGAAAAACTAACCGATATATTAAAAGATGCCGGTTATAACATTGCCCGCCGCACAGTAGCCAAATACCGCGAACAGATGAATATCCCGGTGGCAAGGTTAAGAAGGGAGTTGTAGGCAGTTAATTTGTCTGAACCTTAATTTATAAGATTAAGTGATTTCCATGATAAAAGCTTTGTCATGCTGCTGTGAAGCATCTGCTCGCCGGCAGGCACATGCTTGAATAGGTCCTTCGTTCCTCAGGGTGAGAAATTTATTCTGTTTTTTGCATGAACAATGTTCTACTTACCCGCGCCTCAAATCCCCGCCACCGGCAACACACCTAAAACGTATGCTGTGCACTGCTTACTTTGTAGCGGTTGTTGAGTAAGATGCCTATAACAATTTCATGTGTACCATTACTTACGGTATTTAGTGCCGAAGTGGTAAAATCATAGGAATAGCCAAGATTTACAAAAGAACTTATGTTAATACCCACCAGCGCGGCATAGGAGTCATTATGTCTGTACGAACCACCTATCCAAAGTTTATCCTGAAACGATAACTTCATGTTGATATCATAGGTTGTGGGTACCGGCTTTATATATTTAAACAGTACAGATGGAATAAGGGTAACATCATCAGATAAAAAAACCTTGAAGCCCCCTGTTAAAAAATAATGCGGTACGGTTTTATTTTGATAGGCATTTGTTTTACTGGTTATATACAGGTTTTGAGGCAATATTTGCTGGGCCGAAACGCCTATAAAATAATCAGACGCATACGCCCATACTCCTATTCCCAGGTCTGGTTTCCACTGGTTATTGTCCAAATTGTTAAATATCGGATCTGAAGGGTCGGCGGTAGTAATTTGCGACATGTTAAGCACGTTATGGCTAAAGCCAGCAGATACACCAACTGCCAGATTTAGCCTTTCGGTTAAACCCAGGTGATAAGCATAGGTTGCATCAATATTAGTTTGGGTAATGGGCCCGGTTTTATCAGATACTATGGTTAAACCAATACCGTGATGCGGCTCTGCTGCCTGGTATTGTTGTGTATATAACCTACTTGATGGATTAAGTCCCCCACTTGCCGGAAAAGCGGTAGCATCGCCCTGTATGAAATTTTTACCTATGGGTGCGTTTATTGATAAATAACCTGTTACAGGCGCCCCTTCCAGGCCGGTCCACTGGCTGCGATACCCGGCTTTAACATCTGTATAGTTTTCAATGCCTGATAGAGCGGGGTTTAACAAGTAATTATTAAAGATATACTGCGTGTATTGCGGTCGTTGTTGTGCTTTAACAAATGGCACCCAGGCAACAAAAAAAATAATTGTATATAAGGTTCTTTTCATTATTTATCTAATGATAGTTACACTACCTGACATCACCTTGCGGCCATTCTTTGGATTTATAATATAATAATAGGTACCTGCCGGAACATTAGTGCCTTTATATCTGCCATCCCAGGGCATGCTGTAACCAATTGACGAATATAGCTTTTCTCCGTATCTGTTGTATATATCAACTGCATTATTTGGATATGTTGTTAAGTATTTTATCTCCCACTGATCATTATAGCCATCGCCATTGGGTGTAAATGTATTAGGTATAATTATGTTTTTCAATACATTGATGTTTACCTCATCCATAGCCATGCAATTGGTACCCGAGGTTACTATCAATTGATAGGTGGTATTTTCCGTGGGGCTTGCAATCGGGTTTAATACATCATCATGATCCAAACCTGTTGATGGATGCCACTTATACGTAACGCCGGGACTTGCTGTTGCTTTAATAGTTATCTGCGTACCCTCAAGCATGGTAATATCATCACCAGCTGATACTGTTGGCGAAGGATAAACTGTGATGTGCTGTTTTTCCACATCAGTACAGCCATTTTGAGCTGTATAAACATAGTTTATTTCAAATGTGCCGTTGCCTGCCCCTGCCGGGTTAAACAATCCACCTGCGCTTACTCCCGGCCCTGAAAACACTCCGGAGCCGGCAGGACCCTGAATGGTGGGTTGTAACTGCACCGGCGCGCTTTCCAGGCAAAGGGAAGGCTCCTGGGCAAATGTTATAAGCGGCGCTGCTCTTAAAGTAATCAGCAGGTTATCATTATTATCGTTACATACACCTCCCGAATAAGCGATAATCTTTACATTTTTATTACGGGTTCCGTCAGTAAATTGAGGATAGGTATAACTTAGCTGTTGTCCCGACGTTGGATGGTCATATACTTTTAAAGTTGAAGGATCAGCGGCATCGTAAATAACTTCGATCCTGGTTATTATACCCGAATTAACCGTGGAATGATTTACAAAAACCACCTCCCTGTTACTGCACAGATCGGCGGGGTTAAGCACTTCGATAGCCGCTTTAACAATATCACCGTTAACACCAAATGTTTGTGTTTTTGTATTCATACAGCCATATTTTGATATTACAGTTAACGTTACCTGGTAATTGCCCGCTGCGGCATATTTATGTTTGGGATTTTTTTCGGTAGATGTATTCAT
>Ga0193717_1000614_pt1 | contig 23172 bp, 23 predicted proteins | sample U2c2metaG_FD_145900 | JGI IMG/M metagenome (GOLD analysis project Ga0193717, IMG submission 145900) | Soil microbial communities from a riparian zone of the East river system, Colorado, United States - U2c2 | ecosystem: Environmental > Terrestrial > Soil > Riparian zone | place: USA: East River...
GGTAGTGCTCGCGCGAGATCAGCAGCGCGACCATCGGTACTCCGGCCGGCTCCATCCCGGCGAGAACGGACCACTTGTCGTCCCGCCAGATGACGAACTCGTCCCGCGCCGCCGGCGAACCAGGGGTCGGGCAGTTCGGACACGGCTTACCGCCCGGTTCGCCCGCGCGAGGTGGTTCCGGGAGTACCGGCTCTTCCAGCGGCCGGACCTGGAGGGCGCCGTCGAAGGGGAAGAACGGGTTGCCCACCAGCGGATCGGCCGGCACGCGTTCGCCGTACGGGAGTCTCTGGTGGTAGGGCGACGGGACGCTCATACCCCGAACTCTGCCCAACACCCGAAGAGATCGCCAGTGGGTTATACGGTTCTCGGCATGGCGACTGACGAGGTGAAGCGGCCGGCGTTGGCCGAGGCGTTGGATCTTGCGGCGCATCCCGAGGGCGGCTGGTTCCGGGAGACCTGGCGGTCCCCAGTCACCTTCCAGCCCGAGGGGTACGACGGCGAGCGGGCCAGCGCGACGGCGATCTACTTCCTGCTGGCGCCGGGCGAGGAATCCCGCTGGCACAGGGTGCGCTCGACCGAGATCTGGCTCTGGCACTCGGGCGGAACCCTCACCCTCGAGCTCGGCGGCACCGGCGACGACCCGGTAACGCAAGAGGTGATCACCCTCGGTCCGGACGTCACCGCCGGCCAGCACCCGCAGGCCGTAGTACCGGCGGGTGCGTGGCAGGCAGCGCGTCCGGCCCAGGACGAACCCGTCCTGGTCTCCTGCATCGTCTCCCCAGGCTTTGACTTCACCGACTTCACCCTGCTGTAGACGCACAACGTCCGAAGAACCTTGCGCTATAACCCAAGGTTCTTCGGACGCAAGCGGGTCTAGAGGAGGACGGTTGCCAGGGCTTCGTAGCCGGGGAGGAGGTCGGGGCCTTCCTTGCCTAGTTGCTGGATGACGACCTGGTCGGCACCAGCTTCGAGGTGGGCGTTCAGGCCCTCGGCGATCTCGACCGCGGTGCCGTGCAGTACGAGCGCGTCGACCAGCCGATCGCTGCCGCCGTCCGCGATGTCATGGTCGGTGAACCCGAGCCGCTTGAGGTTGCTCGTGTAGTTGCTGAGTTGCAGATAGCTCGCGAGGTAGTCCCGCGCGACCGTGCGCGCGATCCCGTCATCCGTCTCGAGCACCACCTTCTGCTCCGGCGCGAGGAGCAGGTCGGCGCCGAGGATCTCGCGAGCCTGCCGGGTGTGGTCCGGCGTCGTCAGATAGGGGAGCGCGCCACCCGTCCGGGCCGCCGACAGCCTGAGCACCCGCGGCCCGAGCGCGGCGAGGAACCGGCGGTCCACCGGGACCTTTCCTTCGTCCAGCGCGTCCAGGTAGTCGACGATCGTCTCGTACGGCGTCTTGTACTCGCCGGTCTGTTCCCGGTGCCCGATGCCGACCCCGAGCAGGAACCGCCCGGGGTGGTCCGCCTCGAGCCGGTGGTAGGACTCGGCGACCGCGCCGGCCTCCGACTTCCACATGTTCACGATGCTGGTACCGACCTCTACCGAACTCGTCGCCGCCAGCAGCACTTCGGCGTCCCGCAGGTCCGCCGTCGGCGACCCCCCGAGCCAGATCGCGCCGTAGCCGAGTTGCTCGATCCCGGCTGCCAGCTCGGGACCCCATTTGTACGCCTGGTGCCAGACCCCGAACCGTCCCAGATCGACCGCCACGTCGTGCTCCTCTCGTCAACATTCCCGACTGGGGCAACCCTGGGCGGAGAGTGGCCATTCCCGTGACAGGACCAGCCTGCCTGACCCGCAGGCGCGGCCGTCAACGATGGTTGCGTGAACAACCAGTTGAACCGCTCCCTCTGCCAGGGTGAACCAGTGCGCAAAATCACCGACCGTGCCGAGCCATCACAGGTGGGCGGCGATCTCCGGGATGCGGCGTTCGAGGGCGGCTGAGCGGGTCAACGAGTTCTCCGGTTCGCCGACCTTGGCGAGGTTGAGCATGCCGGGGTCGCCGGCCAGTTGGCCCGCGCGGATCACCCGGGCCGATCGCCGGGCCCGTCCCGGTGCGCCCTTCAGGATCTGCAGTGCGGTGAGGCCTCCGCCGTACGCGGCAGCCATCAAGCGCAACCGCCTTGCCTGGTACGCCGGGTCGAGCGGAACCGCGAGTGGCACGGTGTTCCACGCGGTGAACGCGATGTCGTCGAGCGGGACCCCCGGGCCGGCCATGTCCCAGTCGATCACCCCGCTGAACCCGGACTCGTCGCCGATCCAGTTGTAGTACCCGAAGTCGTGCATGCAGACGATCTCGTCGGGCCCGAGCTCTCCCTGACTGGTCCGCCACACCAGCAGCCCGGACGGCCGGTACGACGCGACCACGCGGTGGTACTCCGCGAGCCACCTCATCGCGTCTTCAAGTACTTCGTCAGGCACCTGCTCGCAGTATGCCTCGCCCGGCAGGTAGTCGAGGATCTCCCGGCCCCGATCGTCGAACCCGAGCACGCGCGGTACGCCGGGCAGTCCCGCAGCCGCCAGGTGGTTCAGCAGACCGTGCACCGCCGGCGTCCACGGACCGGTCGGGCGGCGGACGGTGTCACCCACCCGTACCGCGCCGCCGACGTCGCCGCCGCGGAGCGCGATCTCCGTTGCGTCGTTCATGGTTCAACCTCTCGCTCGGTGAAGGGGTACGCAAGGACCACTGCCGGGGTGGGAAAAGGTGCCCGAACGGGCGAAGGAAAAGATTGCGCAAAGGCGAGCGAAAAGATTGGGCAAAGAATGCCGGGCACGTCATCACGGGGCCAACCTCACGGGGCGCCGCGGCGTCTGACAGGAGTGTAACCGTTCCGCAGGGCAACGGTTCCGCGAGTCGGTGCAGGACAAGACCAACCGGTCGGGTGGTATGACCTACGCAGGCTTACACTCGGCAGCGACCTGGCGTTGCAACCAACCCCTCGAAACGCCCGGGCCGCGGACCACAACGACGTGAGCCGCAGGCGGCGTGGACGCTACTCCGCGTCGTCACCTGGAAACGGAAGAAGGGCAAGTTGTGAAGGTCGGAGTTCCGAAGGAAGTCAAGAACCACGAGTACCGGGTGGCGATCACCCCGGCCGGGGTGCACGAACTCGCGCGCAACGGGCACGAGGTTCTGATCGAGCAGGGGGCCGGGAGTGGTTCGCTGCTCACCGACGAGGAGTTCGTTGCCGCCGGCGCGCGGATCGTGCCCACGGCCGACGACGTCTGGGCCGAGGCCGAGCTGGTGCTGAAGGTGAAGGAGCCGGTGGAGGAGGAGTATCACCGGATGCGCCGGGACCAGGTGCTGTTCACCTACCTGCACCTGGCCGCGAGCCCCGAGACCACTGCCGCGCTGACGAAGTCCGGGATCACCGGAATCGCCTACGAGACGGTCCAGCTCCCGGACGGGACGCTGCCGCTGCTGGCCCCGATGAGCGAGGTCGCCGGGCGGCTGGCCCCGCAGGCGGGTGCGTACCACCTGATGGCGAACGGTGGCGGCCGCGGCGTCCTGATGGGTGGCGTCTCCGGCGTGCACTCGGCCCGGGTGGTCGTGATCGGTGCCGGCGTCGCCGGAATGAACGCGGCGGCGATCGCGCTCGGCATGCAGGCCGAGGTACAGCTGTTCGACCGCAACATCGCCCGGCTCCGCGACGCCGACCGGACCTACCAGGGCCACCTGCGCACGGTCGCGTCGAACGTGTTCGAGATCGAACGCGCGGTGCTCGAGGCCGATCTGGTGATCGGTGCAGTACTGGTCACCGGGGCGCGGGCGCCGAAGCTGGTCAGCAACGAACTGGTGTCGCGGATGAAGCCGGGCAGCGTGCTCGTCGACATCGCGATCGACCAGGGCGGCTGCTTCGAGGACTCGCATCCGACCACGCACGCGGACCCGGTCTACCGGGTGCACAACTCGCTGTTCTACTGCGTCGCGAACATGCCCGGTGCGGTGCCGAACACCTCGACGTACGCGCTCACCAACGTGACGCTCCCGTACGCCGTGGAGCTGGCGAACCTCGGCTGGCGCGAGGCGCTGAAGCGGGACCACAGTCTCGCGCTCGGCCTGAACACGTTCGACGGTCAAGTCACCTACGGCCCGGTCGCGGAAGCGCACGACCTGGATCAGCTGAAGCTCGACGAGGTGCTGGTCTGAGCGGCGACATCAGTAGGTCGGTCAGCGCGTATCTCGATCACCTCCTGGTCGAGCGCGGGCTGGCCGCGAACACCCTGGCGTCGTACCGCCGCGACCTGCGCCGGTACGACGCCTACTTGGGGGCCGCGGGCATCGACAGTCTGGGCCGGATCTCCGAGGCCGTGGTGGGTGCCTTCCTGATGCACCTGCGCGAAGGGAATGCGGATCACCCGCCGCTGACTGCTTCGAGTGCGGGGCGCACCGTCGTCGCAGTCCGTGGGTTCCACAAGTTCCTCTTACGGGAAGGGCTGACGGCGGTGGATCCGGCCAGCGCGGTGAAACCACCGGCGCCGCCGCAACGGTTGCCCAAGGCACTGTCCGTCGACGAGGTGACCAGGATCCTGACGGCTGCGGCCGGCGCCGAGGCGGAGCCCGCAGTACTGGCGACGCGGGATGCCGCGCTGCTCGAGTTCTTGTATGGAACGGGCGCTCGCATCTCCGAGGCGGTCGGGCTCGATGTGGACGAGGTCGACCTCGAGACGGGGACGGTGCTGCTCCGCGGCAAGGGCAGCAAGGAGCGCGTCGTCCCGGTCGGCTCCTACGCCCGCGACGCGCTGTCGGCGTACCAGGTCCGCGGCCGCCCAGATCTCGTACGCCGGGGTCGCGGGACGCCGGCGCTCTTCCTCAACGCCCGCGGCGGCAGGTTGTCCCGCCAGAGCGCCTGGACCGTACTACGCCGAGCCGCGGAGCGAGCGGGGATCGCCAAGGAGATCTCACCGCATACGTTGCGCCACTCCTTCGCCACCCACCTGCTGGACGGTGGAGCCGACGTCCGCGTCGTTCAGGAACTCCTCGGCCACGCCTCTGTCACCACCACCCAGGTCTACACCCTCGTCACCGTCGAAAAACTCCGCGAGGTCTACGCGACCAGCCACCCCAGGGCACTCACCAAGTCCTAGGGTGTCCGTCGTGGCGGATGAACCGGGGAGTGCGGAAGAGCGGCATGCGAGTTGGCTGGAGTTGTTCTTCGATCTGACGGTGGTCGCGGCGGCGGCTCAGATCGCCCATCGCCTGCACACCGCCGACAGCATCGGCCAGGTGGCTGCCTGTGGAGCGATGTTCTACGCCGTGTGGAGCGTCTGGACCACGACGAGCGTCTACGCCAACGTCGCCGGCGAGCGGATCCGCCAGCGGGCGGTGCTGCGCACCATGCTCGGCATCGCGATCATGGCCGCGTCCGTTCCAGGGGTCTGGCCCGAACTGTTGCCCGGCGCCCACGAAGGGGTTCCCGACGGGCGGACCGCCGTCTTCGTCAGCGCCTTCCTGATCTGCCGGGTCATCGCCTCGCGGTCGGCCGCCAGGGATGGTCAGGTGATCACCTTCTGGCCGGCCACCCAGAGCATCATGGCCGCACCCTGGATCGCCTCCCTGTTCGTCCCTCCTACGGTCGCCTACTGGCTGTGGGGGGTGGCCATCGCGACCGACATCGCCTTCTCGATGGTCGGCGCCCGCAACCCCGACGCGGTCGAGCAGATGACCGAATCCGCCCGGCGCCGCCAGGAGCAGCAGGATCGCCGGTTGGCCCGCAGGATCGCCCGGCTGATCGAGGGCGGCGTCTCGCCGAATCGCATCCCCGCCCAGCAGACGACCTTGCTGTCCGTGGCGCAGGTCGAACGCGGGCATCTGGACGAGCGGTTGGGGTTGTTCGTGATCATCGTGCTGGGCGAAGCGCTGGCCCAGGTGGTCGCGGCGAACACCGAAGAAGTCTGGACACCCGCGGTGATCGCGTCGTCGCTGGCGGCCTTCCTGCTGCTGGTGCAGCTGTGGAAACTGACCACCCTGTACGGGTTCAGCCCGGCACCGCGGACCACCGCACCCCTCGAACCGTGGCAGGCGTTGCCGGCCCATCTCGGCGTCACCGCTTCGATCGTCGTCATCGCTGCCGGCTTCGGTGCGCTCATCCCTGAAGCGGTGGAGCACCTGCACACGAAGGATCGATGGTTCATCTTCGGCGGGCTGGCTTTGTACTTCCTGACCAGCATCCTCGCCGGACTGGCCGGGCGTGCGCCGCTGAAGTGGTTCCTCGGCTGGGCGTTGCCGTGTCTGGTAGTCAGCGCAGCACTGGGTGTGTTCGGGCATCCACTGCCTGCTTGGTCGCTGGCGTTGCTGGCCTATTTGGTTCCTGCTTGGTTCGCGACCTACAACCGGCTCGTGAAGAAACCCTGACGACCCGCCGGAACCCGGTGTACGCCGTACTGGGGACGGTGTGCAATCATTCCGTCACGGATGGTCACCCGGGCGGGGTGATCAGCCCTGTCCGGAACGTCGACCGCAAACCACCCGACCCTGCTGCGGAGTGGCTGGTTGAGAGTGCTTGAATGCACGCTTACAGTCGCTGGGATCGCCCGTATCGGTTGAAAGGTTTGACGAGTCATGAACGAGTCGACATTCCCGGGCACCCAGCACCTGTCGTCTTCGACGGAACCGATGTCGTCGACCCATGAACCGGCGCCCGCCACGCCCGTGACACCAGCACAGCCACCAGCACCTACGCCATCGCCGGCCCCAGCGCCGACGAGGGCCGTCACCCCACCCAGCAACTATGCGGAGATGCCCAGGCCGACGGCCAAGCTGACCGCGGAGGACATGGCACCTGTGAGTGACCCGCACGGCCCGAAGAACAAGATCGGGCCGACCGGACGGCCGCTTCCGAATCTCCCGGAGGTGCTGCCGCCGACCAAGCGCGGGCCGGCGCAGGTGATCGCGATGTGTAACCAGAAGGGTGGCGTCGGCAAGACCACGACGACCATCAACCTGGGCGCCGCGATCGCCGAGACCGGGCGCAAGGTGCTGCTGATCGACTTCGACCCGCAGGGCTCGGCCTCGATCGGTCTGGGCGTGCAGCCGCACGACCTGGAGATCTCGGTCTACAACCTGCTGATGCAGCGCGACATCACCCCGGACGAGGTGATCAGGCCGACCAGGGTGGAGAACCTCGACCTCCTGCCGGCCAACATCGACCTGTCCGCGGCCGAGGTGCAGCTGGTCCAGGAGGTCGCCCGGGAGTACACGCTGCAGCGGGTGCTGGAGCCGATCATCCCGCTGTACGACGTGATCCTGATCGACTGCGCTCCGTCACTGGGCCTGCTCACGGTGAACGCGCTGACCGCGTCGAACGGCATCGTGGTGCCGCTGGAGTGCGAGTTCTTCGCGCTCCGCGGGCTGGCGATGCTGACCGACACGATCGGCAAGGTGCAGGACCGGCTGAACCCGAAGCTGGAGATCGTCGGGATCCTCGGCACCATGTTCGACGGCCGGACCACGCATGCCCGGGAGGTCCTCGACCGGGTGGTGCAGGCCTTCGACGAACGCGTTTTCCACACCGTCATCCGGCGTACCGTCAAGTTCCCCGAGACCACGGTCGTCGGCGAGCCGATCACGACGTACGCGCCCTCGTCCCAAGCGGCCCACCAGTACCGCGACCTTGCCAAGGAGGTGCTGGCGCGTTGTCCCGCCGGGTGAGCCTGCCAGGTGCCAGCGAGCTGTTCGGGGGTGCGGCACCGAAGCAGACCAGACCCGAGAAGCGCACAGCCACTGACGGATCCGGGCTCGCTGAGCGGCCCGGCAACGACGGACGGTCACGGACCGCCGTCGTCGACGACCGCAAGTCCAGTGGCAGGATCCGGCACGACACGAAGATCACCGTGTACGTGACGGAGGAAGAGCTGCTCGGACTCGAACAGACCAGGCTCGCGCTGCGGGCCGAGCACGGCCTGACCGCGGACCGCGGCCGGATCGTGCGCGAGGCGATCGACGTATTACTGGCCGATTTTGTCGACCACGGTCCCGACTCGGTGCTGGTGCAGCGGCTCCGGGCGGCGGAGTAACCCCGTCATGAGCGATGCCCCATCCTCCGAACTGCCGATCGAAGACCTGCCTGGCGCTGCTGGTACCGGTGACACCGCCGGTACTGCGGACGCCGAGGTCCCGGTAGTCGCGGAGGACAAGGGCTTCAGCGTTCACCTGGTCAACTTCGAGGGTCCGTTCGACCTGCTGCTGCAGTTGATCAGCAAGCACAAGCTCGACATCACCGAGATCGCGCTCTCGGTGATCACCGACGACTTCATCGCGCACATCAAGGCGCTGGGGTCGGAGTGGGACCTGGATCAGACCTCGGAGTTCCTGCTGATCGCGGCGACGCTGCTGGATCTGAAGGCGGCCCGGCTGCTGCCGCAGGGCGACGTCGAGGACGCCGAGGATCTGGCGCTGCTGGAGGCGCGGGACCTGTTGTTCGCGCGGCTGCTGCAGTACCGCGCGTTCAAGCAGATCGCGGCGTTGATGCAGCACCGGATGGCGGAAGAGGCCAAGCGCTTCCCGCGGGCGGTGGGGATGGAGCCGCGGTTCGCGGATCTGCTGCCTGAGGTGCTGCTCGGGGTGGATCCGGCCGGGCTTGCGGCGCTGGCGGCCGCGGCGATGGCGCGCAAGGACGCAGTACCGGAGGGCGTGTCGCTGGCTCACCTGCATGCGCCGACGGTGACGGTTCGCGAGCAGGCGCTGGTGATCGTCGATCGCCTGCGCAGACAACGCAGTACTACATTCCGCGCGCTGGTGGCGGATTCGCCGGACACGGTGACGACGGTGTGCCGGTTCCTGGCGCTGCTGGAGTTGTTCCGGGAGGCGGCGGTGATGTTCGACCAGGTGACGCCGCTGGGGGAGCTGACGATTCGCTGGACCGGTACCGACGACGGCGAGATCGACGTCAGCGACGAGTTCGACGAGGTGCCGAAGCCGGAGTCCGAGGAAGGCGAGGCGCCGGTGGTGCCCGACGACCCGCCAGACTTCCTCGAGCCAGGCGACCCGGCGACTGAAGACGGCCCGAACGAGACGGTGAACCAGTGACCGAACAACAAACCGACACCGAGAGCACGCTGCACGCCAACGAGCTCGCGCAGCCGGCCGAACCGCCGGTGGAAGACGCGCAGGCGCAGGAGACTGAGCCGACGGAGGAGGCGGAGCAAGCCGGCGCGGAACTGGAGGGCGAGGCGCCAGCCGAGGACGAGGATCATCTTGCGCCGGGGCAGACGGAGGTGCCTGTGGGGGATGAGATCGTCATTGACGACGTCACCATGCGGCGGGCGCTCGAGGCGATCTTGATGGTGACGGATGAGCCGTTGCCGGTGCTGACGTTGGCTCGGACTGTGGGGCGACCGACGGCTGATGTGACGGCTGCGTTGGCGGGGTTGTCGGAGGAGTACACCGAGCAAGGGCGCGGGTTTGACCTGCGTGAGGTCGGTGGCGGGTGGCGGTACTACACGCGTGAAGAGGCCGCGTTGTATGTGGAGCGGTTCGTGCTGGACGGGCAGCAGGCGCGGCTGACGCAGGCGGCGCTGGAGACGCTGGCGGTGGTCGCCTACAAGCAGCCGGTCAGCCGGGCGCGGGTCTCCGCGATCCGCGGCGTGAACGTCGACGGTGTGATGCGGACGCTGATCAGCCGAGGTCTGGTCGAGGAGGCAGGCGCGGACACGGAGTCGCAGGCGACGCTGTATCGCACCACGTCTTACTTCCTGGAGCGAATGGGTATGCAGAGTCTGGAGGACCTGCCAGAACTCGCCCCCTACCTCCCGGAGATGGACGACATGGAAGAAGAACTTGCCACCCACAACAACCCCCACCCCGAAGCCGAGGCAACCCCGGACCCCGACGCAACAGCGCACGCCGACGAGGCCGTGACGTCCGACGTCGGCGCCGCAACAGCGGATGTGGACGAAGCCGCGGACGACAGCGAGTCCGGTGATCTCGACACCGAGAGCACCGAAGGTGAGCTGGAGCCGGCTGAGGAACTCGAAGCCGGCGGTGAGACGGAGCTTGAGCAGGAGGAGAGCGACCCTGCCGAGATCCCCGAGGCAGACGACCCCGCCGAGACCGACGAGGATGACGAGTCCGACGAGGACGAGGACGAGGACGTCGAGGGTGGCGACGCCGAAGGCGAGTCCGAGCCCGACCCCGACGCAGGCGATGACCTGGCCGGCGACGTACCTGGTGACGACGCAGGCAGCGGCGACGCCATCGAGCTGGGCGAAGACGCCGCTGAGACCGACGCGGACGAGTTCGACCAGGACGACGAGTCGGACGATGAGCAGCTCCCGCCCGCCGAGGATCTCGAGGCCGCAGGCGGAGAGCTCGACGAGTCGGTCCCGGTGACCGACGAGACGCCCCTCGGCGACGTAACTCCGGCATCCGGCGCGGGCGGGTCCGCGGACCCGACGGCCGACGACAGGGCTGCAGCGGTTGGCGATAGCGGTTCTGGGGGTGAGGAGGATGCGGCGGCGGAGGGGGGCTCGCAGTACCGTGTGAGTGATGAGTGAGTTTGACGACGCCGGCGGTATCCGGTTGCAGAAGGCGTTGGCGCAGGCCGGGGTCGCCAGCAGGCGGAACGCGGAGATTCTGATCGAGCAGCGCCGGGTCGAGGTGGACGGGCAGGTCGTCACCGAGTTCGGGACCCGGGTCGATCCAGCCGTCTCGGTGATCAGGGTCGACGGCGAACGCATCCCCCCGATCACCGCCCACGTCTACCTCGTCCTGAACAAGCCCCGCGGCGTCGTCACCACGATGTCCGACCCCCAGGGCCGTCCGTGCATCGCCGACTACGTGCAAGACCGCCCCGAGCGGCTTTTCCACATCGGACGGCTCGACACCGACACCGAGGGTCTGCTGCTGCTCACGAACCACGGTGAGTTCGCGCACCGCCTCGCCCACCCGTCGTACGAGGTCTCCAAGACGTATGTCGCCGAGGTCGACGGCAACGTCAAGCCGGTCGTCCTGCACCGGCTCCTCGAAGGCGTCCAGCTCGAGGACGGCTCCGCGCAGGCCGACACCGTCAAGGTGATGACCAGCATCAAGGGCCGCACCCTGGTCCAGATGACGCTGCACGAGGGCCGCAACCGGATCGTCCGCCGCATGTTCGACGCCGTCGGGCACCCGGTCAAGCGCCTCACCCGGACGGCGATCGGCCCGGTCCGCCGCGGCAACCTCCACACCGGCGAACTCCGCGAACTCGACCCCAAAGAACTAGGCCAACTCCTCGACCTCGTCGACCTCTGACCTACTCCAGCAGTGGGTGACGGTTGACATCAAAGGGGTAACGCACGGGGGCGGCGCGCCTGAGACAAGGTCCGGTTGTCGGGAGGGCGCCGTAGGGTGGGGGATGTGAACCGGCGAATCTTCGGCTTGGAGAACGAGTACGGAGTCACCTGCACTTTTCGCGGTCAGCGCCGACTGACCCCCGATGAGGTGGCGCGGTACTTGTTTAGGCGTGTCGTGTCCTGGGGGCGGAGCAGCAACGTCTTCCTCCGCAACGGGGCCCGGCTCTACCTCGACGTGGGCTCCCACCCGGAGTACGCGACCGGAGAGTGCGACTCGGTCACCGACCTGATCGCGCACGACAAGGCGGGCGAGCGGATCCTCGAGGGTCTGCTGGTGGACGCGCAGAAGCGGCTGCACGACGAGGGCATCTTCGGCGACGTCTACCTGTTCAAGAACAACACGGACTCGGCCGGCAACAGCTACGGCTGCCACGAGAACTACCTGGTCAGCCGGCACGGCGACTTCGCCAAGCTGGCCGACGTGCTGATCCCGTTCCTGGTCACCCGGCAGCTGATCTGCGGCGCCGGCAAGGTGCTGCAGACGCCGCGCGGCGCCGTGTACTCCGTCAGCCAGCGCGCCGAGCACATCTGGGAAGGCGTCTCCAGCGCGACGACGCGGTCCCGCCCGATCATCAACACCCGGGACGAGCCACACGCGGACGCCGAGCGGTTCCGCCGGCTGCACGTGATCGTCGGCGACTCCAACATGTCCGAGACCACCATGCTGCTGAAGGTCGCCAGTACGGATCTCGTCCTGCGGATGATCGAGGCCGGCATCGTGATGCGCGACCTGACCCTGGACAACCCGATCCGCGCGATCCGCGAGATCAGCCACGACATGACCGGGCGCCGCGAGGTCCGGCTGGCGAACGGACGCGAGGCCAGCGCGCTGGACATCCAGGGCGAGTACCTGAACAAGGCGCGCGACTTCGTCGACCGCCGGGAGCTCGGTACTCCGGCTGTCGAGCGGGCGCTGAACCTGTGGGAGCGGTGCCTGAAAGCGATCGAGTCCGGCGACCTGTCGGGGATCGAGCGGGAGATCGACTGGGTGATCAAGTACCGGCTGATCGAGCGCTACCGCCAGCAGAACAACCTCGGTCTGGCCAGCCCCCGGGTGGCTCAGCTCGACCTTGCGTACCACGACATCCACCGGCCGCGCGGGCTGTACTACCTGCTCGAGCGCCGGGGCGCGGTGACGCGGGTGGTCGACGACCTGCGGGTGTTCGAGGCGAAGTCGGTGCCGCCGCAGACCACGCGGGCCCGGCTGCGGGGCGAGTTCATCAAGCGGGCGCAGGAGCGGCGGCGCGACTTCACCGTCGACTGGGTGCACCTGAAGCTGAACGACCAGGCCCAGCGCACGGTTCTCTGCAAGGACCCCTTCAAGTCCCACGACGAGCGAGTCGAAAAACTGATCGCCAGCATGTGACCAACTGGTCGTTGGCTTTCTGCCTGCTGTGAGGTCGCTGTGAGGTGCCTGGCAGTGAGATCGCGACGCTGCGTGATGTGACCGGATGGTGACTGAGGCGACTGAGGTCGCCCTTGGCCGCGCAGGCTAGGGTGGGCGCGTTCATCTGGCCGTACATCCAGGCGGGCCTGCCGACACAGGGTCGCGCCGTGAGATTTTCGAGGTGCTCGTTCGTGCGCAAGCTGTTGAGTGTGGTCGCGGTTCTGGCGCTGGGGTCTTCCCTGGCCGCCTGCGGCTCGGATAACAACGCCGGGAGCGACTTCGGCGCCGGCGGGATCAAGGTGACAGCGGACTTCGGCCAGAAGCCGACCGTCACCCACCGGGACGGGGAGCCGGACAAGGCGCTCGTCACCGAGGTGCTGAAGGAGGGCGACGGCCCCGAGGTGAAGAAGGGTGAGCTGCTCACCGCGAACTACCTCGGCCAGATCTGGCGCGACGGCAAGGTGTTCGACAACTCCTACGACCGGCAGGCGCCGTCGTCGTTCCCGATCGGGGTCGGTGGCGTCATCGCCGGCTGGGACGAGGGACTGGTCGGCAAGAAGATCGGCAGCCGGGTGATGCTCTCGATCCCGGCGGACAAGGGCTACAAGGAGACCGGCAACACCGACGCCGGCATCACCAAGGACGACACGCTGATCTTCGTCGTCGACCTGGTCGGAGCGGCCGCCAACGACACCAAGCTGGACGCCGACCCGGTCGCCGCGCCCGCCACCAAGTTCAAGATCACCGGTGAGCTGAACGCCGAGCCCAAGGTGACGGTTCCGGCCGGGACCAAGGCGCCGGCCAAGCCGGGCAAGCCCGTCGTGATCGCCACCGGCAAGGGTGAGCCGATCAAGAAGAGCACGAACCTGGTCGCGCGCTACGCCGTCTTCGACTACGCAGGCAAGAAGCAGGCCAGCACCTGGGACGGCCAGGCCGCCACTGCGACAGCTCCTGCTGTCGCCGGCGCCCCCGCCGAGCTTCAGGTCGGGCCCGGCCCGAACGGCGAGGCCGGTGCCCTGGACGCGCTGGCGGGTATTCCGCTCGGCAGCAGGGTGATGGTGGAGCTGCCGGCTTCGAAGGACCAGGCAGGCAAGACGGTGCCCGGCGCGTTCGCGATCATCGACGCCCTGGCCAGCTACCCGTCGCCGAAGGCAGCTCAGTAACAAGGTTTCCTCAGTGGGCGGTGGTTGCGGGTGGCAGGTCCACCCCGGCCACCGCCCGCTGTCATTTCCAGGCTGAACCGGCGGCAGCCCGGAACCAGCGGTTCGCTTCGGGGCGATACATCAGTACGACGCCCGCGATCACGGCCAGCACGTGGATCGTCCGCAGTACCGCGAAGATGACGAACCCGGCATCCACGTCGAGCGCGTGGAAATCACGATCGTTGGCGAGCCAGCCGATCGGACTGGCGATCAGTGTCGCCATCCCGATGACGCCGAGCAGTACCGCCAGGAGCGGGCGGGACCAGCCGCGGCCGCGCCGGAAGTATCTGTCGATCACCACGAACAGACCGCCGTACACGATGGTCCGTAGTGCGACCTGTGCGACTACCCCGGCGACCGGGGTCGAGTCGGAGGACAGCGCGTCGATCACACCGAGGACGGACTCCGCGACGCCCGCGCCGATCGCCAGGAACCACGCGGCTGTGGCTGCCCGGACCGGTACCGGTGTTTCAGGCACGACCACGTCATGGATCGTGAGGTTGCGTTCGGTGGTTGCCATACCTCAACTGTCGGCCGCGCGGGCCGGATGATCAGGAGTACTGGGACCCCGATCCTGGTGGTGGTACATCCACCAGCCCGGCCGCATGCCGGCCCGCCGCGGCCGCGGCCTCGAAGTACGCGCGGTCCCCGTCGAGGTCCCGGCCCATTGTGGACACCTTGACCGGAGCGGCCTGCATCGCGTCGTACAGGCCGTCCACGCCGACCCGGACAACCCGGTGCCGGGCCTTCAACGGCTCGGCCGCGTCCCGTACGAGGTCGCCGAAATCGCCGTCCAGATCCGGTACGACGACGTCCGCCGACTGCAGCGCCACCCTGCCGTAGGAGGTGAGGCTGTGGTGCGAGATACCCCGATGCCGTGGACGCGGATCGGCCTCGGAGATCCGCAGTGAGGCGACAGCCCGCCCGCCGAGGGTGGCGATGGCATTGACGGCTTCGCCCGACTGAACCCCGGAGAAGCCCCAGCGTGTCCCCGTACCGAGGTTGCCGGGTCCTTGTGTGACAACGACGATCTCAGCCGCCAGCACGTGTACTGCGGTCAACAGGCCGGTGTGGACCGTCACAGCCTCCCGGTCCCCGCCGTACGCCTGTCCGACGGTCACGGTCCCGCCCAGCCACCCGGCGTCCCTCAGCGCGGCCACCGTGCGGGAGAACGCCAGCGGCAACGCCCCGCCATCCGTCATCACATAGACGACTCGCGTATTCGGCCGAGCTTCGAACACCCCAGCCAGTACTGCGGGTAGCGCGGAATGCAGATCCGCCACCACGACCGGCGTACCGAGGAGGTCGTCGGCGTCCCGCAGTACGTCGTGGTCCGGCGAGCCCTGCTCGTCCGCGCCCAGCACCATCGCCTGCAGCGGGGTGTACCGGGCCTTCACGAGGTGCCCATTCTCCGGCGGATCCTTGGGTAACCGATCCGGGATCGCCACCACCAGCGCATAGCCGCCGGTCCCGAGCCCTCGGTCCAGCGCGCCGACGTTGAGCAGCACCCGGTCGCCCACCGCCGGCGATCCGACCACCTCCGGGTAGGCCAGCGCTCGCAGCGCCTGGGTCCCGACGATCACCGCCAGCTCCTGCGCCCCGGCCCAGCTCCGGCCCAGCTCGGACACGAACCCTTCACGCCACCGAATCACATCGCGACCCTAGCGCCCCGCCCGGACAGACCGGGAAATCTCCGCGGGGACGCTACCGACCGTTATCGGCGTCCCCCGGTCGAAGGGATGTTCGAAACTATCGGCGCGGAAAGGCAGGATTGGGGCCGTCGAGCCCGTAAGGTGGACGGGTGTCGGCGCGGAAGAGTGAGCGGTTGCTCAACCTGGTGATCTGCCTGCTGGTCGCGCGCACGTACGTGACCAAGGAGCGGATCCGCGAGGTGGTCGAGGGCTACGCCGGGCAGACCGACGACGCCTTCGAGAAGATGTTCGAGCGCGACAAGGACGAGTTGCGCGACCTCGGCATCCCGATCGAGATGGGCACCATCGACAAGTTCTTCTCCGACGATGTCGGCTACCGGATCCGCCGTGACGTCTTCGAGTTGCCCGAGGTGCACCTGGAGCCGGACGAGGCCGCCGTACTGGGGGTCGCCGCCCGGGTCTGGCAGCACGCCAGCCTGGCCGAGGCGACCACCTCGGCCGTCCTGAAGCTGAAGGCCGCGGGGATCCAGACCGATCAGTCGGCGCTGAGCGCGATCGAGCCGCATGTCGGCGCGTCCGAGCCCGCCTTCGACCCGCTCTGGTCCGCGGTGGTCAGCCGGACCGCAGTGCGGTTCGACCACCGCCGCAGCGGTGCCACCGAGGCGGCCAAGCGGACCCTCGAGCCGTGGGGGATCGTGTCCTGGCACGGCCGCTGGTACGTCGTGGGGCGGGATCGCGACCGCGAGGCGACCCGGATGTTCCGGTTGTCCCGGATCAGCGGGAACGTGAAGACGGTCGGCGCCGCTGGCTCCTTCACCGTTCCCGAGGGGACCGACATGCGCTCGCTGGTGTCGCAGCTCGCGCCGAAGCGGCCGACCTCCGAGGCGAAGGTCCGGGCCCGGAGCGGCTCGTGTGTCAGCCTGCGCCGCCGTGCGAACGCGATCGAACCGTACGAGGACGGCTGGGACCTGTTGCAGGTGCCGTACGCCGATTCCGAGGTACTGGCGGAGGAGATCGCGTCGTACGGGCCGGATGCCGTGGTCGAAGGGCCCGGGGACGTGCTTGACGGCGTACTGCGGCGGCTACGGACCGTGGCAGGCGTGGCTGTGGCGAAGCGAGGTCGCGGATGAGCAACGCGCGGGACCAGGTCCAGCGGCTGCTCGCGCTCGTGCCGTACCTGCGGGAGAACGACGGGGCCCGGGTCGACGACGTCGCCGCGGAGTTCGGCGTCCGGCCGAAGCAGATCATCGCGGACCTGAAGGTGCTGTGGTTCTGCGGGCTGCCGGGCGCGCAGATGGGCGACCTGATCGAGATCGACATCGACGCGGCGGAGGGCGACGGTGTCATCCACCTGAACAACGCGGACTACCTGGCTCGCCCGCTGCGGCTGGCCGCCGACGAGGCGCTGGCGTTGCTGACGGCCCTCCGGACCCTGCGCGAGGTCACGGCCGGCCAGGATCGCGACGCCATCGACCGGGCGATCGCGAAGCTCGAGACGGCCGCGGGGGAGGCCGCCGCCGCGCAGGAGGGGGCGGCAGCGCATGTGCACGTGGAGCCGGCGGACCCCGAGATCGCCGCGACGGTGAATCGGGCGCTGGCCGGCAAACGACGCCTGCATCTCACGTACGACGTGCCGTCGCGCGACGAGACCACCGAGCGGGACGTGGATCCGATGCGCCTGGTCGTGTCGGAGGGCCGCACCTACCTCGAAGCCTGGTGCCGACTGGCGGAGGACGTCAGGTTGTTCCGGCTGGACCGGATCGCCGGCGTCAAGCTCCTGGATCTCCCCAGCGAACCACCGCCCGAGGCGACCCCGCGTGACCTGTCGAACGGCATGTTCCAGCCGTCGGAGCGCGATCTGCTGGCCACGGTCCAGCTGGCGCCGCCGGCCCGCTGGGTAGCCGAGTACTACCCGACAGAGTCGGTGGTCGAGGGCACCAAGGGATCCCTCATCGTCAAACTCCGCGTGGCAGACACCGCCTGGCTCCAACGCCTGGTCCTCCGCCTGGGCGGCTCAGCCACGGTCCTGGACCCCACAGATCTCAGCACCGAGATCGCGGCCACAGCCCGGGAAGCCCTCACGGCCTACGACGACCTGCTGTAGAGGCCCTCAGCCCTGGCTGAGGCTCTTCTCCAAAGGTGCACGGAAACGGGGAGTGACGCGGACGCCGGCTAGCCAGGTCGTCCAGCGGTCTGCCTCGGCGTCGATCGCGGCGGCCGTCTCCGAGCCGACGTCGTCCAGCAACTGGTAGCGGACCTCGCCGGACTCCGGCTGCCCCCACCCGCCGACGATCCGTCCGTCCGCCCAGACACTGGGCCCGATGTTCCCGGTGGTGTCGAAGAGCTTCGCCTTGTGCTCGCCGAGATACCACTCCCGGTCCTTCCACCCCATCGGCGTCGGATCCAGCGCCGGCAGGAACGCGACCCACGGCTCGACCTCCGGCTCCGGCGCGTCGTCACCCGGCAGGACGTAGCCGATCACCCCGTCGAGATCCACCTCGACCGCCTCCACCGCGGCGAGCGCCTTCCTGGTCTGGCCGAGATTCCATCCCGTCCACCAGCGCAGATCCGCCTCCGTCCCCGGTCCGAACGACGCCAGCCACGCCCGCGCCAGCAGCGTCCGCGCCTCCTCGGTGGCCGGCTTGCTCCCCATCCCGTCAGGCAACCACTTCTCGGCGGGCGACCACTGGTGCTGACCGCTGAGCCACGTGCCCAGCGGACGCCCCCGGACGATCCGCCCCTCCGCCGCGAGCTGGAAGAGAACCCGGCTCGTGACGTACGGCTGAGTGGCGTACGACTTGTCCGTCGCCATCGAGAGCCGGCTGCGCAGGCGTGGCTCGTCCGCCGACAACTCCTGCGCGGTCGCGGATCCGCGCAACGTCAACGCGGTCGCGGTCGACTCCTCCACCGCGCGCAACCAGGTCCCACACGCGTCGAGATCCTCCGCGATGCCCGCGTCGGCGAGGTGCTTGACCAGTAGCTTGCGCTGCTTGATCGCTATGTCGTCCGTGCAAGCCGCCTGGACCACCGGCGCGAAGGGAGTTGGTACTACGAACACCGTGCGGCGCATCCCGAGCATCCGGATCAGCGTCCGATCGTCGTACAGAGCACGCTCCGTGCCCACGACCTCACTCCCTGGCACCCGGGCGGCGATCGAGAGATGCACAGTCGCGGGGTCGGTCGCGTGCAGCACCACCAATGACTCCGCCGCCTGGACCGGATCCGCCGCCTGCCAGGCCCTCGCCAGCCGGTGCCGCCGCCCGATCCGGCGCCGCCGCTCGGCGACCCCGATCTCGATCCGTGCCATCTTTCCCCCCGAAGTCGTCGAATCACGCAGGACACTTGTTCTTACCATCACGTTCCGACACCGTTGGTCCCCAGGAGGACTGCCACGAGTTGGTCATGCCCGGGAACCGGATAGGCTCCTGGGTATGTATTGGTTCCTGCTCTTCCTCGGCGTGGTGGCGGTGTGGCTTCTGGTCCTCGCCCTGCTCGCGAGGAAGCTGTGGGGCCAGACCAAGGCGCTGACGCGTGAGTTGGCCGCCGCCTCGTCCAAGCTCCAGGAAGCGCAGTCCCGACCGCGCTCCCCGGCGTAGTATTCGGCCCAGTTCACGTTGAGCCACTATCAGTTTGTGAAAGGGAGATCCTCATGGCCCCGCTCATCGGTATGCCTCAGGGCGCAGAGTGGCTCGTCATCCTCGCGATCGTCGTGCTGCTGTTCGGCTCGGCGAAACTGCCGAGCCTGGTGAAGCAGCTCGGACGCTCGAAGAAGATCTGGGAGGAAGAGGTCGGCCCGGGCAAGAAGAAGGACGCCGAGCTCACCGAGGGCGCTCAGGCTCAGGCCCAGCCGCCGGTTCAGCAGCCCGTCCAGCAGCCTGCGCAGCAGCCGAACCAGGTGAACGGCCAGGCGCCGGGCGACGGCTTGCCGCCGACGCACACGGCCAACTGAGTCGCGCGTACCACCTGTGACACTGGTGAGGATCGGACGACGCAAGGAGCGACGCCCGGAGGACGACGAGGGTCGGATGACCCTGCGCGAACACATCACCGAGCTGCGCAACCGGCTGCTCAAGTGTGTGCTCGCGATCGTCGTCTGTACGGTGATCGGCTGGTTCTTCTACGAGCCCCTGCTGAACTTCCTGAGGGATCCGTTCGAGGCGGCGATCACGCCGCTGGCGAAGGAGAACGGACTCACGCCGCAGCTCACGTTCCAGGGCGTCGGTGACCCGCTGACATTCCGGATCAAGATCTCGGCGTTGTTCGGGCTGGTGCTGTCGGCGCCGGTCTGGCTGTACCAGCTGTGGGCGTTCATCGCTCCCGGTCTGCACCGCAGCGAGCGCAAGTGGGCGATGCTGTTCTCCTCCATCGCCACCCCGCTGTTCATCGGTGGGATGTGGGTCGCCTACTGGACCCTGCCGAAGGGCCTGGAGATCCTGATCGGCTTCACCCCGATCGGTATCCAGAACCTGATCACCCTGCCGCTGTATCTGGACTTCGTGATCCGCACGATGCTCGTGTTCGGGATCGCGTTCCTGATCCCGCTCGTGGTGGTGCTGCTGAACATGGTCGGCGTGGTGCCGGCCTCCGCGCTGTCGAAGTTCCGGCCGTACATCATCCTGGTGATCTTCGTGTTCGCCGCGGTCGCGACGCCGTCCGGTGACCCGTTCACGATGTGCCTGCTGGCGATCCCGATGTGTCTGCTGTTCTTCGCCGCCGAAGTGATCGCCCGGATCAACGACAAACGCAAGGCCCGCAAGACCGAAGAACTGCTGGCCGACTGATGAGCCGCAGGATCGCGCTGGTGGTGAACCCCACCAGCGGACGAGGCCTCGGCGCCCGCGTCGCTCCGATCGTCCGGACCCGGCTGGAGTCGGGTGGGTTGACAGTCGACGTGTACACGACCACCTGCGCCGAGGACGTCGGCCGGATCTCCGCCGAGGTGATCGCTTCCGGTGCGGACGCGGTCGCTCTGGTCGGCGGTGACGGCACGCTCCACCTCGGTGCCCAGGTGCTGGCGAATTCCGGGATGCCGTTCGGAGTGATCCCGGCCGGCACCGGGAACGACTTCGCCCGCGGCCTCGGCGTACCTCTGAAGGATCCGGTCAGGGCGGCCGACCTGATCGTGGCCGGCGCCACCCGGCTGGTCGACCTGGCTACGGCGAAGGACGAGTTCATCACCACGGTGGTCGCCGGAGGGTTCGACTCGCTGGTGAACAAGCGGGCCAACGCGATGACGTGGCCGAAGGGCAACTCCCGCTACACGCTGGCCACCCTCGCGGAACTGCGGACGTTCAAGCCGCTCAAGTACGTCGTGACCGTCGACGGCGAGCTGATCGAGACCGAGGCGATGCTGGTCGCGGTCGGCACCGGACCGATGTACGGGGGAGGCCTGCAGATCTGTGCGGGAGCCGAGATCGACGACGGTCTGCTGGACGTCACCATCATCAAGCCCGTCTCGCGGCTGACCCTGCTGCAGATGTTCCCGAAGCTCTCCAAGGGCACGCACGTCGGGCACCCGGCGCTCCTGACCCTGCGCGGCAGTTCGGTCCGCCTCGAGTCCGCCGGTGTCACCGCTTACGCGGACGGTGAGATCCTCGGCGCCCTCCCGGTCGACATCGGCATCGCCCCCGGTGCCCTGACCGTCTTCGCCTGAGTTCTCGGCTGTACCCCACCACTGGTACGTCCGATCCCTGGTCAAGCACGCGTTCTATCTGATAGGAAAGCTTCCTAATAGATATCCCTCGACGCCCCTCGAAGGAGAGATCGTGCTCAACCGCCCCAGGAAAGCCGGCACGAAACTGACCGGGACCCTGCTCGCACTGGCGATCGCGGCCGTCCCCGCGACCACCGTCGCCTCGGCGTACCAGCCGCACGAGCCGTACCAGGACAGCACGCACGCAGTTGCCGCTACCGGGCTTGACGACCCGGCGAAGAAAGAGATCGCGATGAAGATCGTGTCCAGCGCGGAGAACTCCTCGCTGGACTGGAAGGCGCAGTACAAGTACATCGAGGACATCGACGACGGCCGCGGCTACACCGCCGGCATCATCGGGTTCTGCTCCGGCACCGGCGACATGCTCGACCTGGTCGAGTTGTACGCCGACCGGAAGCCGGGCAACGTGCTCGCCAAGTACCTGCCCGCCCTCCGCGAGGTCGACGGCACCGACTCGCACGCGGGTCTCGACCCCAACTACACCACGGACTGGAAGACCGCCGCCAACGACAGCGCCTTCAAGACCGCCCAGAACGACGAGCGCGACCGGGTCTACTTCAACCCGTCCGTTGCCCAGGGCAAGTCCGACGGCGTCGGCACCCTCGGCCAGTTCATCTACTACGACGCCATCGTCATGCACGGTGACGGCAACGACTCCACCAGCTTCCGCAACATCCGCAAGCGCGCCCTCACCAACGCCAAGCCGCCGTCCCAGGGCGGCAACCAGACCACCTGGCTGAACGCCTTCCTCGACGCCCGGGTCTGGGCGATGAAGCAGGAAGAAGCCCACAGCGACACCAGCCGCGTCGACACCGCCCAGCGAGTCTTCCTCCGCAACGGCAACCTCAACCTGGACACCCCCCTCGACTGGAAGGTCTACGGCGACAGCTTCCACATCAGCTGAAACCAGCCTCCGCACCCCGAGTGTCCCCCGGGGTGCGGAGGCTCTCCCCGTACTCCGTCCCCCCGCCGCTCCGCTGTCGACGTGGTTGCGCGCGCCGCATTGGGGCTGTGGTTGCGCCGGTGCATGAGCGATCTGGTTGCGCCGGTGCATTGGAATGTGGTTGCGCGGTCTCCGCTGCGTGATGGTGCTAGCCGAGGTGCTGGGTGTCAAGGGCGCCTTTGGCGTCGCCTTCGGCGATCGAACAAGTTCGACCCTTGACACCCATCACCTCGGCCAGGGAAGGACGCAGCTACGCGGATCCGCGCTGACGTGTGAGCTGCATCCAGGGGATCCCGTCCGCCCGGGTGGTCCCGGCGAGAAGGTGCGAGCTGCATCCAGGGGACTCCGTTCGCCCGGGTGGTTCGTGCGGGATGTTCGGCCCTCCGCTGATTCGGTCGGCCCGGGTGGCGCCGGTTCCGAGGTGGCCCCATCCAGACCTACAGAACTCGCAGGACCCTGTCCAGCAAACGGTTTCCCGGGTGGTTTCGGTGGGTTCTGTAGGTCCGGGTGGTGGGCCGTGCTGGAGATCGTGGCGTGGTTCGGTCGGCTGCCGGTTTGTGGGACCGATACCGGTCTACTGGGCGCTATCGGTCGAACAACCCGCTATCGGCGGTAGGCCCGCCCGGTCGGCTGCCGGGTCCTTGGACCGATGCCGGTCTGTAGGACGGCATCGGTCGAGCAACCCGCTATCGGCCGCCGCGTTCACCGGCGGGTCCACCAGTCGGAACGCGCAGACCGCCCGGAACCACCCGGGCGACACCCCTCACGGAATTCCCCTGAATTGTGGCCGTACTTCTCAGCGGCTCCGGGCGTAGCTGCGTCCTTCCCTGGTCGTGGTGAGGTGTGTCAAGGGTCGAACTTGTTCGAGCCCGAAGGGCCGCGAAGCGCCCTTGACTCACCTCACCACGACTAGCAAACTCACGCAGCCCGGCGACGCGAACCACCCACAC
>Ga0193717_1000615_pt1 | contig 23164 bp, 18 predicted proteins | sample U2c2metaG_FD_145900 | JGI IMG/M metagenome (GOLD analysis project Ga0193717, IMG submission 145900) | Soil microbial communities from a riparian zone of the East river system, Colorado, United States - U2c2 | ecosystem: Environmental > Terrestrial > Soil > Riparian zone | place: USA: East River...
CCCCCGAAGTGTTTACCGATCAGCCAGGACAACGGTTTTCCATGCTGATCTTTGAGCAGCTCCCTGCCCAGGGTTTCGTTGATGATGTATTCTCTCGCGAGTGCGTACTTCTCGCTGGAAAAGTTCCGACCCGCAATCAATTGGATTTTATAAAGGCTCAGATAATCGGGATCCACGAACAACCCGGGGGTGAACAGTACCCGCATCGGGCCGTTGCCCGGCCAGAATCCGTAGCCTAATTGCTCCCAATGACTCCCCAACTGGTCGTGCGCCCCGGTCACTCCTGCCACCAGCAGACCGGCTGACAATTCTTCCTTCAGCAAAGTATATTTATTGGCGTTGCTTCCATACAGGTGTATGGTGACAACCTGGTCCCGCTGAAACCCCGGGTCCTGATGCTGCATATAATTTAGTTGACGAAAGACGATAATGGTGGCTATCATCAGGAAGATAGCGCTGGCGAATTGCCCTACCACCAGGATATTCCTAAAATGGCCTTTGCTCTTGCCTGTATCACCCCCGCCTTTCAAGACTTTTACTGGCTGAAAAGAAGATAGGTAAATGGCCGGGTACAACCCTGATAATAGTCCAAGCAGGATCGTTCCGATAAACACCGCCACCAGCAGTCCCGGATGCATGAAGAAAATGGGGCTAAGGTTTCGCCCACTTAGTTTATCGATATACGGCAGCACCAAACTCACCAACCCCAGGGCTATGAGCAACGCGATCAGGGACAACAGGACGGTCTCGCCCAGGAACTGGACACCCAGTTGCGAGCGCAAGGCGCCGATCGATTTACGGATACCCACCTCTTTGCCTCGTTCCGCCGACCGGGCGGTGGACAGGTTCATGAAATTGATGCAGGCGATGAGCAGTACCAGGAGCGCGAGCGCGATGAAAATATTGATATAGCGCTTATCGAATTTCTGGAAATTGATATCGTCCTCGCTGATATCAGCGGCATTAGCATGTACGTCCTTTAATGGCAGGAGGAACAGGTCGTAAAGTATGTCTTTGCCCTCGGCGTGATTTTTTTTCAGGTAGGCAGGGAATTTCTTTTCCAGTGCAGCCACATCCGTATTAGGCGCGAGCTCCAGGTAGGTGTTTACCCAATTGTTCCCCCATCCATTCATCCATCTCGGTTTGTAGATGGTATTAAAAGATTGCAAGGCGTCGAATTGAAATTGGGAGTTAGCGGGCACATCTTTCAGGATGCCCGTTACCGTAAAAAGAACAGTGTCATCCCCGAAATGCGAAAGGGTCTTGCCGATGGGATCCGCAGTGCCGAATAATGTCCGGGCCGCCGATTCCATCAGCACGATGCTGTTTGGTTTTTGCAGGGCGGTTTGCCGGTCTCCTTTCAGTAGCGGGAAGTCGAACATTTGGAGAAAGGTGGTATCTACGAAGTAGGTTTGTGGGAAGAATACTCTTTTCCCCTCATACATCATCTCATATTGTTTGTTCCCGTCCACGCGGCTGTAGTTGAGGACTTCGGGGAATTCGTCTTTCAGCGTCGGCCCCATGGGGAACATGGTTACTGCTATCTTCTGAGAGGTCGCCGTGCTGGTAAATTTCTGCACTGTATTGAGCCGGTAGATGTTTTTGTGATGCATGCTATCGAAACTCTTTTCGTAAAATACGAACAGCAGGATCACGATGCAGGCAGCCATGCCGGTGGCAAGCCCGATGATATTGATCGCGGAATACAACTTGTGCCTGGTTAGGTTGCGCCAGGTGATTATGAGATAGTTCCTGAACATTGGCAAATGTTTTTGGTGGTCGGTACAAAAAAGGTCTAAATCTATTCCGATCTCAAGCTCTTCACCGGATTGGCCATCGCCGCGCGGATAGTCTGAAAGCCGATGGTAGCCAGCGACAGCAGAAGCGCCGCGGCCCCGGAGATCAGCAATACCCATGCGTTTAGCGGGGCGTTGGCCATCCCCTTGCCATAGACTTCATAGAGCTGTGTTTTCTTTTCATGAAACTGATCGACGCTGAGCCCGTATTGAATGTTCAGCAGGAGTAAGACCGCTGCGGCCATGCCGAGGGCCAATCCCGAGACATTGATCAGGGAATGGAGCTTGTTTGCAAAAAGATTACGCCACGCGATCTTGAAATAGTTTGAAAACATAGGTATGCTTTAGGGAGTGAATTATAAGATCATTCGGTTCGGAGGCTGTGGACGGGGTTCATCAGGGCGGCTTTCAGGGATTGGAAGCTGACGGTCGCGAGCGTGATCAGCAGGACGCCGGCGCCGGCGGAGGCGAAGATCCACCAGGAGAGGGGCGTGCGATAGGCATAGTGTTCCAGCCAGCGGTGCATGCCGATGAAGACGAGGGGCATCGAGATGAACATGGAAAGGAGGACGAGGCGCAGGAAATCCTTTGACAAAAGGGCCCAAAGGTTGAACACGCCGGCGCCGAGGACCTTGCGCACGCCGATCTCTTTTGTGCGCTGTTCGGCCACGAATGATGCGAGACCGAAGAGACCAAGACAGGAGATGAAGATGGCGAGCCCGGCGAAGACGGCGGCAAGGTCGCCGATGCGGGTCTCCGTGGCAAACTTTTGCGCATACTCGTCATCGTTAAATTGACGGATAAAGGGGCTGGCGGGGTTGAACTTTTTGAAGACCGCTTCGATGGCGGCCAGCGCGGCGTGCATGGGCTTGCCGGGTTTGATGCGGATGGTGAAATTACCCAACCAGCCGTCGCCGAGGAAAATAGCGGGTTCGATGGGCGCATAGGGTGAGTTGGCCAGCATATCGTTGACGACACCGACGATGGTGTAGGGCTTGCCATAGAATTTGATGCGTTGACCGATAGGGTTTTTGAACCCGGCGGCTTTGAGGGCGGCAACATTGATCAGCATGGAGCTGCTGTCGGTGGCGAAATCCCGGGAGAGATCGCGGCCCTGCAGGACGGTCCAGCCCACGGTGGGCCCGAATTCCGGGGTGATATTGACATTGTGGAAATTCAAATACTTCTGTTCTTCGGTCTGTCCTTCCCATTCCATAGAGTTGCCGTTCATGAATGAAGTGGTCGGGAGGGAGGACTCGGCGACATTGTCGACCATTCCGGTGGTCAGCAGCTCATTACGCAGAGCGTTGGCTTGATGCTGCAGGGTATCGGTGTTAATGGGGACGGTGATGAGTCCTTCGCGCCTATAGCCGATGGGACGGTCTTTTGCGACCTGGATCTGGCGGAAGACGACGATAGTCCCAATGATGAGCGAGAGCGAGACGGTGAACTGGAGTGTCACCAGCACCTGGCGTGGCAAAGTAGCGGCCCGGCCGGCGCGAAAGATGCCTTTGAGTACCTTTACCGGTCGGAACGCTGATAGATAGAAGGCCGGGTAGCTGCCGGCGAGGATACCGGTCAACAGGGTAAAGCCCAGGGCTATGGCCCAGAATGCGGGGCTGTCCGCCGGAAATTGCAGGTGTTTTGCGGCGATGCTATTGAAGAAGGGCAGGCTGAGATAGGCGAGGCCGGCTGCCAGCAGGAAGGCCAGCAGGGCAAGCAGGACGGATTCTCCGAGGAACTGTGCGATCAGCTGGCTGCGGGGGGAGCCCATGGTCTTGCGAATGCCGACCTCTTTTGCCCGTTGTTCACTGCGTGCTGTCGACAGGTTCATGAAATTGATACAGGCCAGGAGGAGAACGAAGGTCCCGATAATGCCGAAGAACCAGACGAACTGGATGCGGCCGCCATCGGGTACACCCCAATTGAAGTCGCCGTGGAGATGAATGCGGTCCAGCGGATAGGTCATCAGGGTTTCTTTCACTTCCGGGTTGCGCGGCCATGCGATATAGGCGCCGTGGGCAGGCAGGTCTTTGATCCGGGTGGTAGCTTGTCCGGAAGTCGTATTCTTAGCGAAGAGGCCATAGAGTTGGGCGCTATGGTCGCTCCAGTCGGTGTTGCTGTTCAGCCAGGCAGCCTCTTTGTTTTCCCAGGGCAGGAGGACACCCGTATGGTAGAAGGTGCTGTTCTCGGGCAGGTCTTCATAGACACCGCCAACGAAAAATGCCGAATTGTTGTTTCGCCGGATAGTCTTGCCTATCGGGTCGGTACGACCGAAGAGGGCGGTGGCGGTGCTTTTTGAGATGAGCATGGTCGATGGGTCCCTGAGGGCGATGGCGGACCCGGCCAGCATGTGGAAGGTGAAGATCTCGGGAATGGTGTATTGGGCCCATTTCCCTTCTACGGCGATGGCCTTGTCGCCGACGTTGAGCAGAGAAGATCCATTAGCTGCGATCATGCCGGTCTTTTGAAAGATGTCGTCATAGCCCGTGCGCAGGGCGGGTCCGAGGGCAGTGGAGATGGTATACCCTGCCATCCGGGTATACCCTTCGGCTATGGCGCGTTGCCGCATGGCGCCGGTGATCTCATGGTGGACCATGACCTGGACGATGCGGCGGTGGTTTTTGTGGTAGTGGTCAAAGGAGAACTCGTCGGCGATCCAAAGGCCGATGAGCAGGGCGATGGCCATACCGGCAGCGAGGCCTGCGATGTTGATAACCGAATGCGCCCTGTGTTTCTGAAGGTTACGTATCGCGATGGTGAGAAAGCTTCTGAACATGCTTTTGGTTTTGGAATACGGCAGAATTGTAGCCAGAAAAGTACCTGTTTTCTTATATCTTAATAATCAATTAGTTGCTAGTTTTTTGAGTTTATTAACTGTCCGGTTCCGCACACCTTATGTTCTGTTTTATACCTTTTTTTGCTTACGCCTTTTCATTTCACGCTTTTTCATTTCACGCCGGCGACATAAGATCTATGCAGCGACAGGAAAGAGAAAATGATATTTACAAAACTTTTGTTCCCTTTGTATTCCCCGGGAGTCATTTTTGTGTAGGCCTTGAACTCTTTGATAAAACAATTTGGCAAATGGTACCTGGTGTTATCTAATTGGGCAAGGATGGGGGAGGAGTCAGCAAGGTTCAGTGGGAGTGTAGTGGGTGTAGCTCATGAAAAATGCGCTATAGCTAAGATACAGCTTGATTATTTCAAATCAAGGATCACTCTTGCATTTTTTTGTTCATTGGAGGAAATGAAGACTTCGTAGCGTTTGCCGCCGGCGGTGATGATCATTACCGAAGTATTAGGAGGAATAGAGCCCAGGTTGTCAGCAACCATGACCAATTCATGATGAGGTTGTGCCGGATTCACGCTAATTGTGAAGATAATTGGAATGCCGGAAAGCCTGGCATGTGCTTTCACCAGGGAATTATTATGGTAAATGCTAACTGTATCGCCGTCTATTTCTCCATTGTCGTACAGCTCAATCCTGATCTCACCTGCTTCTGTCTCAATTCGCTTTACCAATGGATTTTCCCTTGTAGTCAGGATCATTGGTGGTGTGGGGAAAATGTTTCGTTTTTGTGTTGGAACAGAAACGGAATAGGGGGAAGGAAGGGTGGGATTGATTTTCTTTGGGATGGGGTTTTTGGTTGCCGGTTGCTTTTTTTTCGCAACAGGTTTAGGAGGGGTTGCTTTTGGTGTGACCGTTTTAGGTCTTGTTATTGTTTTTATGCATTCACGAAAGGTGATGTCGTCTAATGCAAAGTCGTTTCCACAGCCTCCAGGCGCGTTGTTGGTCATGGTCAGTATCAAAGTTGAAATTGATGCGGGAGTTGTGAAGTAAGCGCGATATTGGGTCCAGCGAGGTTTTGCAACGCGCGGCACTTCGCCGGTTGCAAAATTTGCGATGAGCTTTCCCATTGCCGTTTCCAGGCGTATGGAAAGTTTCGGTAGCAGTGGGAAAGGGCATTTATAGGTTGGTTTACACAGGTTCATCAGCCATGCGCCGAATTCATAAATGGTGCTTCCCTTTAGCCCTGTTATTGTTGTTCTTAAGAATGTCCCCGGATCGTAGGCTCCATTCACTAACATCATATTGCCGGAAGCGTCGCCTGTGTGGTCGCCGGCAAGTGTATGCCAGTCGTCACGAAAGCAGCTGCGTGTGCTGGATGCGTAGGAGTAATGGCCATCGGTAGGGCAGGAAGTCGATACACGATAATAGTTTGTCAGAGATGCGGTATTGAGATCCGGCAAATTGCCTGCGCCAAAGCGAATGGCAACAGCCGGTTGCGAAAAGGTGCAGTCAGAGGGCTGTGCGTTTAGCGGTAAGGCTAAGCGGAAAACGAATAGCAAGAATAGCAAGCTCTTCACGATCCCGGGTTATATGCTATTAAAGTTAGGTCAAAATTGGCTTTTTATTTGGATTTGGGGAGATTATTGAACCCTTTCGATTCAAGATTGGCGACCTGTGTTTGCTCAGTGGATCTCAGAGCATGCTGCCGGACAGCAGGACGATTGCATACCCCCAATGCAAAATAGATGATCACAAATACGAGGATAGTACCAAAACAACCGCCGCCGAGTTTTTTTGCACCGTAAGCGGCGATCAAAGCTCTTAACCATTTGGGCATATACTAAGATTGAGTTAATGTATTGTTATGCAAATTGGAGGCCAGCAACGTCAGGCCTAAGATTGGGAAATTAATTGTACCCCCACGTGAAATCATTATCTTGTAGGTAACTACTCATATTACATGGGACTCTCGCGCAGGCAATTTCTCCTCGCCGGCCTAGGAATAGGCTCCTCCAGCTTTCAGCGAAAGCCCGGAAAGATAATAACGGTATTGGGGGAGATCTCCACAGGTGAATTGGGATTAACATTGGTCCATGAGCATATTTTGGTTGATTTCATCGGAGCTGACAAGATCAGCTATGACCGATGGAACCGGGACCAGGTGGAAAAGAAAGTGTTGCCCTATTTGATAGAAGCAAAGCAGGCCGGTGTGAAGTCCTTATTTGATTGTACGCCGGTTTTCCTGGGCCGGGATGTTATATTACTAAAGAGGTTGTCGGAAAAGACTGGCTTGCACATTATCACTAATACCGGTTATTATGGAGCGGTAAATAATAAGTACCTACCCACCTGGGCAAAGGAAGAGACGGATAAACAGCTAGCCCGGCGATGGATCACGGAGTTTGAAGAAGGAATAGAAAATTCCGGTATACGGCCCGGATTTATTAAGATCAGCGTAGATCCGGGTAAACTATCGGACCTGCACCAGAAGCTGGTTCGGGCGGCAGCTATAACACACCTGGAAACAGGTCTTACTATTTGTTCTCATACCGGGAAATCACCTGCCGCCTTTGAGCAGCTGGACATATTAAAGACAATGGGTGTGAAGGCGGAGGCTTTTGTGTGGGTACATGCCCAGGCGGAAACCGATAAGACCCAGCAGATCCGGGCGGCCGGGCGTGGCGCCTGGGTAAGCCTGGATGGCATTGGATGGGGCGATTATGAGAACTATGCTGATTCCATTGTAAGGTTAAAGGAGCAACGGTTGCTACACCGGGTATTGATCTCCCATGACGCTGGATGGTACAAGCCCGGAGAGCCCGATGGAGGCAAGTTCACGGGGTTTACTAATATTTTCAGGGAACTGATGCCTTTACTCGATAAGAGAGGTTTTACCCAGGTCGAATATGAGCAGCTGCTCATTAAGAACCCGGCCTCCGCATTTGCAATAGGTGTGAAGGCCGCTTAATTTTTTTCGCCACCTGCACGATCTCCTCTGAACCTATGGCCAGGTCCGCTCCCCGATCCTGGGCATCCGTCCCCCATCTTTTAAATTTTCGTAAATGATCGTAAGCGAGGTTAGTTGCTATTTTGAATACCCAGGTTTTGAGAGAAGAGTCCTGGTTAAAGGTCGAGATCTTTGTAAATGCTTTGATAAAGGTATCCTGGGCCAGGTCATCGACATCGTCCCGATCGGTAAGCAAACGGTAGAGGTAAGATTTCAACTGGTTTTGAAATTCGGCAAACAGGGTTTGGAATGCGTCGATGTCGCCGGATATGGCTGATTTGAGGATTTCTTCCCTTTCCATTCAATTGATTAACAAATAAAAAATAAGGTTGCAGGAATGCCTCCGTTTCACCCAGTTGCTTCAATGTCGGACTCTTCTTTAATATATCGAAGGCCTTGTACTGTGCAACGACCTGCTCCGAAGGTATTCCGAGATGCTTTGCGGAAGCATCGATCCCACCGGAGATACTCTTCGTCTCCATTAAGGCGTTGGAGCAAATACAGCTCACCTTTATGCCATCCGAGCCCCATTCAGCAGCCATCACCCGTGTCAATCCCTCGATTGCGGCACTGGCGGCCGTGATGCCTGCCAAATTTGGAAGTTTTGACCTGGATAAAGAGGCAGTTAGAAGTAAAATAGTGCCCTCGGACCGGGTTTGCATCATATATTTTGCTGCTACTCTCGAAGTAAGGAATTGCGAACCGCAGATCTTTTCCATCGGGGCCATAAATTGTTCGAAATTGGCCTCTGTTGTTGGTGGACGGCCACCCATCTCGATATAACTAATACCGATACCATTGAATACCAGATCCAATTTTCCGTTGTCCGAGACGACCTTTTTTAAAAAGTTGTCTATTTCGGTCTCATTCAATGCGTCCACTTTGGCGGCTTCCGCGCTTCCGCCGCCCGCTTTGATCTCTTCGGCCAATGCTTTTACGGCATCGAGGTTCCGGGCGGTGACATACACTTTTGCCCCGTGTTGGGAAAACGCCCGCGCAACTGCTCCCGCAATCTCTCCGGATGCGGCGAATACGACGGCTACTTTGTCTTTTAGAGTTTGCATTTTGTTTGTATTCGTCTATTGACGTTTGGGCCCGGCAAAACGGTCGGTTTTTTTGAAAAAAACAAGCGTAGCCACGTAAATGGTTGATTATAAATCATCGGCAGGCCCTCTTTTTTTTCTTACATTTGTTTATACATGGCGGTGCAAACAAAGAATATTACAAAATCGGAACTGGCATTGGAATTCGGCCGTTCGATGACAGAATTCAGGAATTACCTGCGTCAGTATATACAGGGTAAGATAAAAGAGCATAGCATCAACATTACTTTTGAAATGCTGGAAGTAATGTCATGTCTCTGGAAGAAAGATGGCATAAACCAGCAGGAATTGGCCGATCTGACCTTAAGGGATAAATCCAGCATGACCTATTTGCTGGATAACCTGGTAAAACGTAAGATGGTAATAAGAGTGGAGGATGCAAGTGACAGGCGCAACAAACTGATTTATCTGACTAAAGAAGGAACAAACCTGAAAGAACAATTGAACCCCTGGGTAGCAGAAGTGTATACGATGGCCACAGAAGAAGTGGGGGTGAATGACCTGCAAATGGGTGTCGCACTGCTCAATAAAATGATCGGTAATTTAAAAGGGGTATAAAAAACCGGACGAGGGGTTAAAAAAATAAAATATTAGTTGTATATGTGACCATTAAATACTTAACTTTATGAATTATTAGTTGAGTAGTTGACGATATGGTATTTGACGATTAATTTTTAATGATAGATGAATATGGAACCAACAGCTTCATTAGTCGAATATGGTCCCAGGCGGGTCATCATTACGATAACAGCGGTCTTTTGCGCTACGCTGGAAATTATAGATACTACGATCGTCAACGTTGCGCTCAATGACATGAAGGGCAACCTGGGTGCTACTGTGAACGAGATTGGCTGGGTCATTACCGCTTATTCGCTTGCCAATGTAATTATAGTGCCTATGACGAGTTGGCTGTCGCAGCAATTCGGCCGGCGCAATTACTTTGCTGCATCCGTGATACTCTTTACGGTATGTTCTTTTTTATGCGGTAATTCAACCAGTCTATGGGAACTGGTTGCTTTTCGTTTCCTGCAAGGCCTGGGAGGGGGGGCTTTGCTGGTTACTTCACAGACCATTATTACAGAAAGCTGGCCAAAAGAGAAAAGAGCCATGGCTCAGGCCATCTATACCCTTGGCGTAATTATGGGCCCCACGCTTGGTCCCACCCTGGGTGGTTTTATAGTCGACCGGTACTCATGGCCATTTATCTTTTATATCAATATACCGGTGGGGATCGTTGCTGCGATATTGACTATACATTATGTAAGGAGCCCTCAATATGAACAAAAACGACCGGCTAACGAGGTAGACTGGTGGGGCATCGGTCTATTGATTATAGGGATCTCTTCTTTACAATATGTACTGGAAAAAGGCCAGGAAGAGGATTGGTTCAGCAGCAAAGTGATCATCACCTTAACTTTTACAGCGGTGTTGGGTATTTTCCTGTTTATATGGCGACAACTGGTATACCGGTATCCCGTTGTTGAGTTAAGGGTGCTAAAAAACGGTAATCTTCGGATAGGCGTTATGTTATCCTTTATAATGGGGTTTGGCCTCTTCGGATCGACGTTTGTTCTACCGCTGTATACCCAGTCCCTGCTTGGTTGGACGGCTATGCAGGCGGGTATGCTTCAACTGCCAAGCACATTATTCCTGGCGGTTATGATGCCGGGAGTGGCCCAGCTGATCCAGCGAGGTATAGCCCAAAAGTATCTGATCGCCGTGGGCATGTCCATATTTTTTGTTTATAGCTACCTGGCCTCTTCCATACTCACACCTTATACCAGCAGCGGTAATTTCTTCTGGATCCTGATCCTCCGGGGTTTTGGGCTGGGGTTATTGTCGGTCCCGGTAAGTACCATGGCACTTTCCACACTTAAAGGACAGGAAATAGGTCAGGGAGCGGCCTTTTCGGGTATGATGCGCCAATTAGGCGGCAGTTTTGGCGTGGCCCTGATCTCCACGTTTGTTTACCGGCAAACCCAGGTGCACCGCAATGCGCTGGTAAGTGATCTGAGTGCGTATGATCCGAATGTACTGCAGCGGGTTGCCCAAATGACGGCGGCTGTACAGCACCACAGCGGTTTAGATAGTTTATCGGCCAGGGCAACAGCTTATACCATGCTTGAGGGCTCGGTCAATAAGCAGGCTACCCTGCTTTCCTATGTGGACGTTTTTTTATGGGTAGGTGTCATGTTCCTGGTTTGCGTGCCGGTTGTATTGGCATTTGTCAAGACGGGGAAAAATAAGGTCAGCCTGGCCGATGCGGCTCATTAGGTTTAATATACCGGGCGGTTTACGGGATAGTCCCTGATCTGCCAGGCGATGGCTAAACTGGCGTTGACCCGTTGCAGGGCCTGTTTGTCTTTTAAGGCTTCGTAGGCGATCCGCAGCCCGGTCAGGGACCATCCGTTCAGGGGATTTATCTGCAGGTCCCGGTCGAATACCTGTATGGCTTCCTTATAGTCTTCCATCTTCAATAGAAGGTCCCCCAGGTATTGTCTTGCAGGCAGGAGCCAGTCTCTTGGTTCGTCGTAGATGAGCCTGTCTTCGGCGGCCACTGCTTTCTGAAAGGCTTCCCGGGCGGCAGGATAGTGATGTTGTTGTTCCTCCAGCACGCCTGACAGGATGGCTTCGGCGATGAGGCTGGCGTCATATGCGGAGCTGAATGGATCGTTTGGCAGTTTAAGCACGGGAGCCTGCATGCCTTTTTGCAGCAGCTGTAATTCCTGTTGTGCTTCAGGCAGACGGGACAGGTGGGCCAACGCCATTCCGCGGGCGAAATGGTTGAGTACGTTGGCATAGGGAGCCAGTGAATCGGATTTCGGCTCTTCCAGGATCTTCTCCCACTTTCCAAAACGCAGCAGGGTGAACAGCCGGGAGTCATATACAAATTGTCCAAAGCTCCCCCATGCGCCGGGGGCGTTGAGGTCTGCAGGGGTAATGATGAGGCGGAGGGTGTCGCTGCTGCCGATGGCGTCCTTATAATTGCCCGCCATCATGGCGCAGGTCATCTTCATATGAACGGCGTGATATTCGTAAAGCCCTGCCCCTTCCGTCACCGGCTGGTACAAATTCACATATTTGTGGTAACTGCTTACGGCATGGTCGTTGACATCGATCCCTTTCCGGTAGTAGCCCGTCCGGATATAGATATGAGAGGGCATGTGGACGACATGCGCTACGTCCGGCATTAGACCTGCGAGGGTCTCGGCGCTGTTTATGCCATCTTCAGGTTGCAGGGAGCCTTCGACGGTGTGGATCATGAAGTGCAGTGCGCCCGGGTGACGGGAGTCGATCGCCAGAGCTTTTTCCAGGGTCCTGCGGATCTCCGGCGTCCAGGGCCGGGCCTGCAGGGCGGTGTCATACAGGTCCCATGGATGTTCGAGCATAAGCGCGTCGGCATACAAGGCGACGACATCGGCATTCCGGGAGTAGGTCTCTGCCAGGGACTTCATGGCAGCGGAGTAGTTCACCTGGAGGCCGCTAAGATCGGCAGCCGTATCAGCGGAATAACGCCGGGTCATCGCGTTGATGAGGTCTTTTTCCAGCGGGGTGCAGGAGGTCCCGAGTTTTTTACCGGTTTGTGCGGCTTCCCAGGCCGCATATTCTGCGCGAAATCCATTGCCGAAGTTGATGGTCGGGCCCAAGGCTAAAGCCTTCCCGTACCAGGCCATTGCACAGGCCGTGTCGAAGCGGATCGCCTTGGTGAAGGAGGCCCGGGCCTCCAGTGTATGAAAGGCGTAATACATATTGATGCCCTGGTCGAAATAGAACTGCGCGCTGTCGGAGGTTGTGGTGATCTTCCACCGGTGGTGGCCCCACCCGGTCAGGGGTGGAATATCGGTCAGTTCCGGCTGGTCGGCGGAAAGGACCCTGCAGCTGATGACGGAGCGATCGATCGCAGTCCGGTAAGGGGTGGTGCGATAATCCACGTCGCGGTTGGATGTGATTAAACGGTTGGATGTAACTAAACGGTTGGACGTGACTAAACGGAAAGCCGCTGCCAGAAAAAAGGTGAGAATGACCAACGAGAAAAACAGCAATTTATTCCGCATGGCTCTAAGGTATAAATTTTTTACAGGCATTGTATCCCTGAAATTGGGTATTCTCCGGGCGCGGCTTCTTCATCAGGATTTCAATGTTTTTTCCACTTCGTGCCGGTACATACGACTGATCGGTAATTCCTGTTTGGCTATTTCTACCAATTCGCTGGTGTAGGATTCAATTTTATCGAGTGCCACGATATAAGACCGGTGAATGCGAATAAAACTATTTCCAGGAAGGTTTTCCTCGAGAGAAGAGATGGATTGTTTAGTGATGATCGTTTTTGTTTTGGTAACGACCTTGATATAGTCTTTTAAACTTTCGATATAGAGGATGTCGTCCAATGCGATTTTTAACATTTTCCTGTTTGAACGGAATGAATAAATTGAATCGGCAATCCCTTTATGCCTTTCAGCAAGTATTTCCTTGCCATCGGCATTTTGCAGCGAAACATCCATCACTTTATTGATCGCTTTGAGAAATCGCTCGAAAGAAATAGGTTTTAGCAGATAATCTACGGCATCCAGTTCAAATCCTTCTACAGCAAATTTTCGGTAAGCAGTCGTGAAAATAACTTTAGGCGGTTTTTTTAAGGTGCGGACAAAATCGGTTCCTAAGATTTGCGGCATCTGAATATCCAGGAAGAGCAGGTCAATATTTTGTGCCTGCAGCATGTGCAAAGCTTCGACTGCATTGTTACAAGTGCCGGCTAATGTAACCGATGGGATCAAAGCGATATATTTTCTTAATACGTCCAGCGCCGGAGGCTCATCATCCACAACCAGGCAACAAATTTTTTTATTATTCTGCATAAGAATGGGTTATGTCAAACAGCGGTGTATATTTCACGGATTCACCGGGTAGGGGTGTATTGCTGTCTTCCAAATTAACATTCATATATACTGTGAAGGTTTCGGCGCCGGATTCTATATTCAATGAATGTTGTCCGGGGTACAATAATTGAAGTCGTTTCTGAACGTTATTTAAACCAATTCCCCTTTTAGCGTCATTAGAAGTGTCCTGTAACGGCTTGCTGTTACTTAGTTCAAACCTCAAGGTGTTTTCTTCAATATAAATATACAAATTTATCCAAGGATGTTGGAGCACCTGACTGGTGCCGTGTTTAAAACTGTTTTCAATAAAAGGTGTCATGAGCAACGGGGCTATCGACTTATTCTTGTATCCTTCGCCAATTTTTACCTTTAGGTCAAGACGGTCTCCATAACGCACTTTTTCCAGCTTCAAATAATTGCAGATCATTTTTAGTTCTTTTTCCAGTGGTACCAACGCCGGTTCACATTCAAAGATCATATAACGTAAGATAGCCGACAAGCTCAAGATCAAATGCGGTGCCTGTGGTGATCGACTAAGCGTGAATGAATAGATATTATTCAATGTGTTGAAAAGAAAATGCGGATGTATTTGTGCTTTCAGTAATTGCAGCTCCGCACTGGCGTTCTCTCTTGTGAGGGTTAATTTTTCCTCCATCTGGATATAGTAGTTCTTGAGCATTTTTATGCTTAAGAACAAGGCACAAATAACCGGTGGGCCGCTGGTAAAAAAATTAATGGAGTTATACCAGGTTCCCAGCATAAGTTGATCTCTGGGCCTTGCAAGATCGCCATAGAACCAAATATGATACAGTACATACAACACAAAGCTGCATAGAGTAAGGATTGAAAACAACAAAATAAACCGGGTATATCTTTTTTTTGCAAGATATTCAGGCGAAAGATAATACACAGTCAGATAGGTATAACTCATTTCCAGGACTAAGAAGCAATTTCTTTCAAGGCCATACAAAACCCCCTCCCAACTAAAATACACGACAAAGAATGCCGCCCACTGAATCCAGAAAACATGTTGGGCTATCCAAAAGGCGACGTGGCGGAAGAACTTTTCCGGCGTCTTTTTTGTAAAAATAAAATCATGCAGGGTCATATGGCGGCATTTAATTTTACCTTTAAATTTAGTGCGGCTTCCTGATCTTGTTCTGCAAATTCAATTTGATAGTTGGCCGCGGAATAGAATTCACTCAGCCTGGTGCGTGTATTTTCAAGCAATAGAGTCCATTTCACTGATTTCGCAGGGTTTTCATTTGAATCGGTAAAAGTCAGCCTTATGGAAAGATCGTTGCTGCCGGAGATGATATTTAATGTCAGCAGACCGGAACGGCGTTCGGCATTGCGAAGTAAGGTGATGGTGTCGTCGAGTAGTTTGACAATGGTCATTGGCGCGATATGTTTGTTCTGGACATTGCCATCAATTTTTACTTCAAGATCAATAAACCTTTCTTTGTTTTGCTGCTCAAGAGAGATTAAATGGTGCAGTTCCAATAGTTCTTTTTCCAACGGGACCGATTCCTTGTCGATCTCATAAAGGGAATAGCTCAAAACATCGGATAGGTTTAAGATCATTAAAGGCGCGGTATCGGAACCGGATCTGCTACTGGCATAGATTGCATCCAGGGATCTCAGGAGCAGTTCAGGATGGATCCGGGCCTTTTGTAACTGCATTTCTGCCCTCGTCTTTTTTCTTACTATTTCCAGATTTTCCTTTTGCTGCAGATACCAGTCTTTTGTTAATTTGATTCCAAGGGCAATGGTGGCTATGATCATCCCCCACCGGGTGTTGAAATTGCCAAACATTACCGTGTTATTAAAATTTGGCTCGATCGGTATGGAATAGTGAACAGTGCGGAGGAATAGTAGCGCAGTAAAATAGTTGATAAAGGTGCCGACAGCATAGACCATTAAAAAACCGAATATGAAGAGGCCGTATTTTTTTCTTTTTAGCGTTCGGGGCAATAGGAAATAGATAAAAAAATATACGGCAAAAATGAATACAGGGGCAAAACTGCAGAGATTCAGAAAAGCAAAATAATAGGTGTCGCTACTGGAGAATTCGTCGAATTGTTTTGGAGCCAGGCTTTGTACATAAAAATAAGTGCAGTATACTAGCCAAAAGACCAGATGCCGGATGATCCGGTGACTGGGCCTGGTTGAAAATATGAAATCTCTGCTATTCATCTCCTTTTAAAGTTAGTCATCCTCCTTTGATATATATATTTTTTTAGAATATATATTCTACGAAACGCCTGTTTTCGTCGCCGGATGGCATTGGTCGACAACGGGTACCCAACCAAAGCTTAGTCTATGCAAGTGACGATACTCCCGGTCGTTCCGACGAATAATATAATTAAGGCCTTCGGTTCATTCTAGTTTTGTATTCTTAAAAATTACAACATGAAAAAAATTATTCTCGTCTTTGTTGCAGGATCAGCTCTTGCACTCGGAGGCATCCATGGAGCTTATGCTCAGGGATCTGTATTATTACCTGGAACTGTCCTGGTAAATGCCGGATGGGAAAGATACGTTAGTCCCAAAGCGCTCAGAGATTTTAGCAGGACCTATAAGGGCATCGGTGACGCGCAGTGGATACAATTAAAGGAAGGGGGATTTGTCTGCGAGTTTACAGATAAGATGATCCTGAGCCGGGTTATTTATGATAAAAAAGGCAACTGGCTGCATACCATTGCCGGTTATGGCGGGGATAAGTTAGCCAAGGACAAAAGGGCTATGGTTCGAAGCACTTATTACGATTATGATATTACTTACGTCGATGAAATTGACCTGCCGGGTAATAAGAAGGTATATCTGATCCATTTGCAGGATGAAAAAAGTATAAAGATCATCAGAATTTGTAACGATGAGATGGAGATGATAGAGGAATATGAAAAGTCGAAATAGTAGTCAATGGGATAAATGGGTGAGCTAAGATGATCTTTTTATGACCCACCAGGCCGCTATCGACGCTATAAGTATGGATGACGGATACACAACGAATTTCCTGTACCATGTTCTTTTTCCGAAGGGGATAATAACCAGCATGAAAACGCAGGCAATAACGATCACCTGACCGATCTCCACGCCTGCATTGAAAGACAGTGTGGATGTGTAGAAATTATTCCTGGGAAGACCAATTTCATTCAGGGCGCTTGCAAAGCCCATACCGTGTATCAGGCCGAATAGAAAAACGATGGCTATTCGCCAGGGCTTTAGCTCACTTAGGAGCATGTTCTCAATGGCTACAAACATGATCGAGAGGGCGATGACCGGTTCGACAACTGCGCCGGGAGCGACAAGAAGGCCCTTCATGCTTAAGGCGAGCGTAACAGAATGGGCCAAGGTAAACGCAGTCGCCTGCCAAAGGATCGTCTTTATATGCGTACTGAGCAGGCAAAGACTTATCACAAATAAGATATGGTCTAATCCAAGCGGGATGATATGTTGAATGCCTAATTTAAGGTAGAACCAAACCACATGCGAAGCCGGGGCCTTTTCTAAAGCGTAGTTGATGGTATGTCCCTGCACAGTCATGGGAACTGATAGAAGGAGTACCTGCGAAAATAACAGGAGGTAGTATGTGTTGCGAAGTTTCAAATAGATTTTGTTGAATGAACCTGGTCAGTCGTTCGATCTTCCTGCAGGGAGCGAAGGGTATCGAGGCTTGCCGTTTTTAGCGCCCCTGCAATATTGGGGTCATTCGCCAATGCCTGCTGCAAAAGGGACTTTGCTTCATTTCGATTCCCGGCACCGGCATAGATCAATCCGGCGTGGCAAAGCAATACGGGATTCCTGCTGTGCGTCTTCAATGCCACTTTGAGGTAGGGCAGCGCTTCTGCGTATTGTTTTTTGCAATAATACATCCAGGCGACGGTCTCGTTGACATCAATATTAGCCGGCCGGCGGTTGTATTCCAGCAGGGCGTGTTCAAGGGCTTTGTCGTAGTTGTTGACTTTTAAGTAGGCGTAGGCTAATTCGCGGTCTGCATAGTGGCCAATATTTTCATTATCCAGGCTGCTCCGTTGATCCCTGCTGAGTTCATTGATGACAATACCCGTGAGAGAATCGGCACTTTCTTTTTTCCCGGCGAGTTTATAGGCTTCTGCCCATTCTTCATTGATGGAATAGTCATTTATCATTGAAGCAGCTTTTTTATAATATTCAATTGCTTTCGGATAACTTTTGCCGGCAACTGCGACCCTTGCCAGGCCAGCCAGTGCATAGGCATAGCCAGGTCTTTCATCCAATGCGATTGTGTAATGCATTTCGGCGTTTTTTAGATCTCCGGTATACTCATATAATCGCCCTAACTGGATCCTTGACCATTCGGTTGTCTCATCACCCTGGCCACCTGCATCCACGGCCATTTTCATTGCCTCGATGGCGCCCTGGTAGTCTCCATGGATCTCCCGCAAATAAGAGATACGTGCGTAGGATCTGATGTCCGGCCTTACCGATACCATTCTATCGGCGTTGGCGACTGCAGAGTCATATTGGCCCATCTCCACATTTCCATCAACCAGCAATCCATAAATAAAGGCATTGAAAGGATTGATCTTTTGCGCTTTTTCGGCCAGTGCCAGCCCATCGGAAAAATGATGCTGGGATAAGTAAATAAGGGACTTGAACGTTAAAGCCTCAAAGTTTAAAGAATCCAATGTCAATACCTTATTTACACATTTCAAGGCAGCCCGGTCATAATACATATAGTTGCCGGTGATCCTGGCTTCCTGTACAAAAAGGGTGGTGAGTGCAAGGATCGATTTGACATCCGCGGGGTCGTTTTTTATCTTACTTCGTAAAGCTGTAACATAGCCCCGCCGTACGTTCCATTCGTTAGTCGCGGGGAAACCGGCTTTCCTTTCCAGAAGGTCGTCTACTTTATTTTCCCGGATAGCATAGCTGTTATAAATAATAACTATCCCCAGGATTATGGCCATCAGGCTTATTGCATACCAATATTTCTTGTTCATGGCGTCAATCAAATTATAGGAGCAAGCCCGCGGTTGAAGGGCGGGCCTGCCTCCAGGGTGATTGTTTATTGTTTAACAACGCGGATGGTTTGTCTGGCACTTCCGTTTCGTATGGCGTAGATAAAATAGACCCCCCTTGCCATGCCGGCTGCATTCCAGGGAACCGAATAGGTACCCGGTTTGATATCGCCGTCGACCAATACTTTTATTAGTCTTCCGGTTGCATCATGGATCTCGATCTTCACCTGAGATGCGGTTTCGATATGGTACCTGATGGTATTGTTGTCAACAAAAGGATTGGGTGACGCACTCAGGAAGAGATCCGGCGCGGCAATGTCGAGCGTGGCGGGTGATTTGTATGTGTCGATCTGGTCCAGGGAATTGGCGACCTTATTGTTCTTGTTATTATCTGCAGGAACTCCGCAGCAGTTGTCATCTCCCGACCAGGGTGTCTGAACATAGGGGAAAGCCGTCTTAAAGGTGGTGTCATTGGAGTTTACGCCGGTGTTATAGGTGAGCACGTTCACCAGATTGGGGGTGACAGGATTTGCGCCGCCTTTAAAATCGTCGTACCACAATCCTATGGCGGCAAGCACCACGCCGCTGACTGCCTGGAGCTCGATCCTGGTAACATCGTCCTCTAACCTTCTTCCATTGGGGAAACCGTCCATATTTGGAATAAATTGAAGCGAAAGATTCTTATTGTAAACGGTGTCGGTTAAGCCTAAGACGGCAGCCTGAACTAATCCGAGGGCACTGAATTTCGGATCACTTCGCGGGGTGGGAGGGACTGCCATATTCAAGCGCAGCATATCGCCCCCATTCGGCAGGAAATTGTGTATGAACGGCTTCCCGGCAGCCAGTGGATTGCCTTTTTTGCCGGTGGCCAGCTGATAAGGCCGCAAATTTGGCACTCCTGTATGGAAGATGGGCCATAAGTCAACCGAACGCGGAGAATTTGGCGCCGGCAGCAGCAATGTCCCGAAAATGGCATCATCCAGGGCCGTGCCGGTCAGGGTCGAGCTTCCTTTCAGCCCATACAATCCGTTCTGGTTATTCCCAAATCCAAAAGCACCCAGAGAATTCCGTTGAATACGCAAGGGCTTCAAGGCTGGGACGGCCCCTCCGAAGTAAGTATCATCCATATACAAAGCCAGTTCAGGATTGTAAAAATATTTGCCGAATATTTTTATGTTAGGCAGGTCTTCATAGGGCGTGAGGAAGTTCCAGAGGTCTTTTTTGCCGATCGGAATTACCGCCTCATTCGTCAAAGGCATACCTAATCTTGAGATCTGAACCCATGGCCCGATAGAATACTCAAATTCCTGGTCATGACCGTACCTATCATAGTCGTTGTCACCATCCCGATCGTTATTACCATCCCGATCTCTTTTTCTGCTATCGAAATCCTCTGTGACCCTTGGTTTGTTCAGCGTCCTGATCTTCCTCCTGCTGGCGGAAGCCCATACACCGATCACATAATCAGGATCCAGGATGTTTTTTGCGTGTGACACAGATTTTCGGTCTTTTTGCAGGTCTTCGATATCCACCTGCAAAGCGATGACGGATACATTTTTACATTTCAGCGCATCCATAGGCTTTGAGCCCGTGGTCCGCGGAGCATCCCCCAGATCAAAAATTCCTCCCAGGTCGACGAAGAAAGGATCGTCTGCAGTGCCGCAAAAGACCTTTTCGCCGGTGCGTGCAGTAGTAATTGCATTGTTAATTAGCGTGTTGTAATCGGCTACATTGAGGCCCACGGGTGAGCTTATGGAACGGGGTCCGACATTTGGCGGGGGCACGATCCCATTGCGGATAATGGTTTCAAAACCTCTCCCGGATTCCCGGCTTTTCTCCAATGTATAAGTCGTTTTCAGGTTTTGCTTTCCCAGACGGATATTAAAGAAAGTGGTAGGATCCTCGTTGGTCTTGTGAAACGTGAACCGGTAAACAATATCATCTCCGCGCGTGGCGACATCGTTGTCAATATGGATCTCGTAGCGGATGTCTTCGCCAAATTGATAATAGTTGGGACCGTTGAAGGGCAATTGGGCAGGGATGTAGTTTGCAAGGATCGTTATCTTGTCGGGGTGATCGGGGCTACGGAATGCATAGAGGTCGGTATTGTCAGCAAGCGGATCGTTGGCGATCATGGGAGCTTCCCGGTGACTGGAAGACATCAGCAAGCCGGAAACAGCTACCAGGAACGTGACGGCCATGAAGAATAGGAACACTCTTCCAGTTTTTAGTTTCTGATTCATAAACAGGTGTTTTTTACATTAAAAAATAAAATGCCCGAAAACTGAACTGGGTATGAATCGTAAAATGTGTTTTGGTAGGACGGCAAAAGCGGGAAGCGGACGCAGGACATTTAATCTACGGTAAATTACGGCGGGGAGATTTTTGTTAAAATTCCGCATTAATTTGAAAAACGAAAAGCCCATTTATGAGCGGCGTTAGGCAGACTTAATATTAGGTTAATACGCAAGTCCTAATTTTAGCGCATAAAGTTAAGGGCTTAATGAGAAACGGTGCCATCCGTATCGATCCGGAATTAGTAGTGGGGTTAAAGAATAACTCCGAAACGGCGTTCCGCCAGATCTTCGATCTGCTGGGCGACAAGGTCTATAATTATTGCCGGAAAGTGACGGGAGATATCCAGGAAGCCGAGGAATTGCTGCAGGACATCTTCTTTAAGGTATGGCAGTTCCGGGCCCGGATCGATCCCCGGGAGAATTTCGAAGTGCTTCTCTTTACGATCGCCCGCAATCATCTTTTGAATCATCTGCGAAAGAAAGCCGGCGTTCCCGTCTTACCCGTTTCGCTTGCCCCGGAATTTTTTTTCCCCCTCGAATTCCAGGAGATCTACCTTCAACTGGATATTGCGTTTGACCACGTCAGGAACGTGGCCATTGCCGGTCTGCCGAAAGGGCCGATCCACCTGGGTGATCTGTTCGTGATGGACCCTTTTGATTACCGGGTCATCCGCTACGAGCTGAAGGCGGCCGATATCAGGGCATTGGTATTACGGGAGCTGGAGAAGGATAAGGTGCCCCATCTTTTTGTCTCGGGAGTGGTCTGTACCCTGGAGAGGGATCCTTCGGGAGCAATAAAAGCGGTGATCCTGCATGACAGGGAGGGACACCCGCTGGATGAGGGCAAGACCTACTCGGTGGGCATGAACAGTTTTATTGCCTGTCATTTCATGGCCGGCATCGACGGAGGGCAGACGCTGGACACCACCCCGGTGGAAGTGCTGGTGAAATACCTGGCTTCGCATCAGAATGTCGATTATTCGAATGAACCACAAAAATTCAACTAAATAACATACTCAAATGAAAAGATGGTTTTTATTGTCCGCGCTCTTTGTTGCCAGTCTTACTGCTGCCGTTGCCCAGGATGGAGATGATGCAGGGGATAAGATCCCTGCCGGCAAGGTGCAGCCCCGGCTGATCCGCGGGCCCTATCTGCAGGTGGCTACCACGCACAGCATCGCCATACGCTGGCGGACGGATGCCCTGATCAGGGGCCGGGTACATTATGGAAGCAGCGTGGATCGGCTGGATAAGGTCGCCGACGATTCCACCCTGACGACGGAGCATATCGTAAAGATCGACGGGCTGCAGCCGGAGACAAAGTACTTTTATTCGATCGGCAGTTTTAAGGCGTCTTTGCAAGGGGATAGCGGCAATTATTTCGTCACCTTGCCGCCGGCGGGGAAAAAGGGGTTTTACCGGATCGGTGTATTCGGGGACTGCGGCAACAATTCAACCAATCAGCGGAATGTTCACCAGGCCATGTTGAATTACCTGGGTAATAATTACCTGAACGCCTGGATCCTGCTGGGGGATAACTGTTATTCGGATGGGACGGACGCGGAATTCCAGGCTAAGTTCTTCAACATCTACAAGGACGATCTGCTGAAAAAATATCCATTGTTCCCGGCTCCCGGTAACCACGACTACCATGATATCGAATCGTCGGCGGAGGTGGCGCAGCGGACACATACCATCGCCTATTATCAGAATTTTTCCATGCCGGAAGAGGGGGAGGCGGGTGGAGCGCCGTCCCATACCAAGGCCTTCTATTCTTACGATATCGGCAATGTGCATTTCCTTAGTCTCGATTCGTATGGCAAGGAAGAGAACATGTACCGAATGTACGATACCGCTGGTCCCCAGGTGCAGTGGGTGAAACGGGATCTTGAGGCCAATGTCAACAAGCAATGGATTGTCGCGTACTGGCATCACCCGCCCTATACGATGGGCTCTCACAGCTCCGATAATTCGGGGGAACTGAAGCTGATCCGGGAGAACTTTATCCGCATTCTTGAGCGATATGGCGTCGACCTTATCTTATGCGGCCATAGCCATGATTACGAGCGGTCGAAGCTGATGGAGGGGTACTATGGCATGGAAGCTGATTTTAGTCCGAAGTATTACCTGAGCACTTCTTCGGGCAAATATGATGGCAGCCCCAATTCGTGTCCCTATATTAAGGATTCGACGGACCGGGGGACTGTGTATGTGGTAAGCGGCTCTGCGGGGCAACTCGGGGGTAAACAGCCGAGCTGGCCTCATGATGCCCTGCCATTCGCCGATG
>Ga0193717_1000616_pt1 | contig 23123 bp, 19 predicted proteins | sample U2c2metaG_FD_145900 | JGI IMG/M metagenome (GOLD analysis project Ga0193717, IMG submission 145900) | Soil microbial communities from a riparian zone of the East river system, Colorado, United States - U2c2 | ecosystem: Environmental > Terrestrial > Soil > Riparian zone | place: USA: East River...
CAACACATTATCATAAATTTCAATTTAAATTAGTAGGTCCGTTTAAATAATTATTAAAACTTTAACTGAATACTTGCCTGGCAAATTTGCCGTTTAGTTACCGGCACAGGATAATGCTGTTACCGGGCCATTTCAAACAAAATGGCTGGTAAATGCTTTATCCATCAATGTGTTATATTCAACTCAGGTTGAAATCACTAATATTTTTTATGTTTACAAAAAAACAAAACTTAGCTATGAAAGCTTTAAAAACACCTTTATTTACCCTAATCTTCGCGTTATTAGCCATCACGGTATTATCATGTAAATCAAAAAAACTGGCTCAAAAACCTGTACCGGTTGAAACTGAACAACAGTATGCTCCGGCCCCACAACCAGCACCTGCGCCGGCTCCTACACCAGCTCCTGCGCCACCACCGCCAGCTCCTAAGCCTAACTATAATTTCAGCAATATCCAGTTTGAGTTTAACTCTGCTGTTTTAAGAACAACTTCTTACCAAAGTTTGGATCAGGCTGCTGCTGAAATGAAGAAAGATAACACTGTAAAATTTGTATTGAACGGTAATGCTTCGGCCGAAGGTACACCAGATCATAATATGGAACTATCTGTTGAAAGAGCTAACTCCGTAAAATTATACCTGGTGAACAGTGGTATCAATGGCGATAACTTAACTGTGAAAGGTTATGGCGAAAGTAACCCTGTTGCAGACAATAGCACAGAAGATGGAAGAATACAAAATCGCAGGGTTGAGATCAAGGTTAATCAATAATCTATTTAAAACTCCTGCTTAATTTAAAGCCCTGGTAAATCATTTACCAGGGCTTTACTTTTATAGCTGGCAACCATTATGCTTGCTGTACCGTAATGATAATTAATTGCAATAATACTTATCGGGCACCTTGAAGCACATAATTAAGGGGATCTTAACCCTGTTGAACACCAAAGAAAAAGCAAGGCTGTGCAGGCTTATCCTGTTCGACCTGGTTATTAGCGTGCTTGATATTGCTTTTTTGGGCTTGTTGTTACTGGTAATAGGCTTTTATACTTCAAATAAAGTACTAGGCTCAGGTTCTACCATGCTACCTGCAGGTTGGTTTAATAAAAATTCTATACTGCTGATAAGTCTTTTTTTAATTCTTTTCAGCCTTAAAAACTGGTTTGGGTATTTGATATTGCGCTTTCAGCATCATTTTTTTTACGGAGTAGCCTCAAGGTTATCGAAAAAAAATATCATCCATTACCTGAAGGATGATTATACGCGCTTTGTACATGTTGACTCATCCATTCATATCCGGCAAATCAGTCAGCAACCCATTGAGTTCAGTCATTATATCCTGACCAATGTTCAGCAGGTAATTTCCCAGAGTATCCTCATCTTATTTACAGTATGTGCCATATTGATCTATCAGCCGGTATTATTTTTATTATTGCTGCTATTGTTATTACCGCCCATCATCGTACTGGCTTATTTCATAAGGCGGCGATCAAAACAAGTTAGGGTATATACCAAACTGGCCAGCGAAAAAACTATTCAGCATTTGCAGGAATCCTTATATGGTTTTGTGGAAAGCAATATTTACGATAAAAGTGATTTTTTAACCAACCGCTACTATAACTACCAGGAGCTACTAAATAATAACCTGGCCACACAGCAAACTTTGCAGGGGCTACCCTCGCGCCTGGTGGAGGTTTTTGCCATATTTGGTTTTTTTATACTGGTGGTCATTAACAAATGGTCGGCACACGGGCCGGTAGTTGATCTGCTAACCATCGGCGTTTTTATGGCTGCGGCGTATAAGATCATTCCCGGCATTATTAAAATACTGAACAGCACCGGGCAGATAAAAACTTATGAGTTTACCTTGAATGATCTACTAACGGTAAAAGAGCCAGTAGTACCAACCAGTCATACACCCGATATTGTTTTACCTATCATATCTATCCGGTTTGATAACATCGGCTTTAGCTATAAAAATCAGGAGATACTAAAGGGTACCAGCTTCCATATTAATAAAGGCGATCTTGTTGGTATATCGGCCGCATCCGGACGTGGTAAAACAACACTGATCAATTTACTGTTAGGTTTTTTAATACCCGAAAGCGGAAATATCTTGTTTAACGAAAAGGTGGCAGATACCTGTGTACGAAAACAATACTGGAAAAGGATTGCTTATGTAAAACAGCAAAACTATTTTATTCACGATAGCATCCTGAAAAACATTACGCTTAGCGATGATAAAAGTAATGATGAAAAATTGGCCGAAGTAATTACCTTTTGCGGACTTAATACCATACTTGTAGGCAACGCCGAAGGATTAGATAAAGTGATAAGGGAAAACGGTAAAAACCTAAGCGGTGGGCAACGGCAAAGGGTCATGCTGGCCCGGGCGCTTTATCATGATTTTGATGTGCTGATACTTGATGAGCCTTTTGGCGAAGTAGATCAGGAAGCCGAAGAAGCTATTCTTTTACAACTAAAGCAATTGGCCGCATCAGGTAAGATCATTATGTTTATTACTCATAATTCCGCAAGTCTTACTTATTGCAACAAACTGATAACCATTGAATGAACAAACAAAAAGCATTGGTAATTCTTAGTCCCGGGTTTCCGGCTAATGAAGGCGATACTACCTGCATGCCACCCATGCAAATTTTTGTAAAAGCTTTAAAACAGCAAAACCCGCAGCTACATGTTATTGTGATAAGCTTTCAATATCCTTTTATCGCTTCGCGATATTGGTGGAATGGGGTTGATGTGATTGCTTTGGCAGGTAAAGGCAGAGGCCAGTTATACAGACTGCTTACCTGGAGACGTGTATGGAAAACCCTACAAAAACTTCATCATAAGTATGAGCTGACGGGATTGTTGAGTTTTTGGATAGGTGAATGTGCCTTTGTTGGCAACAGATTTGCAAAAAAGTACAGTTTGCTACATTACACATGGTTACTTGGCCAGGATGCGAAAGCTGGGAATGAATATGTAAACCGGATAAAACCTGAGCGGGGATCACTAATAGCCATATCTGATGCTTTAGCAAAAGAGTTCAGGATAAATTATGGCTTACTGCCTGAACATACAATTCCAACAGGTATCGACACTACTCTTTTTAAAACAGTACCGGCAGGCAGGGATATTGATATTATGGGAGCAGGTTCGCTTATTCCGTTAAAGCAATACCATTTGTTTGTTAATGTAGTTAAAAATTTAACCGCTGAATTTCCGAAAATAAAAACCGTTATCTGCGGTAAAGGTCCCGAGATGGAGAGTCTTAAAAAACAGATAAGCCGGCTAAAACTTGAAAACAACATTCAATTAAAAGGAGAACTATCACATCCCGAAATACTTGCGCTGATGCAGCGTTCAAAAGTATTTTTACATACATCGGCATATGAGGGTTATAGCACTGTTTTAAGTGAGGCCTTATACGCGGGGTGCCATGTGGTGAGCCTGGTTAATGCTATGAATACCCGCCCTGTGCAACACCATGTGCCCGATAACGCGGAACATTTACCGGATATAATTAAAGAACTGCTAAAAAATGAAAACCTGGTTCATGAACAGGTATTGATTTACCCGATCCAAACTATTGTGGCTAAAGTTGCAGCATTATTCAGCCATTAAATATTTGCAAATATCCACCAGATCATTAGCTATGCTTTTGAAGGTGAGATTTTGGTTAAAATAATTAAAATTTTGGGAAGAAAATTTCTCCCTGTCTAAATTATTGATGATACCTAATAATCTGGCAAGGGCGGTAGCATTACCAGGCGGGTATAAAAACCCACATTTACTACTACCCACTATTTTTTGATAGGATGGAATAGCTGTAACAACAGGAATACAACCGCAAGCCATAGCCTCGAGCAAAGCATACCCGCTGCCTTCTTTATGGCTGCCTGATATATAAAAATCGGCAGCGCTGTACCAATAGGGTAATTCAGTGTTAGGAACTTTACCTACCAATACCACCGCATTTGATAATATCCTGTTCGATGCAAACAATTGCATCACGTCATTCACTATATCTTCTGTTTGATAGATCATGTAAAGCTTCGCATCCGGGTTTATTTGCAGGTATTGCCCAAACCCGGTTAAAACAGTAAGCGGGTCCTTATTGGCGTTTAACCGGCCAACCCACAGAAAATTGGTTTCACCTGTTATTTCAGTGTGATTTTTGCTTTCTTGCTTATCTTTTTGGGTAAAGTTGGTTGATGCCTCTAACAGTTCAAATATATTAGCGTCTGGTTTAATGATGCCACTCTTTTTCCATATCTCCGCATTGCCCGCAGCTGTGAAAATAAATGCGTTCACCATATTACATGACAACTTTTGCAGCCATCCCTTTATTCCGCCGAAAGGTAATTCACCATGATGCTGAATAACTATTTTAAAGCTTTTGCCGCAAAACAATCGCAAAAACATTACCTGCAATGGAAAAACAAGCCCCTGTACCAAAACTATATCCGGCTTTAGCTCGCTGATGAATCGATGGGCTTTAAAAGATATTGACCAAAATCTGTTATGCCCTTTAAAAAAATGATAGGGGATGCCATCAATAACAGTATGCTCCTCAAAAGCGGCATGTTTTACAAAAGTAAAATCAAGCTTATTTTTAAGATGGGGCGCAAAAGCTAAAGCAGGCGCATGGTTTTCAACAACCTGCCCAAACCAGTTATAATTACGATGCGCGTAGTAAGTAAGGTCAACGAGCTTTATCAATTTTTATAGTATTTGATGGCCAATAACTTCCATAGGAAATACAAACCCTGGTAAATATAATTTGATCAGTTTGACCAGGTCATCTATATTTCCATCTATGTATTTATAAGCGTCATTCATTTTAATCAAACTAAAATGCCTTCCCTTAAGATGATGCGCCAATTGTGCTAATAATTCCTGATCAAACAACCTGATATTACCCCGGTGCATGACCAGCAGAAGATCTGCCGGTGCAACTCCATAAAAAGCATCAAGATCAACGTCGCTTCCTTTTGTCCGTGCAATAACGATATCGGCATCTTTGCCATTCTTCAACTCACCAGTATTTATCCCCCATATTTTTGCAGGATTAATATGGAGCGAATCGTATAATTCTTCGTCGGTTAGCAACCCAGTTTTATGAGCCATGGCTATATGATCCCAAATGTTCCAGTTACTGGTAAGGGTAGAATCGGTACCGAATATAATGCAGGTATGCTGCTTTAATTGCTGTATGGCCGCGGTTTTATTCAACAGAAAATAGTTTGATTGCGGGCACCATACTATGCCTTTAAAATTAACAGCTTGTTGTGCAGTCATGGCAACAGCGTGGATGCCTACTAAATTTCTATGCAGCTTATTCCAGTATATCAGGCGGTCAATTTCATCAGAGGCAGCCTCATCTGTTCCTTCACCGGTATGGATCACTACGGGTAAGCCTTTTTTTAGCGGATTATTCAATTTAAGTTTCCAGGCTTTTTCAAATGCCGCCGAATGCAAGTCGTGCGTATCTTCGTAAAGAGTAATAGGCGCATTGTTAATGGTTAAACGTTTGCCATGGTTAACAACAGTTGTTACCCCACATAGCAGGTTTTTATATATGCCCCAAAGTATACGCAAATGAGCGGGAACCCTCAATACATCCGTTATTTCCTGCTTAAATTGCTGATGAATATAGGTTCCCCATTCGGTATAATTTTTATAAATACGATTACCTAACTGCGGGAACAAGTTAAAATCAAGATGATCATGAGAGTTAATAAGCCCAGGGAAAACTATAGCATCAGCAAAATGAAGCTGTAAAGCAGTAGTATCAGATATTGTTGTGGGAGTTATTTTATCAATTTTGCCATGACTTATCCTAATATCCACTGCTTGCCCATTATTAGCCAACTTCGCACCACGGAGTATCATTTATTCTTTCTTTAAGTGGATGCCATATATTACCGGAAAGCCTTTATATTTTTCATATACATGCAAAGCATTTTGCTTGGCGTAAAAAGGTTTCATGCTTTCGTCTATTTTAATCTCCTCCTGGCTCAATAAATGAAAACCATTTTTTAGCAGCACTTCCTTAATGGTATAAATAGGATGAACATAATTTTGCACTGCCAATACCGCATTGTCATGTTTAAAAGTTCTTTTGCCGCCAAATGCCAGTGTATGCGGATGAAAATCGGTGATGATCATTTCGCCGCCATTTTTTAGTAAGCGGCACCAGGCCAGCATAGCTTCCTCAATATCTTCAATATGGGCTACGGTAAGGGTAGATACTATTACATCAAAAGCATCATCGGGAGTGTTCAAGAATAGGTTATCGGTAATGAGGCTGGTATGTGCTGCCGGGTACTTTTCCTTTAGTTTCCGGAGCATTCCACCAGATACATCAAAGCCAGTTAAACCTACAGGCTGTTTGTTGAACATAGCTGGCCAGTGCCTGCCTGTACCGCAACCAATATCAGCCACCTGTTTGCCTTTAATATCCACCTGGCTAATGAGGTATGAAAATAATTTGCCATCAAGGTGTAACATCAGGTTATCGGGTTGCATGTCATATTCAGCCGACCACAAGTCATAGGCCTCTACAACACTTTTTTCGGTTACTGCCGGGGCAGATACTTTGCTTTTTATGTAATTTTTTAGAGTGGCTAACATAGTATCGGTCTTTATAACAATTACGGGTTTTCAGGGCTTAAGGTTGCCCGTAGCTTTTTTATTATTATCACAGGCAACCACCGCTAATTATACAGCGTATTATATAATGAACGATTTAATTTTTACGATTTGGGGCTGTGTAAGCGATGGAGGTAAAATGCCATCGCTTTCATTTGAAACCCTTAAAAAATGTCGGGTTTAGTATAAATAATCAATGATTATTAATTATCAATATGGTAACAAAGAAGATCAATAAAGTAATACTTTTTAATCCTAAAAGTGCTATAGCCAAATACCGGATACCCAATTCCATTTTAAATATTGCAGCTTCTGTTGAAGGCAAATATGATTGGGCAATTGTTGATGGAAACTGCGAGGCAGATCCATTACTGAAGATGGAAAGCTATTTAAAAACCGGCGAATACGGATATATAGGCTTTACCGTAATGCCTGGCCCACAGCTAAAGCAGGCCATCGAAATAGCGAAAGTTATTAAAGAACGCTACCCTTATACTACCATGATATGGGGTGGATATTTTCCTTCAAATCAGCCTAATGTAGTTCTGAATTCGGGTTATGTTGATTTTATCATCAACGGCCCCGGCGATAATGCCTTTCCGCTGTTGATTGATTCGCTCGAAAACCACAAACCCTATGAGTTTATCAAAAACCTGATCTATAAGGCAGATGGCAAAATAACTAAAACCATAAAAGAAGACCTGCTTGATCAGGATTCATTACCGCCATTGCCTTATGATAAGCTGAATAACTTTTATCCTTTAGGTAAATTTTTAGGAAAGACTTACCTGGGCGAACATACTATGGCTTACCATTCCAGTATTGGCTGCCCTTTTACGTGTTCTTTTTGCGCGGTAGTACCTATTTACGAGGCAAGATGGAAGGCTAAATCGGCCCAAACCGTTTATAAGGATATTAAATATATTAAGGATAACTGGGGTGCAGATGCCATTGAATTTCATGACAATAACTTCTTTGTATCTGAAAAACGCGCGGTCGACTTTTCAAAACTTATTAAACCCGAAGGCATGACCTGGTGGGGTATGGCACGTATTGACACCATGGATAAGTTTAAAGACTCATCATTGGAGCAAATACGTGAGGCCGGCTGTAAGTGTATCTTTTTTGGTGCCGAAAGCGGCAACAACGAAATTCTGGAGCAAATGGATAAAGGCGGTACCCAAACCGGCGAACAGATCATTCGCTTTGCTGAGCGGTTAAAACAGTTTGATATTATTCCTGAGTATTCCTTTGTGCTGGGCACTCCGGCTGCAACTCCCGAAAAAGTGCAAAAGCAAATTGATTTTGAGATCAATTTTATCAAGCGCGTAAAGGAAGTTAATCCCAATACCGAGATTGTTATATACACGTATACACCTGTACCTACAGAAGGATCAGAGTTATACAAACAGGTTTTGGAACAGGGTTTTGCGTATCCACAAACTTTAGAGGATTGGGTAAGCCCTGCCTGGGAAAATTTTGACTTGCGCAAGAATCCTTTAACTCCCTGGATCAAACCTGAAATGATTGATAAGATCAGGAATTTTGAAACTGTGCTGAATGGCGTTTATCCTACGGTTACCGATATAAAGCTTAATGATCTGAAAAGAAGATCGATAAAGCTGCTGTCAACACTACGCTACAAAACAAACATGTACAAGTATCCATATGAAATAAAGCTGCTGCAAAGGTTTTGGCAATACCGTCAGCCGGAGATACAGGGTTTTTAAATTAGCCTTAAAACTTTGAAAGAAACCAAAATTGATATGACCCCAAACGCTGCCCCAACAGCTGATGAAGCATTGGAGGAGATGTATATTGCTATACGCGAAAAAGAGGGAAGGACCTATACTGATAAGCAGGTTGCCCAATTACCTCATATTGATGCCGGACATCGATTCTATAAAGAATGGAAGGTGCGGCAACGTTCATCCCAGCGACTGATAAACTACCTGAAAGAAATGCAAAAGCCGCTCAGCATCCTGGAAATTGGTTGTGGCAATGGATGGCTTTCGGCCAAACTTGCCGACATACCTCATGCAAGGATAACCGGGCTTGATACCAACCGGATTGAAATTGAACAAGCCCGTCGGGTATTTAAAAAACCTAACTTGCAGTTTATTCAAAAGGGGGTTAATCCTGGTGTTTTTAACGACGGGGCAAAGTTTGATGTAATTGTTTTTGCAGCTGCACTGCAGTACTTTCCGTCGGTAAGGGTGATCATGGGCGATGTGTTTTCATTACTAAATCGTGATGGTAAGGTACATGTGTTGGATACACCTTTTTATCATAAAGGGGACGTTAGAAAATCGATAACGCGATGCCGGGAATATTATAAGGATATGGGCTTTGAAGTTATGGCCGATCATTATTTCCACCATACACTGCAAAAATTTAATGCTTTTAAGCATAAGATATTATTTAATCCCGGCGGCTTTTGGAACAGGTGGAGCAAAAAGGATGTTTTTTATTGGATAATGTTAAAACCTTAACTATGGCGGCTCAGTCATTATATCATACTTTTAAGCGTTACCGCACACTGCAAACGCACAGGATGTCAGCATTGCCTATAGTGATATTGATGCCGCATAGCGCCTGTAATTGCCGTTGTGTGATGTGTGACATCTGGAAGGATAACAAAAACCTGAAGCAATTAACCGAGGCGGATATCAGTGGGCTGCTAACGTCACTCAAACAGCTTGATACCAAACAGGTGCTCATGTCTGGCGGGGAGGCTTTGCTAAATACCAATTTTTTTGTACTATGCCGTATACTTAAAAATGCAGGTATAAAAGTAACGCTGCTTACAACCGGTTTATCCATAAAAAGCCATGCCGAACAACTCCTTACCTGGGTTGATGACCTTATTGTTTCGCTGGATGGGGATGAGGCACTGCATGATGCTATCAGAAACATACCCAACGCATTCCGTAAGCTTAAAGAAGGGGTGGAGCATATTAAAAAATTAAATCCTGCTTACCGTATCACCGGGCGCACGGTGGTACACCGGCTTAATTACCGCAATTGGCCGGCAATTATAGCAGAATCAAAAGCGATGGGCCTTGATCAGGTAAGCTTTTTACCTGCCGATGTAAGCAGTCATGCCTTTAACCGGCAGCAAGCCTGGACCGAGCCCAAACAGGATGAAATACTGATACCAGAGCATGAACTGCCTGAACTAAGCGAGGTGATCAGTTATTTATTCGCGGAGTACGAGGAGGAATTTGATAATGGCTTTATTGCCGAAAGCCGCGAAAAGATCAAGAATATATATCATTATTACGCCGCGTTTTACGGGCATAATGCTTTTCCTTTTAAAAAGTGCAATGCACCCTGGGTATCAACCGTTGTTGAAGCTGACGGCGCTGTAAGGCCTTGTTTTTTCATGGAATCAATGGGTAACATCAGGGATGCATCACTGCATGATATTTTAAACAGTACCGAAGCAATCGCTTTCCGCAAATCGTTGGATACTTTAACACATCCAACCTGCGTAAAATGCGTTTGCTCGCTTAACCTGTCACCATCAACTAATATTGCTTAACCAATGGAACAGTTAAATAATATACTTTTTACGCATTCTTATTTTTTGCGTTTTGATCCTAAACAATGGGCGCAGGGACAACCGTATCCGCCATTGGGCACGCTGTACGCTGCTTCCTTAATGCGGCAGAACGCATATAAGGTATCACTTTTTGATACCATGTTTACGCACACTCCTGATGAAGTTATAGCAGCTATTGACGAAACCCGGCCCGGTTTTTTTGTGATTTATGATGATGGCTTTAACTACCTCACTAAAATGTGCCTTACCAACATGCGCGAGGCTGCATTTGAAATGTGTAAACTGGCAAAAGCCAGGGGCTGTACGGTCATTGTATCCAGCTCTGATTCAACAGACCGTTTTAAAGAATACTTACAGGAAGGTGCTGATTTTGTGATCATAGGCGAGGCGGAACACACCCTGCTGGAGCTGGTTAACGCTATTAAAAGCGGAACAGATGATTTCTCTGATATTCAAGGACTGGCCTATACTAAGCAAGGTGTACCGTTTAAAACTTTTGCCCGCCCTGTACTTAAAGACCTGGATAGTTTGCCTTTACCTGCCTGGGACCTGGTTGATATTACCCCATATCGCGAATGTTGGTTAAAACACCGGGGATACTTTTCTTTAAATGTAGGTACCACACGCGGCTGTCCCTTTAAATGTAACTGGTGCGCCAAGCCTATATATGGCAACCGCTACAATTCGCGCAGCCCCGAGGATGTGATCACCGAGATAAAACTGTTAAAGGATCATTTCCACATGGATCATATTTGGTTTTGTGATGATATTTTTGGTTTAAAACCAGGTTGGGTAGTACAGTTTGCAAAACTTGTTGAGCAGGAAAATCTTAAGTTTAGCTATAAGATTCAATCCCGGGCCGACCTGCTTTTAGAAGAAGAAACTGTACAGGCGCTGGCAGCTTCGGGTTGCGATAATGTTTGGATGGGTGCTGAAAGCGGTTCGCAAAAAATACTGGATGCCATGGATAAAGGCATTACCACACAGCAGATATTTACAGCTACACAACTCATGAAAAAGCATGGCATAAAACCATCGTTTTTTATCCAGTTTGGTTATCCTGGCGAAACTAAGGAAGATATCGTGCAAACTATCCGGATGATCAACGACCTTTTACCTCATGAGATAGGCATCTCGGTTTCCTACCCGCTGCCGGGTACCTTGTTTTATGAAAAGGTAAAAGCCGATCTTCAAAAAAAGACCAACTGGACAGACTCCGATGAAATGGCACTGATGTTTAGCAATACGTTTAGTCCTGCTTATTATAAACAATTGCATAAATACGTGCATCAAAACTATCATGCTCATTTGGCTAAATACAATCTTGTAAAACTGCTTAACAACCCCTTTAAATTAAACACAAAGCGTATCAGGAAAGCGGTATCGGTTTTATACCACGCACCGGCAATGATGATAGAAAGGTATAAGTTAAGTCAACTGGAAAAAGTGTCATGACCGATATCAGCATAATAAATAATAATGAAGCCGATGCATCAACCGCTTTTACCCGGCAGTCGGTCGTGTTTGATGAGATCTATTCGGGCAATACCATTATCAATTATAAACGGGCAAGGGTAAGGCAGCATGTTTTGCAATACCTGGCACCTGGCAGCAGCATATTGGAGCTAAACAGCGGCACCGGCGAAGACGCCATATTTTTTGCCAAAGCAGGGCATAGGGTTCACGCCACAGATATATCAACCGGAATGCAACAGGTGCTGCATCAAAAATCAGCCCCTTACCGCAACCTGGTCAGCTTTGAAACATGCTCTTTTACTCAGCTTGATCAATTACAGAACCAGGGCCCTTTTGATCATATATTTTCAAACTTTGGCGGCCTTAATTGTACCGGCGAACTGGAGAAGGTGCTGCGATCATTTGATGCATTGCTTAAACCGGACGGCAAAGTAACCCTGGTTATTATTCCCGGGTTTTGTTTGTGGGAAACACTACTTGTTTTCAAGGGTAAATTCAAGACCGCATTCCGCAGGTTTTTTAGCAGCAAGGGAAGAACAGCCCATATTGAAGGGACTTATTTTAAATGTTATTATTACAACCCGTCATTCATTATCAGTACCTTACGGCAATCATATAAGGTATTGGGCTTAGAAGGGCTATGTACGCTGGTACCGCCATCATATATAGAAAGCTTTGCCGAAAAGCATCCCAGGGCTTATAGTTTCCTGAAAAATAAAGAGGACAAATGGAAGGATAAATGGCCCTGGAAATACATGGGCGATTATTTTATCATTTCTCTTGAAAGGAAATAAATCATTTTAATTTATCAATTTGGGCCGTGAGGTCGCTTTCTAATTCCTCTTTATATCCATCAATAACAGATGCTATATTTCCCTGTTTATTAATTAGGTAAAATATGGGAATAGCCCCAACGTGAAAACTATCTCCTACCATTCTTCCATCGATACCTATAGGACCCATCATCTTAAATTTCTTTGCGAATTTTAAAGCTATTGGCCTGGTATCAGATAGGTTAATTGAAACGATCTTAACATTGGAGTTTTTATATTTTTCATGCAGCCGGTTTATAATTGGTGTGGACATTATAGTAGGACCACAACCGCTGTCAAAAAACTCAATTAGTATTACCTTGTTTTTCATATCACTACTGGATATCATTTTACCATCAAGATCCTTTAATGTACAATCCGGCGCTTTGCCACCAGCAGATAAAAGTGGCAACAAAGTTTCAGTACTTTCTTTGTTCAATTCCTCGGCTGATTTAAATCCCTCAGGTGCTTTTACCGCTGCTATATCCGGAAATTCCTGCTGGTTTATTTTATAATCAGCATACTTATTTCTGATAACCATTTTAAAAACATCTGCACTCTCAACCCCGCCTTTTTCGATGTAGCTTGAACTGTTGTTTTCGGCATACAAAGGGAAGTAAGTAGCCTTGCTCAAATAAATATCATATATATCGTAAACCCGTTTTTTTCTGACAATGGTATCTTTAGCAGAAATCTTAATGTGAAAACAAGCTGTGTTGTTTAAAATAGTATCAGGCAGCAATTTAATATTTAAAGCATCTTTTATTACATCGAAAAGCTTAAACAAGGGTAAAGAGCTAAAATAGAACGATGAGTACCTGTAATCACTATTTGTTGAATAAACCTTATCATTAAAATCAAGCATTAACAACGTTTCGCCATCAAATGCATCCTGGTTATGGGTGGTTATGAATTCAAACTGCAGATCTTTTTTATCGCGGGCGGTATTTTGGTAAGTAGTTATGGTGTCTGCGCTATCACCTAATGGCGATTCAGTATTGGTAACAGAGGTGTAGGTTATATTTTTATAAGCGTTAACCTGATCAACAAACTTCTTTAAAATTTGCGTTTGTGCGCTGATATTTAAGTTTAATAAAAAGTATAAAGTTATTAAAGTCACAATTTTTTTCATGATCAGGTTATTATATAGAAGGTTTTTGATATAAACGCACTTTATGAAGATGAGTATAAAACTTTCCATATCCCCCATATGATAGTTGAAATTAATTTAGCTATAATTATTTATAATAATGCATTGGATATCAAATAATAATATTATTATCTTAGTAAAAACACTTGCCATGAAGCAAAATATAATAACCTTTGGGTTAACGCTATTATTGATTAATGCCATTATAATGGTTGGCTGCAACAATAATCCCCATATTGTTAAGCATAACGGCGAAAAAGACCTGATCTCCTTTAAATCAATAAAAGGAATTAGCTACACAGAGATAAATCGCCGTCAAAAAAATGGCCTTTCATTTAATGAGGATGGCTACCAGTTAGAACCTCAATGGAAAGTAAATTTCGTTTCAGATGATTCGGTATGTATATATAGCTTTATTAAAAAACGCTTTTTGAATTTTCCACTCTCACGGGGGTATGATTCTGTTTTTAACACCGCAAGAACCTGGCTAAAAGTTAAAAAGATGAGTAAGGATAGTCTTGTACTGGAAATACTTAAAGCCCAAAATGATACTGTCGACATTACAGGCGCAGGGATTTATATGACCTTTTACGCTGATAATTATGTGAAAAATGTGCTTCGAAGTGATACAACTACACTTAGGCATGCCAGCAGAAAGGACAGTTTGTTCATAAAATCATTAGTAATCAAAGCTAACACCGACATTAAAAAGGCTTTTGCTGCAAGACAACCAGTTGCGTTTATAAGTAAAAGTCCATCAATAAAAGTAGAAAAATGGAAAGTAAAAGGAGATCTCTTAAATAATTTCGACAGTTCTGATGATTACTTATATCCAACATTTACTATTATTATCAATAAAGCATACACAAATTTTTATTATTCATTTTCTGTATATGTTGATGAGAAGGGGCAAATGCATTATGGAGAACCCTTAATTGCTTTTCTGGGTGAAGGAATTAGGAAAAGCTATATTCATGAATCACAGGCTGTTATGAATAGCTATCTTAAGTATTATTTGCAGGTAATTCCAGGGAAAACGCTAAACATGCCTCATACCAGTCTTATAAATATTCATGTTGAGGGAAAAGCTGACGCCCTGGCCATGAGATGAAAATAAGATAGACAGATAAGTATATCTATCCGGCTTTTAACTTAATTGGCTACACTGTGATGGTTCTCTATAAGTAGCTGCGCTACCTTTGTTTCGTAGCGGCTTATAAGTTTATACTGAAAGTTTTCAGGATCGGGCTTGGCGTAATGCTTATCTACAGCCATAGCCAGTAGGATACCATGGTTGTTAAGCCTTTTTTGCTGTGTTTTCTGATTCCATCTGCCGGCCGTAACTTTCATTAGGCGGTCATCCAGCATATCCCCAAAACGGTTGTTAAATAACCACTCCACCACACCCTTTAAAATTATTTTATTTAGTGATTTTGCTGTTGAAACCCGCATAATATGGTTAGGCAAATAATTACGGGTCCAGGCATTGGCGGTAAAAAAATCTGCAAATGTAGTATCGCCCTGTATGGGTATTAGTGTAACAACTTCTGTAGCCGTATAAATGTTCTTTTCGGCAATTTCAAGTTGTTGCTCATCTATATAATAATTCATGCAGAAATAATGCTCACGGTTAACCAAAAAGGTAAGCTTTTTAAAGCAATGCATCAATGTACGGGCGATCCAGAGGCGGTTTGTAGCGGTAATAATGAACAGGTCAATATCTGACCCCTCATCAGCATAATTCTTCGATAAAGAGCCTGAAATGGCAATGCCACGTACATAAGGGAACCTGATCAAAATATTACCAACCTTTCGGGCAACTTTTATCATTTCAAAAGCCTTTTGATTTCCATCGTTCCTGCGCTTGATCAAATAAGGATCATTTTTTAGGGTGTAAAACTTATCAAAGCGATAAATAAGCCTGCAGCTCACCAGGCAAGCCATAGCCACATCAAACAGCATGAGTTCATACTTAGCAGGAAGAAACAAGCAAATTTCTTCCCTTGTAAGCGGATAGTTGAACACATCAAAATAGGCCAGGGTTGCTAAAATATTTTTTTTAAGTTCTGCCAATGTATGATGATTTAAGAGATTATATTAATATGACGTAACGGGTAAGGTGTTGGTTGCCAATGAACTTAAATAATCGTCAGGCTTTTGCTGTATTGGGATAACTCCCTCATTTTCAATATCCGAGAAGATAAAAAAGGAGAAGAAAAAGGCATAGAACATTACTCCTTTATCTACATCGAGTATATTTTCTGAAAAAGAAACAATAGTTATCACCAGCATAAAGCTGATAAATACTACATCCTTATTTTTGATGGAAGCTTTAAATCCATAAATAAGCGTGAACAAATAAATGAGCAGTCCCCATATCCCTGATTTTAAAACTAAACTGATATACTGGTTATGCGAGTTTAAACCATACAAATAAGAGCTATACAGCTTTGCATTATAAAAATCATCTTTTAATAAACCAATTTCTGAACCTGATCCATAGCCCGTAAGCGGTCTCACTTTTATCCGTTTGGCAGCTACACGCCACCGCTCTATCCGCGAATCAGAGTTTCTAAGCACCGACTTGTCTATCGACAAGTCAGACTTTAAAAGTGTTACGTAACGCTCGCGGAAGGTGGATATACTTAAAATTCCGATAACAACTATTGCCGTAATAGCACCTCCTGTTAATATAAACCGTTGCCTCCTTTTACCATTAAGCAGGTAGTAGGGGAGCACGATGTTGATGATCACAAACAAAATCAGCAATATTGATTTTGAGCTTAATTGTATAAGGCCACCTATCAGGATAAGGCAACAAACCGCATACAATATTTTTAATGATCTGACTGGTACTCCTTTCATTAAAATATAGAAAAGGTTAACCAGCGCTATTAACAACTGGAAAGAAAAAAAGGTAGCGTGTATATTAATGGGTTGGGCAAAGTTATGATTGGTGAAGCCTTCTGCAAAAATTGCGCTTAATGGCAGGTGATAATGTCTGATGGTAAAAAGAGCATCGGCATACAGGTAAAAAACTGTAGCGGCACAAACCAGCGAAAACGTTAACAAAAGCTTTGACTTATATTTATTAAAATCGAGCTCATTTAGGGAAAAAAGTATAGGAAAAAGCAGAACCGGTATCCGCAACGTCCATTCTGTAAATGCCGCAGGTGTGTTTATGGTGTAAATGGTTGCTATTATCGTAATAAATAAAACCGACGGCAATACAAGCATTTTTAAGGATAACAGCGACCTTACTTTTTCTTTTTTTAGATGGATGAACGTGTGAAGAGCAAAGCTGATAAGTATAATATGACTGTAAAAAAAATCAAACGGCAAGCTTGCCATTAGCAATACTAAATGGTAAAAACTGATCTTATTAACCTTACTATCGTTAATGAGCAATAATTCTTTCATAATTTGAATGCTTATGGCTTTCTACAATAAATTCTTCGTACTGGTCAATCACTCCCTCCCAGTTAAACTGGTATTGTATTTTATGCAGATTGTTCCTCACCATGTTTTTCTCCTGGTCTTTTCTTTGTACATTTTCAACCAGATCCCTAACTTCGGCTGCATTTGAAAAGTAAAAGGCATCCGTATTCAGCACTGATTTATTAAAAGGGTTATCATGTGCGGCTATTAAAGCCTCGCTGGCCATAGCCTCCAGCAACGACGGATTTGTGCCACCAACACTATGCCCGTGAAAATACAGGTAAGAGTTATTTTGTAAGGCCCGTACCTTAGGGTTATCAAAAATGGCCCCTTTAAATTCTATACGTTCATCGTTATTAAATTTGTCGGTGATATATCTGCCAAAACGGTTGCCTGTATCGCCTAAAACCTTGAATTTTCTGCTCGAATTACTTTTGTTAAACCCTTCTAAAATTGTTTCAATATTGTTTTCGGGCTCCATCCGTGCCATTAGCAAAAAATAATCTTCTTTTAAAGCTGCTTTAAAGTCATACTGTTCGCGCTCTATATCTGTGTACACATCGGCACCGTAAGGAATATATGCGCTGTTGATATTATATTTATCTTTCAGGTATGATTTTATTACCAATGAATCAGCAACATAGTATTGGCTGTATTGTACAGCAAGTTTTTCGGCATATTTTAAAAATTGCTGTACCGGCTTGGAGTACTTTGATCTTTTCCACTCCATACCATCCATATTGGTAATAATGGTACTGTTTTTAGGATACAATTTACCCCAAACAGAACTGCTGGTATAGCCCATTAGTAATACCACATCAAATTTGCTTTTCCGGGCATCAAGCAGGCAATTCATGTCATAAATAAATTGTCCGGCAGTACCTATCAGGTATTCGGGATCATAACAATGTCTTATCTCCACACCGTTCCAGTGATCTTCCTTATAAGGATGATTGTGCGAGTTATAAACGGTTACCGAGTGGCCCCGTTTTACCAAACCAGCCGAAACATATTCTGATATATGCTCAAACCCACCGTAATAGTTCGGTATGCCCCTGGTTCCTAATATGGCTATACGTAATTTCATGTCTATAATACTAATTGATATGCTTTTAAAGTTTGTGAAGCGGCCTGTTTCCAGGTGTATTCTTTTAATATGCGATGCCTTAAGTTTTCGTTGTAGGCTGCCGAGCTTGCTCTTTCAACTGCTGTCAAAATGCTTTCGGGCGATGACGGGTCACAGTAAAAGGCATCATTGGCAAAGTATTCACGTACATCTCCTTTATCGCTGGTCACAATGTTGCAGCCCATCAACGCCGCTTCAATGGAGCTTAGGCCGGTAGTTTCGAACCAGCTGGGCAGTATATGTACTTTAGCCTGCCGGTAATATTCTACCAGTTCATGCTGTGGTATATAATCAATGAAAGTGATATTATCGGCAGCTATACTGCGGCACTCCTGGTAGTAGCCTAACTGATTGGGTGCATGTGTTCCTATAAGCAGCAAACGGTAAGGCGTATTATTCAGGGCGCGTATTAAGTTTAACTGGTTTTTTATTCCCTCGATCCGGGCGGCACATATTACCAGCTTTTCATCTTTCTTGATCGAGGCATCGTATTGAAACAAATTCTGATCGGCGCCATTGGGAACTATCAGATGGCTTACATTACGCTGATAGGACTGAATTACGCGCAGGTATTCTGATTCGGAATTAGGCAGTATCATAGCTGCCCGGCTCAATATGTACTTTATACTTTTGCGTTGGCCCAGCCAGGTATAGGAAGGGCTTGCCAGGCTATCACGCCCCATCAAATATCTGGCTATTGATTTAAAGTATTCAATGGTATCGGTCGAAAAATAGCGTAAAAGCCGTCCTGCGCCTTTTCGGTGGTATTTATCATACTCACTATAATTGCACAAAATGGTTGATACCACGTAAGGTATCCCAGCTTTTTGACTATGGTACAGGATATCAGCAGGGCGGGTAAGGTTAAAAAAATGCAACAGGTCATAATTATGATAATGGATATCTTCGTTAGCCAATTTTATATCGGCGGTTATGCCCATTTCAGTTAGATGACGTGCCGTTTGTACAGCCTGAACGGTATCGCCACCAGGTACGGTGTAGATGGTTGACCGGGTAATAAATGCTACTTTAATCATTGTAATGCCCTCCCGAACTAATTTTATGTAACCAAGCAATCAATTTTTCTGGCAAATAACTTATTGTGTACAACAGGTAGTTATCCAGCCTGAGCGGAGATACGCTGATGGCCCGTGCCACATGCAAACGGGCTTTCTGCGGATGGTAGTTATTGATCAATAACTTTTTTGCACACAGCGCATAATAAGAGCCCTGTTTAATTTTAGGGGAATATTGTTTTTCGCCGATCTCTGCGAGCAGGCTACCTTCGTGCGATGTGATATTGCGGTTTTTAAGTGTGGAGTATTTGATTTCCAGAAACCTGCGCGGACGCCATTTTTCGTCAATGGTGACTGATTCAGGATTTAACCTTAATTTGATAAGCGGTTGCGAAAAGTTACAGGCTTTTTGATTTTTCAGGATATTTACCCATAAAAAATGATCTTCATAGGTGTAGGCATGCTCATTATAACCACCGGCTTTTAATATCACCTCTTTTTTATAAAATACGGTGGAGTGTATGAACGGGCAAACTGAATGTTCTAATTGTTGTATACGTTCATTATTAAGCGCGGGAGGAGTGGAGGTAAAAAGATAAGTACCCTCCATATCCATATAATCGGCCGCCGAACCAATAATGCTGTAATCAAGATTGCTTATCATAAAATCATACTGCAATTGCAGCCTTTCTATGTGGCACACATCGTCTGCATCAAACCGGGCTATGTATGGGGCGCGTGCGTATTTTAACCCATTATTGAGTGCCAGGGCCACACCTTTGTTGTCTTGATGTATCATTACTATCCTCGGATCAGTAAATGATCGGATCACATCAGCTGTATCATCAGTGGAACCATCATTTACAATCAGCAGTTCAAAATCAGTAAAAGTTTGCTGCAGAACCGATTCAATGGCTTCTCCAATATATTTACCGGCGTTATATGCGGGCATTAAAACCGTTATCTTAGGGACATCAAAATTCATTATTGAGGGGTTTAAGAGTTTGGGTTTCTTTAATATTTAGCAATAAAAGCAATTCAAAAAACACCATTACTGATAGTTGCTCAAACCAGTAATCAGTAAATAAAACAGCCATCATTAAAATTAAAATAGGTATGCCATAGGTTAACTTTTTATAATGTTTTGCAAAAAAGCCCAGGTACCATATCAGAAAAACAATACAGCCGATCAGGCCATACTCGGCAATTAATTGATCATATACCGAAAAAGGGCTATTGGTTAAAGAATGAAAACCCGACCTTTTACTATAGAAATTAAGATATAGATCGAGGTGATTAACCAGGAAATCATGATTGATATAAATATATTTGCTCAAATAACCACCTGCAAAACTAAGTCCTGCTGCCCGGTATGCAAGTTTTGACGAGAAATTACCCATCCCAATGCCTGTAGCTGTTTTATCCGGGTGATTTTGAAAAAAGTTTACAATTTGCAAAAAGCCTGTAACTTTTCCGGGTACAGTGGGTGTATAATTACTATTGCCTGATATTGGCAGGGAATCTTTATGGGTGCGTATAAAATTGACCAGCTGCATTTGTTCAGAAGGTGTTTCTTTTTTGCTTTGATAATAATCGCCATTGATATCAGGCTCTTTAATAGCAATGCGGCCGCCATCAATTACATACACATCCTTACCCAGTTTCAGGCCCTTTTTTTTAAATCTTATGCTTAATAGGTTACTTACGCTGTCAAGGTATAATCTGGCTATTTTTTGCTTGCGCTCTTCCGGGTTTAAAGTACTGTCCGGTCTTAGGGTGATCGGTATGTTTGTGTTTACAACCAGTGGGAATGAAATTGAATCAGCGTCCACGTCTTTATGCTTTTGAAGTACATGCGCTATTGTTCGGGTTGCATATTTGTCGTTTTGTGGTGATATTTTTGCCATGAAAACCCCGAGAAAAACCAGGCATATTACAATAAGGCTTTTTTGGTAGCGGTTAGTTTTAAAAACAAACAGGAATAAAAGTACAGGCAGTAATATAAGATTAATAAAGTTGCTGCCGGTGAGTAGCAAAGTGCACATGCATACCAAAAGCATGACCACGTTTTTACGGGTCAGGAAATAAATTACGCCAAAAGCATTAAGTACGGCATTGGTTATGGAAGTATCAAATGTGACACCCTTTATATAATCGCCGGTGCTAATAAAATATTTCTGATACTCCCCCTGATAGGTGTATGGGTTAATTGTATGAGTTTTTAAAGCAATAATGGCCAGGGCACATACAGACAACAGCGCGTTGATAATAAAAAAAGTGAGTATTGTTTGATGGATGATAGCTATATCATTGTTATCAACAGCCAGTTTAACCTGGTGTATGGCTAATATGCACATGAGCCAAAAAGCAATACCGGTTAATAACAGTATGGTATAATTAACATTAGTATAGCTTTTACTTATAAACCAGTTAATTAGGGCAATGGCTATAATTAACAAATAAAAAAGTGGCAGGCGTGAGTTTTTAAAACTGAACCCAAATTTGAAATTGAACTGCCATAAACTAAAAAAAATGATTACCGGAATTTTTACAGCCAGTTTTACATTTAAAAATAGCAGCAGAAAGGTGAGAAGTTTCCAATCCACCTTATCTTTCACTTTATCTATATAAAAAGCCACTGATCTGGTCAACATTATCCGGGGGTTCTTTACAGTCATTACGACCTAAAAAACGGATTGGTTGCCTGTATAAACGGGGAATGTTTATTATTTCACCAATTCAATATTTTGGAGAGATTTTTACGGTCATCAGATTTTATTTGCCTGGTAAGCAATAAAGTTGAAAGGTAAAACACAACCGAAATAAATAAGGCCAGCCACGGGTTTTGAAATAATGTTTTTGCTAAAAACCCGCTTATTAAGGCGCAAAAAACACAGGTTGCTAAAGTAAAAAGTGCCTCGTTAAGCTCCCCGATCTTGTTTTTTACTGCAAATAAAACAGCCTGTACCAGGCATGAGGCTAAAAACGCAATGGCAGCCCCTTCGTTTTTAAAGAAAGGGATAAGCAACAGATCGCCAATTATGTTTACACCAAAAGTAACCAGGAATATATTGAGGATCATTTTCATGCGATTTTGCACAAAATAAATTGTCCACAAAAAATTCATGAAATACAAAAATGGCAGGCATAACGATAGTATAAATATAGTTTTGGTATTTACCGCCCCGTATTTACCAGCAGTAAGCAGATCAATAATCGGGTTCCAACTCATGTTTAACAGCAGGCCTGTAAAAGCGGCTATGATCATCTCTATCCTTATAATCAGTTTCAGGTTGCCTTCGCTGTAATTTTCCTTTTTAAATAGCTTGGTAAACCGGGGTATCAATAATGGGGCAACGGCCAATAGCGGCAAAGTAGATATCTCAAATACCTTATAGGCAAAGCTGTATTCAGCAAGTTTTACCGCCGAAACCATAAAACCGATAAACAACCAATCGAACCGGGCCAGTGCCGATGTGATGAGCACAACACCCACCTGCGGTAATGACTGGTGCAGCAGTTGTACATATGCTACTTTATTCCAACGGGGGACTATAGGGATGCGTATATACCTGTTGAACAGATATATGGAAAAGGCCAGCTCTAAGGTATCACCAGCTATAAAAACCCACATGATACCATCAAGGCTTATTAAATGTAACGCTGCCAGTACTACTAAAGCGGTACCCCTAATCACATTGGATACAATGAGCATATATGCCAACAGCCTGAATTTTTCCATACCGCCCGATATTTGTTTTAGCGGGGTCGAAAAAAAGATCATCAGCTTACCTGCACCAATAAAAAGTATGAGCCGATAAAGCAGTGCGTGGTTTGCAAAAAACACTTTGCCCAGCAGCAAAACCCCGTAAAATAAAAGACCTGTA
>Ga0193717_1000617_pt1 | contig 23103 bp, 18 predicted proteins | sample U2c2metaG_FD_145900 | JGI IMG/M metagenome (GOLD analysis project Ga0193717, IMG submission 145900) | Soil microbial communities from a riparian zone of the East river system, Colorado, United States - U2c2 | ecosystem: Environmental > Terrestrial > Soil > Riparian zone | place: USA: East River...
GCTTGTCGCGGGGTCGGGATTGTCGCTGTCCCAACCGAGATCAGGCCGGGCAATGTCGTCGCTCACGCGTATGACGCCCTCGACGATGTCGTCGACAAAGGTAAAGTCGCGCACGTGCTCGCCGTTGTTGAAGAGCTTGATGGGCTCGCCGGCGAGAATACTCTTGGTGAACAAGAACAATGCCATGTCGGGCCGGCCCCAAGGTCCGTAAACGGTAAAAAAACGAAGCCCGCTTGTCGGCAACCTGAACAGGTGACTGTAACTGTGAGCCATCAGTTCATTGGCGCGCTTGGTCGCCGCATAGAACTGCAGCGGATGGTCGACGCCACGATGCTCGCTGAATGGCATGTTCGTATTCGCACCATAGACGCTGCTCGTGCTCGCGTAGGTCAAATGGTCGACCTCCGCATACCGGCATGCCTCCAGAATATTGGTGAAGGCTACGATGTTGCTTTCAACGTAGGCGTGCGGGTTCTCGAGGCTATAGCGAACACCCGCCTGGGCTGCGAGATGAATCACCCTGTCAAAATGACCGTCGGAAAAGCAGCTCTTGACGGCAGCGGAATCGGCCAGATTCACCCGGTGAAAGCGATAGTCTCCGGTGCTCTGCAACGCGATCTGGTCCAGAACCTGGAGCCGGGATTCCTTGATTTCCGGAGAGTAGTAGTCGTTCACCACATCGACGCCGACGACGGAATCTCCGCGCTGCAACAGACGCGCGGCCGTATGAAAGCCGATAAATCCAGCATTGCCAGTAACCAAAATTCGCATATCGCAATCTACCGCCGCTAGTGGGTTTGATCTTCGTTTGCGCAAGAGCCATGCACGGCTCTTCGGCGCGGCCTGTTGAGCTTGCCAACGCGCTCGCCGACAGGCTATCATCGCCATTCAACGTACGCGCACCGCGAATCTGTCGCAATAACGGATTTGAGTTGTTGGGTATACCGATGACACCGCCGGCGCGACCTCGCTGCGGTCAAGCAATGAACGTGCCGTAACATGTCGTGCGCCGGATGCGGCTATCCGGAGCAAACCATCCCGCGTGGTTGCGTCGAACTGCTTAAGCGACTTCACAACCGGCCATTTTTGCTGCAGGGATGGCACGTCAATCTTGAGGTCGAAGATGTCGGCAAACAGCGGTTCGCTTTAATCGTGGCCATTTTCGTTTGGTTGGTCGCTTGCGGTCCAGACTTCAGCGATACCGTTGCCTGAGGTGACCTGGCTGGAGGGGGAGTCCTCGTGGGGTTGATCGCTGACAGGTTGCTGAGTAGTTTTAGCCGCTGCCAGGTCAGGAACGTAAAGTTCGTAAGCTTTTAATGCCAATGGCAGAAAATATAGAGCCGTGGACAGCAAGCAAATGAACGATCTAACGAGCCGCGATACCCATTTTGAGTTCGGCCAGAATTGGCGGGACTACGCGACGACGATTGACGGCGCGCGTATCGAATCCGCCATTCAGGGTTTGAAGAAATTATTTCCCGACGGTCTTGCGGGGAAAACCTTTCTCGATATCGGATGCGGCTCGGGTCTTCACTCGCTCGCCGCCCTTAGCCTTGGCGCCTCGTCTGTACTCGCGACCGATATCGACGAAAATTCGGTCAGTACCACGAGCCAGATTCTTTCGCAGCATTTCCAGAATTCGGATCGATGGACAGCTAAGGTCATTTCTGTTTTCGACATGACGCCAGAAACGCTCGGCCAATTTGACGTTGTGTATTCGTGGGGCGTCCTGCATCACACCGGCGCGATGTGGCGAGCGATCGAGATGGCGGCAAAGCTCGTCAAGCCAGACGGGCAATTCGCGATAGCTATTTATGGCAGGACGCCGATGGACGCCGCATGGAAGATCGAGAAGCGCATCTATTCCGGGGCCCCCAAAGCCCTCCAATGGATCATCAGGCAGGCCTATGTTGGCGCGGTATTTACGGCGCAGGGATTGCGCGGACGAAACCCCGTTAGCGACGCCAAGGTGCGAGGGATGAATTTCTCGCATGACGTTCACGATTGGCTCGGCGGGTACCCTTACGAAACAGCGTCGGTTGACGAACTGCGGGACAGAATTTGCGCGCTGGGATTTTCTGCGAAAAGATCGTTTCCGGTTGCCATATCCCTTGGCGGTCTTTTCAGTTCGGGATGCCACGAAGTTGTATTTCAGCGCGACGCTGCGAGTTCCGGCTGACCCATCCTGATAGACGGCCAGGGCGGCGGAACAGGTGATCTTCAACTGATCAAATCGCTGCCGTGAATGGAGTTGGCGTGTTGTCCTACCGGATACCCCCGCGGTTTTCTTTAACGGCTCTCATCGTATTATTGGTGAACAGCGCGATCTGCTGTTTTCTCTGGTTCACACCCGCCTTCCAGTTTTCAATCGCAAATAGCCAAATCAGACCAGAGCTGGGCGGAGCATACCAAACGGCGCCGGGTTTCACCGGAAGCATCTATTCTTTGCCGACCGACTCCGTCGGATCACCCGCATCTTCGAATCTAATGATGTTCGAAGATGGCCGTCCGCTTGGACCCTCTCATTCAGTACATGCAGCCATCCGAGAAAAGGGCCGCGGACGATACTCCCACTGGGATGGGTCGATCATATTTTCATCAACAGACGGAACCGATCCGCGCAGCAATGGTCGCGAATACTCGGTGACGTCGTCGACTGAATTAAAACCGCAATTGAAGCTCCCCGTGGTGAGCATTCTGGCGCTGCTGGACGTGGCCTTTTTGCTCATCTTTCGACAGGAAATAATATTATTCTTGCGACAACTTCTGAAGCTGGAATCCCGTACGCGCTTCCGTCTGTTGGTCACGAGCGATGCACCGATGCGCGCAGGTACCAAGCTGCTCCTGGCGGGCATCACAATACTCGGCGCGTTCGTATTAGCTCAAGCCATGGGCACACAATACAAGACGAATGACGACGTAGACATGCGAATGATCGCCGAGGCGCAAGTCGGTGATGGAACTCAAACGGAGTTTCTCCTTTACCAAAGTATCTTAATAGGAAAGGCACTCCGGGCGCTTTACCGGCTGCAATCCAGCGTTCCGTGGTACGACGTAGAATTGGCTGCATGCGCCCTCCTCGGAGCGTTGCTCGGATTGTTCGGAGTGCTCCGTATCTGCAAATCCCGAGCGAGCGTAGCATTCGTGTTGATTACGGGCGTGTTAATGTTCACACCGATTTTTCGTGCATTTCAGTTCACGGCATCCGCCATCGTTCTCTCGGGTGGAGCAGTCTTGATGTTTCTGTCGGTTTGGGAAGCCAGACCCGCAAGGAGAGCCCACTTGTGGGCGATCAACACGTTGATCGTGGCCGCTTTTTTCGTGGGGTCACTTGTCCGATTTCAAGCTGCCTTTTTTTGCCTGCTGGCGCTTGTGCCGCTGGTTGCGCTGATAGAGCCGCGTCCGGCGATTAGGTTCGCGTTATCTCAGATGATGACATTGATGGTCGCCGTAGCCATCTCGGCAGCCGCCGCTGCGTATAACGTGTCGTATTACGCAAAGTCTCCCGGATGGGAGAATTTCTGGAGAGAAGCCTCTGCACGCGCTAGTGCATGGCAATTAACGACTCTCGACCCCTCTCGTCCGGATGAATTTCAATCTGCCCTGTCGGCAGCGCGTTGGACGATGAACGACTATACGCTCTTGACAAATTGGCTCTATATGGACCCTACACTTTTCAGTAACGACCGCGTGGTGGCATTTGCCGAGCGCGTCCCGCGGGCGCCCAAACTGCTAAGGATTTGGGACACCTACTACGCTCTGGCCAATGCAGACAGCAGGTTACCCTTATTCGCCTTTCTTTGCTTCGCCCCTGTGCTCGTGGGGATGACGATCGGTTCGATTGCCGCCGCGGGCGCCGCGTTCGTTTGGTTTATAACCGTTCTTTTCATTACGGGGGTGGTATTCAAGGCTAGCATCCTTCACATCCTCTGGCCTTTTTACGCCGTTTGTGTGCTCGGATGTGCCTTTTTGATATTTTCCCAAGCGCGGGCAAAAGCACGAGACCAGAATGGCATACTCGCCGCGGCGATCCTGGTCGGCATGCTGTATTTGACGGGACTGGAGATCCGTCAATCGTTCGTGAATGGCGCATTGGATGACAATACCAGGAAACGATTAGCTAACGATCTTGCGGTCTGGCCTTTGCAGCCGGGCGCAACGGTGGTTGTCTGGGACAACAATTTTCCTTACGAAATCTGGGCGCACCCGTTTTATCCCATTCCACAAGTGTCGTTTCGATTCCTCCATACCAACGACGTCAGCGTATCTCCGCATTCAGCCGATGTTTATTCAACCCTGGGCACGCGCGATGTGGCCTGGGCAATGTGTCACATACCTGGCGTCGTTCTGGTCGATGCCCGACTAGGCTATGCGGATTCACACGCTCGAATGCTGGAGACTTACATGCATGAGCATTACAGCGAGACTGTCGAGTTGGATCGGCTGTACGATGGGGACGCGCTGACGCTCCATTCGTGCCGCCTGAAATACGGCGGTGTTAGAGAATAACCGATGGTGGGAGCATAAAGTCAGGCACATTATCGGCAACGGTCAAAAGCGGAAGTGAGGCTCTCGAAACCGGATGTCGTTGTTCAGCGGCGAGGGCAAAGTGGAGTTGATCCGTATCGCTTCGTTGATATCGGCAAGCGCGCCGTCTAGATCGCCCAGCGCTTGTTTTGCCGAGCCGCGGTTCTGATAGGTAAACGCGTCGGACCTGCTTGAAGATCGCCGGGCCCGGGCTCTGCAGGCGGATGGCCATGATTCATTATCAGGAGTATCGGCCAGAATAACAGCAAGAACAGCGCGCAAGCCAGGACATCGAACGTGCGATCAATAGATCCGTATTGGACGGCAGCGAATTACCCGGCAAGGTGCCCACTCAGCGCCGATACAATTCCTTCCACGCTGTGGTCTCGACGTCGCATGCCGTGCTGAAAAAATGGAAGCTTATTTTTGAAAATCGTCAAGACGCGCTGTACGACATCATGTAGATCTCGTCTCCGCGGCCACTTTTGCCAGAAAATCGAACGTCTCGCGCGCGCAACGCGACCAGCTGAACTGTAACGAAGCATTTGATGCAGCCGCGGCCTTTTCAGCCCGCAACTCAGGATCCAAAGCAAGTCGACGAACCGCGTCGGCGATGCTTGCCGGCTTCTCCGGGTCGAAATAAATTCCGGCGTCACCGAGAACTTCCGGCATCGGCCCGCGGCTTGAACAGGCGATGGGAAGCCCGGCAGCCATGCTTTCGATCAGGATGTTTGGCATGTTCTCGCAGCTTGATGCGAACACGCATACATCGGCCGCCGCATAGCACCTGTCAATTTCCTTGTAATCCATCTCGCCCCAGTAGCGGATGAATTTCCTTAAGGGATCGACCCGGTCAATGGCCCTGGTTAAACGGGACAAGACACCTGCTCTCGCCGAACCATAAAGATCGAGCCGGATCGGCAAGCCTTCCTCATGCAGGCGGCCGATCGCTTCCACTACACACCACTGATGCTTGAATACCTCGACAGAGGAAACATAGACGACGCGCAATGGATCAGCGGGCGAGAACTCGCCAGGCATCCTTTGCGGGCGAGGACTGAAACGAAATCTTGCAGCAATGCCGTGCGGTACGATCACAGTCCCACCCTTTAACGGCCCTGTAATCCTGGTGACTGCGGTGTAGGCGTAACGGGTCAGAAAAATCGTTCCATCTGCCCGCTTGAATGAGACGCTTTGTTCCCGCCGCAAAATCATCAGCTTGAGTGCCATCATGGAGAAGCCAAATCGCCGTAGTTCTCTCCACTCGAACGGCAACATGTTGCGGCTCATGGTCACGACCGGGCGAAAATTTGTAATTATCGACCCGCCCGGCACAAGCAACAGATCTACTCCCGATGCCGTGATGAGTTTGTCCAGCTTCCAGCGTTGCCAGACGATACGTTTCAACAGATGCGCTTCCAGTGCGGGATCGCTGCGTTTCTCAAGCCACGGCCGATCCTCGATGCGTGACAACGTCGCCGCGCATGCCCAAACGAAAATTCGCTCAATCCCGTGTTGCGCCGGTTCGGCCGCCCGCAGCAGCTCGACCAGATGCGTAACGCCGCCACCTGCGCGTATGTTCGACGCGTCAATGGCCAGGATCATTTCGCGCTCCAGGACGCATCGCAAACTTGCTTTCTCTTGCAGGCCACCCGACCGTAGTAATCACTATTTAGCTGGCGGAAGCCACAAAACTCATATCCCATAGGCGCGCCGCCACAGTTCAAATAAGGTTAGCCCGAACAATCGCTCGCTATTGTTGCGATACTTTCCATGTCCATCGATGAGAGCGGTCACTGTCCGCCTATCGAATGTGCTTTTGGGATCGAGCAACACATCCGCAACGAAATCACGCCATGGCCCCGCCTTGAGCCAGACCGGCAGCGGAATGGAAAAGCCTTGCTTGCGATCCGCGTCAAATTGCGGGGGGAGAACTTTCTTGCACAGGCGCTTAAGCAATATCTTGCGCTCTGCAGCGTCGGCTTTCAGCCGGCTGGGCACCCTTCCGAACGCAAACTCCGAAATCCGGAAATCGAGAAAGGGCGCCCTCATTTCGAGCGAAGCCAGCATGCTGGCGCGATCGACCTTCACCAGAATATCTTCGGGCATGTAATTCTCGAAGTCCGTTCGAGTAGCGCGTTGCAGCAAGTCGGCCGCGGGTGGAACGCGCGCTTCGCGAATTTTGTCGGCCGGTGTCTGCCAGTCTGGCCCCATCAGCGCGCGCCGCTCGCGTATGCCAAAGTGAGCGGCAACGGCGGGCAGCTGCGTTTCGAAGTCCACTTCGAGCGCTTTTATCCAGTTGCGGCCGCGGAATCCCGTAGGCAATGCAGCGTCCCCAACCGCAGCCAAAAGCTTGCGAAATCCCAGCGGAATTCGCCCGAATCTCGACTTCAACAGAAGGATACGTCTGTGTTGCTCGTAGCCGCCAAACATCTCGTCTGCGCCGTCTCCGCCCAACGCCACCGTGCAGTGTTCTCGGACCAGACGACTAACAAGGAACGTCGGAATCATTGACGAGTCATTCAATGGCTCGTCATACTGCCGCGCAAGAAGATTCAGGATCTCAGGCCCGGTATTGCCAGCCTGCAGCTCGATATGCTCGGTCCCGAAATGATTTGCGACCAGCCGGGCAAACTGGGCCTCATCATGTTTTTCATAGCCTTCAAAGCCGACCGTAAACGTCTTGACGCGCGATGAAGCCCGTGCCGCCATCGCCGTCACAAGACTGGAGTCGACGCCGCCGCTCAGCAAAATACCGACAGGCACGTCCGCAACCAGCTGGCGACGCACAGCGTCCGCCAGAAGAACTTCCAGTTCTTCTACCAGCGAAGCATCGTCATTGTTGTCAATATCGGGCGCCGGCGGGGTGCGCCAGTAACGCCAGATGTTTGTCTCTGCACTTGCGACATTGAACGTCATGGCGTGGGCGGGTGGCAGCTTGCGCGCACCCTGCAGGATGCAAGCCTCGCCCGGCACGTACCCCATTGCAAGATAGCAATCGAGAGCTGCAGGATCTATTTTGCGGCCAAACGAAGGGTCGGCCAGAAGCCCCTTCAACTCCGAGGCAAAACGTATCTCATCGCCTGTCACCGAATAGAACAGCGGCTTTTCGCCGGCACGGTCTCGCGCCAGAAATAACACATTCGTCGCTGCATCATAAAGAGCAATGGCAAACATGCCGTTGAGATGCGCGAGGCAGTCTGTGCCCCATTCGTGGTAGGCGGCCAGCACGACTTCCGTGTCGGATTGGGTGCGAAACTTGTGCCCCTTTGCTGCCAGCAGGTCGCGGAGGTCGAGATAGTTGTAAATCTCGCCGTTGAAGACGATGCTCAGGCGATTTGTCTCGTCGTGCATGGGTTGGTGGCCGCCCGGCGACAGATCGATAATCGCCAGCCTTCGTTGGGCCAACCCCACATTTCCACTTGCCGACCACCAGGATCCGCTGTCATCGGGGCCGCGATGCGCCATGGCTGTGCAGCCGGCGTCAAGCCACTCACGGTTCGGCCGAGGGTGCTGCGAAGCAACACCAATGATACCGCACATCAGATATTCCTACTTAGCACTTCGCTGTAGACCGCTTCATAGCCGTCGGCCATGGCCGACACGGTCATCAAGCTTACTCGTTTCGATGCCTGGGCGGCCCGCTGGATTGCCGAATCCCTGTCCGTAACAAGTTCACCTATCGCGCGTGATAGCGCAGCTACATCGTCGACAGCAGCGAAAAGTGCGGACCCAGAGTCAGCAATCTCCCGGTGCGCAGGCGTATCGCTCAAGATCACCGGACACCCTCCTGCCATCGCCTCGAGCACGGCATTGGGGTTTCCCTCATATCGGCCCATGCTGATCAGGCCATCCGCAACCTTCAGCCATCGCCACCAATCCGGCTGATAGGGCAAAAGTCTGATTCGCTTCGATAGCGAAGCTGCCTCAATTTCCCTCTCAATTGCGGGCTTTTCGCTTCCTTCTCCAATCATGAAAACGTTGACCGGCTGGTCGCTCGGGAGATTGGCCACGGCGCGAACGATCGTAGCATGTGATTTTTCACGATCGAATCGCCCGACGACCAAAAGTAGTGGTTTTGAGTGGGTTTCTTCGCCATTGTGACTGGCGGCCTCCTGAATAATGTTGAAATCCAGCGCATTGCGAATCGTCGCCAACTTCAGGTGCCGCGGGCCAGCCTTTCGCCAATATATCTCTCCGCCGTTCGAGTTAGCGACAACTGCCGATGCATACCGCGCCAGGAAAAGCCGTAGCCGTGCGAAGGCGGGGATTTCATTATTATAAAAGCCGCCGGACGTTCGTTCCGAAATAATCCAACGGACTCGGTTTTGAAGGACGCAGAGTCCGCCCAGAACATCCATTTGAGGCAGCCAGGTTTGCAGGATGTTCGGCTTGACGCGGTTGATCGTGCGCCTGATTGCCAACAATAGTCGGGGATCATTGCTGCGCAAATTACCCAGTTCATGAAGTTGCACGCCATTCAATGCCTTCACATGCACGCCCCCGCGACGAACGGCGACGTGAACGTTGAGGCCGCGGCGAGCCTGTTCCGTTGCTAGCATGCCCAATTGACGCTCAGCCCCGCCTCCTTCAAACGTTGGTATGATGTGTAGAACGGTCACCATCTATCGGATACCGCCGTGGCATCGCGGCCCGTGAAAGCACAGCGCGATCAGATTTTGTCCCGAACGCAACAAAAGCTCCTTGAATATCAAACACACATTAGTTATCGGAGAGGGCATGAACAATACCAATGAAATCAGAAGCAAGCTCGATTTTCTCGTCTGCGTCTCCTGCAGAAGCGGAAGCCTTAACTTGAACGAACAAGGCTTGCAATGCTCGAGTTGCGCAACGATTTTTCCCGTCGTCCGGGGAGTACCCCGGTTTGTACCCAACGACGACTACGCGGAATCATTCGGCTTCCAATGGAACACTCACGCGCGCACGCAGCTGGACAGCTTTACGAATACATCGATATCGCGGGACCGGGTTTTCGATGTCAGCAAATGGCCCGGCGATCTCTCCGGACAGACCGTGCTGGAAGCGGGCTCAGGTGCCGGCCGATTTACCGAAGTTTTAGCCACCACCGGGGCGACAGTCCTCTCGTTCGATCTCTCGTCGGCGGTGGATGCCAACTATCAAAACAACGGCCAGAACGGCAATGTGCTCGTTCTTCAGGCCAGCATTCTGGACATTCCCGTGCGGCCGCGCTCCATCGATAAAGTCATGTGCCTGGGAGTGATCCAACACACCCCAGATCCGGCGCAGACTTTCTCATGTCTGGCGGACTGCGTTCGCCCTGGGGGGGAACTCGTTATCGACGTTTATGCATCCCGGCTGCGATCGCTGATTTCGTGGAGATATCTTTTAAGGCCCGTTACGAAGCGGATGAACAACAGAAAGCTCTACGAACTAATCGAGCGCGCGACACCCAAGCTGGTTCCGGTTTCCGAATTTCTCTATCGGGTGCTCGGCCGCCTTGGTCCCCGCCTGTTGCCCATATCGTATTATCCCACGCTTGGACTTTCTCCCGAGCTCGCCCTGCAGTGGGCGATCTTGGATACTTTCGATATGTATGCGCCGGCGCACGATCATCCGAAAAGCGTCACGACCGTCAAAAGCTGGTTCGATGCAGTTGGATTTGTCGATGTGACCATTGGCTATGGCACGAATGGTGTAGTGGCCCGCGGCAGAAGGCCTGTAGCGTAACCGCGAGAACCGATCACAGACGCGCCAATTCGTGGTCTCGTGAGGTTCAAGCAGAAATGTTTACATGCGCCAGCACCGGACATTTGGCGGCGCGCTTGCCCGGTCAAGTAACGCCTTGATATCCATCACAAGGCCGCCGTCAGGCTTCAATCGTCCGGTCACAAGTGGCCATCCGCCCTGCCTGTATCCGTCGTGGCTCACCGCGAGAATGACGGCGTCGGCCGGCGGAAGATCAGCAAAGGGCGTGAGGATGATGCCATATTCGTGCAGGCACGCCGCCGGGTCGGCAAGCGGGTCGGCGATGTGAACGTCCACGCCGAACGAACGCAACTCCGTTGCGATGTCGATCACTTTTGAGTTCCGGATATCCGGCACATTTTCCTTAAAGGTAATCCCTAGGATCACCACCGTCTTGCCGCCGCCATTGCTGAGCAAATATTTTACGCATTCGCGTCCTATCCAGGCGCCCATATGATCGTTGACGCGTCGGCCGGCTAGAATTACCTGCGGCTGATACCCAGCGCGCTCCGCACGATGGGTCAGGTAATATGGGTCGACACCAATGCAGTGTCCTCCAACGAGGCCTGGCGTAAACTTAAGAAAATTCCACTTGGTGCCTGCCGCGGCCAGAACATCGGATGTATCGATTCCAAGCAAATTGAAGATTAACGCCAGCTCGTTGATCAACGCTATATTCAAGTCGCGCTGAGTATTCTCAATCACCTTTGCCGCCTCGGCGACCTTGATCGATGGCGCCCTGTGAATTCCCGCGGTAACGACCGCACCGTAGACTTGAGCCACAATTTCGAGTGTCTCTGCATCCTGCCCTGAAACAACTTTGGTGATGGTTTCAAAGCGGCGTTGGGCGTCTCCCGGATTGATACGCTCCGGGCTGTAGCCAACGTGAAAATCTATCCCGTTTTTCAGACCGGACTCACGCTCGAGCAGCGGAACGCAGTCTTCCTCCGTTGCGCCGGGATAGACCGTCGATTCATAGACAACGATATCACCCTTTTTTAGAGCCTTTCCAACCGTGCGCGATGCGGCAAGGACAATTGACATGTCCGGTCGATTGGTCTCGTCGATCGGCGTAGGAACGGTAACAATAAAGAAATCAGCCTCCCGCAGATCGGCGGGATCCGCGCTTAACCGGATATTTGCCTTACGCAACTCATCTTCGGTGGCCTCACGCGTGCGGTCGTGAAAGGATTGCAACTCATCGATCCGGCCGCGATCGATATCGAAGCCGACGACAAGCGCACCCGCCTTGCCGAAAGCAAGCGCTACGGGCAGCCCAACATAACCAAGGCCGATAACGCCGACCTTTCGGCTAAGACCCTGAAAACCCATATAAAATTCTGCCATCCATTGCCAACACCGCCCTTGGGCGGGATATCGGTTCAACCCCCGAAAGTCAACAATAGTCGATCCGCAAGCATCACCGTCTCATCGAACGCCGCGTTCTGGCGCGCGCGATCCGTGTATGCCGCCTCGACGCCGGCACCGCTGGCAGGCACGGGCAAGCGCGTCGTCCTCATTGCGAGGCGCAATTTCGCTGATACAATCCAGTGCAACGAAAAGGAACGGCAGGATTGATCGCTGCGCTCCTCGCAATGACGGTAACCGCATCGGCGATTGCCAGATATTGCGGCTAGCGCAGCTTCTCGATTCGGTATGGAATGGCGACATGCCCTCCCCGCGCGTCACCGTGATCATTGCGACCTATAACTGGAGTACGGTTCTTCCTTACGCGATCGAGAGCGTATTGAACCAGACCATGCGCGACTATGAGCTGCTTGTGATCGGCGACGGCTGCACCGATGATTCCGAACAGGTGGTGGCCGCGATTAGGGACCCGCGCGTGCGATGGATCAATTTGCCGGCGAACACGGGCCATCAGGCGGGACCGAACAACCGCGGGATCAAAGAGGCCAAGGGCGAATTCGTCGCCTATCTCGGGCACGACGATCTCTGGCTGCGGCATCACCTCCAATGCATGACGGATAAGCTCGACGAGACCGGCGCCGGCGTCGCCTGTTCGCTGCTGGCGCGAATCCTGCCTGGCCGGGACATCGGAGCGCCCGTGATGCCCATGCCGGAACACGGAATGGGAGGTCCGCCTTCCTGCACCATGTACAGGCGCAGTGTGACCGACAAAATCGGGCGCTGGAAGAATTACCGCGAGCTCAACGTGGCTCCCGAGACCGACCTGTTCCGCCGCGCTCAAGCGGCGGGGTTTCAGGTTGCGTTCGTTCCGCGGTTGACCGCGATCAAATTTCCGGCTTCACAACGAAAGGACGTGTATCGCGACAGACCGAGCCACGAACAGGCAACGTGGCTGGCGCGGATACAGTCGGATCCGGATTTTGAATCGACGCACCTGGTGCGTATGATCATGGCGGATGAAGTGACTCGTGCGATGCCGGCCCGCAAGCTAATTCGGATATTGTTCCAGGAACTCAAGAGACGTTTGGCGTGGCGGTTGTCGCGAAGGTCCGGACTCAAGGCGATTTTCTGGAGCGCAAAAGGCGGAGGGATCGACTATCTCAGGAAATACAAGGGACTATAGATTTACCTAGTGCATCAGGAGAAATTCATGCTGGCAGGCGCGCAAAAAGACGGCCAACAAATCGGCGAAGACTGGCAGGGGCTCGGACAGACCATCGAAGGCGTGTCCGTGCGCGAGGTGCGCCACGTGCCGCGTGATCACGGCGTCATTACAGAGATTTTTCGTCCCGAATGGGATCCCAGCGGACTTCCTGTGGTGCACGTCTATCAGTCGCGGCTTTTCGCCGGCGCGATCGGGGCCTGGAGCTGTCACATGCGGACGACCGACCGGCTGTTCGTCACACAAGGTCAACTCAAGATCGTCCTGTATGATGCGCGAGACGGGAGCAAGACCAATGGGCTTATCATGGAATTACATGCCGGCGACGCAAGACCGAGCCTCGTGGTGGTGCCACCCGGCATCTGGCACGGCCTGCAAAGCCTTGGCAATGCCGATGCCCTGGTTCTGAACTTTCCTACCGAGGCCTATAACTACAAGGACCCGGATCACTACCGGCTTCCATACGACAGCGCCGAAATTCCCTATGTGTGGAAGGTGACGGAACAGACAAAACTACGGCACAATCCCAAGACCTCCTGAACCAGACGTCCGGAAGCAGGCTGACCACGCCGGAGAACAGGTTGCTCATGCAAATAGGCGATCTTCGCATCACGTTCGTCCGTCAGTGCGAACAGGAATGAAAAGTCACTTCCCCCACACCTCATTTGCCACATCCACCGCGAGCTTCAACTTCGCCCACTGCTCGTCCTCGCTGAGGATGTTGCCTTCTTCCGTGGACGCAAACCCGCATTGCGGCGACACCGCGAGTTGCTGCAGCGGCGCGAATTTCGCGGCCTCGTTCAATCGCCGCTTGATGTCTTCTTTCTTTTCCAGCTCGCCGAATTTCGAGGTGATCACGCCGACCACCACGATCTTGTTGCCTTTGGGCAAAAACCGTAACGGCTCGAAGCCGCCGGCGCGGTCGGAATCGTATTCCAGGAAGTAGCCGTCGTAATTGGTGCCGGCCAGCATGGTCTCCGCCACAGGCTCGTAACCTCCCGACGAAATCCAGGTCGAGCGGAAATTGCCGCGGCAGACATGGGTGGTGATGGTCATGTCATCGGGCCGCTCGGCGAGGGCGTAATTGATCACGCGCGCGTAAATTTCCTGCAGACCGTCCGGATCGTCGCCGCGCTCGCGCGCCTTCTTCAATTCGTCCTGTGAGCAGAGATAGGCCCACACCGTGTCGTCGAATTGCAGATAGCGGCAGCCGGCGTCATAAAACGCCTTCACCGCCTTGCGATAGGTCTTGCCGAGGTCCTCGAAGAACGGCTCGAGGTCGGGGTAGACCTGTTTCGAGATCGCCCTGCGGCCGCCGCGGAAATGCAGCACCGCCGGCGAGGGAATCGTCATCTTCGGCGTGACATGCGCGATGTCGGCATGCTTTTTCAGGAAGCGGAAGTGATCCAGCATCGGATGATGGTCGGGGAAACCCAGCTTCCCGATCACGCGGATGGCATCATGCCGTGTCTGCACACCGGCGAACTGGATCCCCTCGTCGGGGTGAAACAGCTCGCAACCCGTAAGATATTTGAGAAAGTCAAAATGCCACCACGAGCGGCGGAATTCGCCGTCGGTGGCGAGTTTCAAGCCGATCTGCGCCTGCTTGTGCACCACCTTCTCGATCTCGCTGTCCTCGACCTTGCGCAAGTCCTCGGCGGTGATTTCGCCCTTCTCCAGCGCGGCGCGGGCTTCCTTGATGCGCGGCGGGCGTAACAGGCTGCCGACCTCGTCGGCGCGGAAAGGGGCTTTTGTTCGTTGCATGGTCTCACTCCCTGATAAACAATCTCAACGTCATTCCGGGATGGTCCGAAGGACCAGACCCGGAATCCAGACGTGTTGCTGGATTCCGGGTTCGCCCGCGGAGCCTGTCATCGGGCCGGCCAGAGGCCGGACCCGTTGGCGCGCGCCCCGGAATGACGACTTCAACTCAGTGTGCCGCGGCGCCGGAGACGCCGAGAAAGCGCTCCAGCACCGCAGGATTCGCCTTAAGCTCAGCGCTGGCCGCGTCGTGCACGATCGCGCCGCGCTCCAATATCACAACACGGTCGGCCAGCCCCAGAATCTTTTGGGCATTCTGCTCGACGATGATGGAACAGATGCCGCCGGCGCGGGTGATGACGCCGAGCGCCTTCAGCAGTTCCTCGACGATAATCGGCGCCAGACCCTCGGTCGGCTCGTCCAGCAACAGCACTTTCGGATTAAGCGTCAGGGCGCGGCCGATCGCCAGCATCTGCTGCTCGCCGCCGGAAAGCTGATTGCCGAAGTTGTTTTTGCGCTCGGCAAGGCGCGGAAACATCTCGTAGACTTTTGCCACCGTCCACGGCCCCGGCTGCGCCACCGCGGTCATGTTCTCTTCCACCGTCAGCGATTTGAAGATGTTGCGCTCTTGCGGCACCCAGCCGATGCCGGCGCGCGCGCGCTGGTCGGGGCGCATCTGCGTGATGTCCTCGCCCTTAAGCGTGATGGCGCCGCCGAAACATCGCGTGACGCCGACGATGGAATTGATCAGCGTGGTCTTGCCGGTGCCGTTGCGCCCGAGCAGCGCCAGCACCTGGCTTTCGGGAAGGCGCAGCGACATGTTCGGCAGCACCACCGCCTCGCCGTAACCGGCGCGGAGAGCCTCGATGCACAACAGGTCAGGCATCGGCGGCCTCGCCGAGATACACCGCCTTCACCCGCGGATCGCGCGCCACTTCGATCGGCGGGCCTTCGACCAGGAGCGCGCCGTTGACCATCACCGAAATGCGGTCGGCGAATGAGAACACCAGATCCATGTCGTGCTCGATCAGCAGCACCGTGACGTCGCGCGGCAGCGCCGCCACCGCGGCGAGGATGTCGTGGCGCTCGCTTTCGGGCACGCCGGCGGCGGGCTCATCCAGCAGCAGCACGCGCGGTTTTGTCGCAATCGCCACCGCGATCTCAAGCAGCCGCTGCTTGCCGTAGGGCAACGTCGCGGTCGGCTCATTCATCACGTCGAGCAAATGGAAGCGCGCCAGATTCTCCGCGATCTCGGCATTGACGTCATCACGCGTACCCATCCGGCGCCACCAGTCGGCGCCGCGGCCGAGCCGTTCGGACACCGCGAGCCCGATGGTCTCAAGCGGCGTGAGGTCCGCATAGAGCTGATTGATCTGGAAGGTGCGCGACAGGCCGCGCGTGACACGCTTGTGCACCGGCAGATCGGTGATGTCGTTGCCCTCCAGCAGGATGCGGCCGCCATTGGGCTTCAGCACGCCGGTCAGCAGATTGATGACGGTGGTCTTGCCGGCGCCGTTCGGTCCGATCAGCGCGTGGCGCGCGCCGGCCTCGATCTTGAGCGAGAGGTCGCGCGTGACCTTCAAGCCGCCGAACTGCTTTTCGAGGGCTATTGTTTCCAGCGCTGTCGTCATGACGGTTCACTCTCGGGAACGACGACAACCGCTTTCCGCCCGGCGAGCTGGCGGATGATCAGGTTCGGCAGCCACAGCGCCCAGCGATGCATGCGGGCGCGGCCGACCAGCACGATCACCACCAGCACCAGGCCGATCCAGAACTGCCAGTATTGCGGCGTGATGGTCGAAAACACTTCCTGCAGCATCTTGAACACCACGGCACCAATCAATCCGCCGTAGAGATAGCCAGTGCCGCCGATCACCAGCACCAGCATCAGATCCGCGGAGCGTTCGAACGAAAACACGTCGAGCGAGGCCAGCGCCGTGGTCTGGGTGAACAGCGCGCCGGCGATGCCTGCGTAGAACGCGGAGAGCGTATAGACCGCGATCAGGCGCCGGTTGACGGGGACGCCGATCGCCGCGGCGCGGAGCGGATTGTTGCGGATGGCCCGAAGCGAAAGTCCGAACGGCGAATGCACGATGCGCCGCGCCAGCAGGAACAGCGCGAACGTTACGCTGAGGCAGTAGAAGAAGCCGACCTTGCCGAACATGTCGAACGCGAACAGGCCGAGCACCGGCTGCATCTCGATACCCTGCAGTCCGTCGGTGCCGCCGGTGATGTTGGAAAAACGCTCCGCCAGCGCTTCCAGCAAAAGAGCGATGCCGAGCGTCACCATCAAACGGGTGAGGTCGACGCCCCTTATCACCAGGAAGCTGGTGAAAAAACCGACCACTGTGGCGACGAGGCCGGCAACCAGCAGCGCAAGCACCGGTTCGTTGACGATCCCGTGCAACGCCAGCAGCCCGGCGCAATAGGCCCCGACGCCGAAGAAGGCGGCATGGCCGAGCGACACGATACCGGCGTAGCCGAGGATCAGGTCGAGCGACATCGCGAACAATGCCAGCCGCACAATGTCGGTCATGATCAGATAGCGGGAGGGAAACAGGAACGCGCAGGAAAGCGCAAGAAGCCAGAACGCGATCTCGCTTGCGCGCCAGCGCGCGCGGCTGATGGCAAGGCTGGAAACGTCGTGATCCGCGGCCATATCGGGCTAACGCGCCGCGGTGCGGCCGAACAGTCCGTTCGGGCGCCAGATCAGGATCACGATCATGATGGTATAGATCACGAACGGTCCCATTTTCGGCACGTAGTACTTGCCGGCGACGTCGCCGATGCCGAGCAGCAGCGAGGCCAGAAACGGCCCGGTGATGCTGGAAGAACCGCCGACGGTGACCACGATCAAGAAGTAGATCATGAATTTTAGCGGAAAATACGGATCGAGTCCGAGAATCTCGGCGCTCAATGCGCCGCCGAGACCGGCCAGCCCGCAGCCGAACGCGAAGGTGAAGGCGAATACCTGCGGCACATTGATGCCGAGCCCGCTGGCGGCCCGGGGGTCGTCGACTGCCGCGCGCAAGCGGCTGCCGAAGCGCGTGCGTGCCAATACCAGTTGCAGTCCGGCGGTGAGCAATCCGCAGATCACGATGATCATCAGCCGGTAGCGGCCGATGCCGACGCCGAAGAAATCGATCTGCCCTTCGAGAACAGACGGAAGCTTGATGAAGATCCGCGACGATCCCATGATGTAGTCGACCATCGCGACCGACATGAAAACCAGGCCGACGCTGAACAGCACCTGATCCAGATGCGGCCGATTGTAAAGGTGCCGATACAGCGAGCGCTCCAGCACCGCGCCGATCGCAGCGCTTGCGACGAACGCCAGCGGCAGCGCGGCGAAGAACGGCCAGCCGGATTGATTGACCAGAACCGCGCAGACATAGCCGCCGGCCATGGCGAACGCGCCATGGGCGAGGTTGACGAAGTTCATCAGCCCCAGCGTGACCGCGAGCCCGCACGCCAGCACGAACAGCAGCATGCCGTAGGCGATGCCATCGAACAGGATGGTGAACAGCGTGGTCATCCGGTGGATTTATCCAAGACCTGAAATTTTCTTCGTCATGGCCGGGCTTGTCCCCGCTGGATTCACTCATCTGCCACCAGCTTTGCTGATGGCGAGACCAATACTGCCGTCATCCTGAGGTGCTCGCCGTCTTCGGCGAGCCTCGAAGGATGGGCCACAAGCGCCCGCGGCCATCCTTCGAGACGCCGCGCAAGCGCGCGGCTCCTCCCGCGACAACGGCGTAGCCGTTGCGCGAGGATGACGGCTGAATATGTGGCTCCGGTCATGCACGTCTTCCTTTATGAAACGCCTCGAAGAAAGACGTGGATGCCCGGGACAAGCCCGGGCATGACGAGTTGAGAGGAACGGGCCGAACATCAACGCAGTTCAAACTGCAACATCTACTTCTTCGTCTTGCCGGCGTCCTTGACCGCCTCGAAAGTTTGGAATTCGACGTTGTAAAGCTCGCCGTCCACCTTCTCGACCTTGCGGATATAGATGTTCTGGACGATGTCGCGGGTTTCCGGATCGATCGAGATCGGCCCGCGCGGGCTTTCCCACTTCATGCCCTTCATGGCTTCGATCAGTCCATCGCCATCGGTCTTGCCGCCGGTCTTCTTCAGCGCCTCGTAGATCAGGTGGATGCCGTCATAGCCGCCCACCGCCATGAAGCCGGGGCGCTGGTTGAACGCCTTCTTGTAGGCGGCCACGAATTCCTTGTTCTTCGCCGACGGGTGCGCCGCGGAATACAAATGCGCGGTGACGGTGCCGAGTGCTGCGTCGCCCATGCCGGCGAGAAGATCGTCGTCCATCACGTCGCCGGGGCCGATCACCTTGATGCCTGCCTTGTCGAGCCCGCGCTCGGCATATTGCTTCATGAAGCTGCCGCCCTGGCCTGCCGGCACGAACACGAACATGGCGTCGGGCTTGGAATCCTTCATGCGCTGCAGGAACGGCGCAAAGTCGGGGTTGGCCAAGGGCACCTTGACCTCCTCGACGACCTCACCGCCGCCGGCGGTGAAATTCTGCTTGAAGAAATTCAGCGCGTCATTGCCGGGCGCAAAATCCGACGTCAGCGTCGCGACCTTCTTGATGCCGTTCTTGGCCGCCCAGTCGGCGATGATGGTGGAGGACTGCGCCAGCGTGAAGGACGTGCGGACGATATAGGGCGAGCGCTCGGTGATGATCGAGGTGCCCGCCGCCATCACGATCTGGGGCACCTTGGCTTGCGTTGCCAGCAGCGCCGCCGCCAGCGCGGCAGGAGTGACGCCGAAGCCGGCGATGAAATTGACCTTGTCGTTGACGATCAGTTCCTGCGCGAGGCGCTTGGTGTTGTCGGGGACCGCGCCGTCGTCCTTCAGGATGATCTCGATCTTCCTGCCGGCGACGGTGTCGCCATGCTGCTGCATGTACAGCTTGACCGCGTTGTCGATCTGCTTGCCGGTCGAGGCCTGGCCGCCGGTCATGGGCAGGATCAGGCCGATCTTCACGGCGTCCTGCGCCTGGGCCGTTGCCCCCATGGCGGCGACGGCGAGCACAGCCAACAATATCTTACCCCGAATGAACATGAACGCTCTCCCCCTGATCGGTTTCATCGTTGAGCCGAGTCCCGGCCCTTGCCGTCAACATAGCTGAATTTCTGCAGCCGCGTATCGGCGCGGCATGGCGTCTCAGCCGCGTCATGATGTCAATCACGACTATGGAATTGCCCAGGCCTGATCAGACGGAGCTGCGATTGCCTCATCTATGGTATTTTAATACCTTAACGCTTTATCATACTGCGAGATATCCGTGCCGCGGCCGAAATGCATGTCACAGAGCGGCCGCACCGCCGAAGGAAGCGCCCGACAAGCCGCCGTCGGCGGAACTGGATGCCATCCACTGACGCACCCAAACAAAAGTTCAGTCCACAAAGACCACCGTCTTGCGGCCGTTGAGGATCACCCGGTCCTCCAGATGATAGCGGATCGCGCGTGCCAGCACGCGGCGTTCGATATCGCGGCCCTTGCGAACCAGGTCATCGGGGGTATCGCGATGGCTGATGCGCTCGACGTCCTGATCGATGATCGGGCCTTCATCGAGCGCGCTGGTGACATAATGCGCGGTAGCGCCGATCAGCTTGACGCCGCGCTCATGCGCCTGGTGGTAGGGCCGCGCGCCCTTGAAGCCCGGCAGGAACGAGTGATGGATGTTGATGCAGCGGCCCGAAAGTTTTGCGGACATCTCGTCCGACAGAATCTGCATGTACCGCGCCAGCACCACCAGATCGGTCGCGGTCCGCCCGACCAGATCCCAGACCGCGGTTTCCTGCTCGCGTTTGGTCTGACTGGCCACCGGCAAATAGTGGAACGGAATGTCACCGAAATCGAGGCTGCTGTAAGTCTCGCGCGGATGATTGGAGACGATCGCGGTGGGGATCATCTCCAGCTCGCCGGTTCGCCAGCGATAGAGAATATCGGCCAGGCAATGGTCGGATTTGGAGACCAGCAGCATGACCCGCTGCCGGGTAGCGCGGTCGCGCATCCGCCAGTCCATCCCGAAGCGGTCCGCGATCGCGCCGAACCCGGTTTGCAAGGCCGACAGCGCGACCGCAAGATCGGCGGCGGTGAACACAACCCGCATGAAGAAATGGCCGGTTTCGACGTCGTTGAACTGCTGCGCGTCGAGAATGTTCTGACCGTTATGGGCGAGGAATGTCGAAACCGCGGAAACGATGCCGGGCCGGTCGGGGCAGGACAGAGTCAACACGAATTGATGATCGGGCATGGAGCGGGCTTGTTTGCTATTTTGAGAGTGGAATGCAGGCCTGGCGGCCCTGCTCTATCACCCACGATGCCCTTGCGCCAATCCCGCTGCAGGCATCACAATGAACAAACAATAAGCTATCTGCGTTAGAACAACATCATGGCTGACAGACTGAACGGCTACCGCATTCTGATTCTGGAAACCCGCGAGGAAGCGCAGTTCTCCCGGCTGCTGGCCGAACAGGGCGCCGATGTGCTGCAATGCCCGATGTTCGCCATCCACGACGCGTCCGATCCTAAGCCGGTCGAGGCGTGGATCACGCGCTTCATCAACGAGCCGTTCGACGATCTGGTGCTGATGACCGGCGAAGGCCTGCGGCGGATGATGAAGGTCGCGCGCCGGATGGATGTCGAGCAGGCATTCATTGTTGCCGTCGGCAAAGCGCGAAAATTTGCCCGCGGACCAAAACCCGGCCGCGCGCTGCGCGAGATCGGACTGGAACCGCAGCTCACCACCGAGAAACCGACCTCCGAAGGCATTGCCGAAATGCTATCGCGCCTCGATCTGAGAGGACACCGCGTCGGACTGCAGCTCTATCCCGACAAGGATCACGGCGTGCTGATCGGTGCGATTGCAGCGCAGGGTGCGGAGGTCGACACCGTGCTGCCCTACGTCTACGACGCGCAGGCCGCCGACGCCAACATCGTCACCGCGATCGACGAGATGGCGCAGGGCCGCGTCGACGCGATTGCGCTGACCAGCTCGGGACAAGTCCGCCGCCTGTTCGAAGTCGCGCGCGGGCATGGCTGTGAGGCGCGCCTGCGCGAAGGGCTCGCCCGCACGCCAATCGCTTCGGTCGGACCGGTGGTGTCGGACGAACTAAAATCCCACGGCCTGCGCCCCGATATTTATCCAGCCAACGACGCCTTCTTCATGAAGCCGCTGATATCGGCGATGGCGGCAAGTTTAGGCAAGTCGGCGCCGCGCGCTTCGTCGCTTCGCTCTTCGCAATGACGAAGTGCCCGCGGCCGAATGGCTACTCGGCCGCCTGTTTCGATTCGTTGAGGAACGCCTGATAGGCAAGCTTGAGTCCGTCTTCGAGCGACGTGCGCGCGCGCCAGCCCAGTCCAGCGAGGCGCCTGACATCAAGCAATTTGCGCGGCGTACCGTCCGGCTTTGAGGCATCGAAGCTGATGCCGCCGCTGTAGCCGATGGTCGCGGCCACTACGCGCGCAAACTCGGCGATGGTGATGTCCTCGCCGGTGCCGATGTTGACCAGCTCCTGGTCCGAATAGGTCTTCATCAGGTGAATGCAGGCGTCGGCCATGTCGTCGACATAGAGAAATTCGCGGCGCGGCGTACCGGTGCCCCACACTGCGACATTGGAAGTACCGGCTATCGTGGCTTCGTGAAACCGGCGGATCAATGCAGCGACGACGTGGCTGTATTCGGGGTGATAGTTATCGCCGGGGCCGTAGAGATTGGTCGGCATCACGTTGATGAAGTCGGCGCCATACTGGCTGCGATAGGCCTCGACCATCTTGATCCCGGCGATCTTGGCGATCGCATAGGGCTCGTTGGTCGGCTCCAGCGGTCCGGTCAGCATGGAATCCTCGCGCAGCGGCTGGGCAGCGAGTTTGGGATAGATGCAGGACGAGCCGAGAAACATCAACTTCTCGACGCCGTTGACATGCGCCGCATGAATGACGTTGGTCGCGATCGCCAGATTGTCGTAGAGGAATTCGCCGCGCAGCGTGTTGTTGGCGACGATGCCGCCGACCTTCGCCGCCGCCAGAAATATTGCCTGCGGCCGTTTTTCTGCAAACCAGCGATTGACCGCGGCCTGATCGCGCAGATCGAGATCGCGGCGCGTGACTGTCAGCAGCTTCACATCTTCCCTAGCGAGCCTTCGCAGCAGCGCGCCGCCGACCATTCCGCCATGCCCGGCAACGAAGACCGTCCTGCCCTTCAGCTCAAACGGGATTCTTGCCATCGGCAGCCTCCCGCCGGGCGAGCGCAAGATCGCCGGCCACCATTTCCCTGACCAGTTCGGCAAAGCTCGTCTTCGGCTTCCAACCGAGTTTTGCGCGCGCCTTGGACGCATCGCCGATCAGTTCATCGACCTCGGTGGGGCGAAAATACTGCGGATCGATGCGAACCACGGTCTTGCCGGATTTTTTGTCGACGCCGGTTTCTTCGACGCCCTTGCCGCGCCATTCGATGCTGCGGCAGACTTCCG
>Ga0193717_1000618_pt1 | contig 23079 bp, 23 predicted proteins | sample U2c2metaG_FD_145900 | JGI IMG/M metagenome (GOLD analysis project Ga0193717, IMG submission 145900) | Soil microbial communities from a riparian zone of the East river system, Colorado, United States - U2c2 | ecosystem: Environmental > Terrestrial > Soil > Riparian zone | place: USA: East River...
GTGCCGTGAGGCCAGGGTGTTGGGGTGGTCGGTGCCGAGCACTCGCTCAGAATCGGCGAGGGTGGTCTCGTACAGGGGGATCGCTTTGGCCAGGTCACCCGCCGACTCGTAGGCGCCGGCCAGGTTGTTCCGCGAGGTCAGGGTGCTGGGATGGCTGGAGCCGTGGAGGTGTTCGTAGCTGTCGGCGGCGCGGTTGAACATGGCAATGGCATTGCTGAGGTTGCCCTGGCCGCCGAGATAGCTGCCGAGCGCGTTAGCAAGGAAGCAGTGCGGTTCGGTGTCGGTGCCGGGTGCGGTGTGTGTGAGCAGCGCGAATGCGTGTGGCAGAACGATCTGGTAGCGGCGCCAGTCCGCAGGCAGCCGCGAGTTAGCCCCTACGAGAACCCGGGCGAGGGTTGCGGCGGTGGTGTCGCGAGCCTGGTCGATGTCGTCCGGGCGACGGTGAACGTCGTCGGGGTCGGGCGTGCGGGTGACTGCCTGAACAAGGCGGTGCACGCTGATGGTCGCTGGGGCGAGGGTGATCATGTTGTAGGCGGCGAGCTGCCCCAACGCCTCGGCCACCTCTGGCTCACGTTCCGGGTGTTCGAGCAGAGTGCGAGGAATGTCGTCGGACGCGTACCAGGCGAGTTCGCGCAGGACCTGTCCCGCGTGCGAAGTGTCGGTGAGTCGGTCCAGGGTGACGTGCCAGACCCGCGCCATCGTCCGCTGCGCATCCCCGCCTTCTGCAGTGGCGGTGAACATCCGAACTGGGAACTTGGCCAGTAGCTCGAGGTAGCGGGCTGGGGTGATCCGGGTTTGGGTGAGGTAGGCGCCGGCCTGCTCGATCGCCAACGGCAACCACCCCAACTCCGCACACAACCGCTCAGCGTTATCTAGGTCCGCGTCTGGCCAGTCGGCTCGCACGGTCTGGTCGAGCAGCTCGCCGGCTTCGGTCGGGGTGAGTACGTCCAGCGAGAGCGTGGTGATGTTGCGCCAGCCGCTGCGGTGGCGGCTGGTGATCAGAATCGTGCCCGTTCGGATTCGCTCCAGCAGGGACTGCGCGTCGGCGGGTGCGGTGAGGTTGTCCAGGATCAGCAACCAGCCGGCGTGGCTGGACAGCCACTCGACCGCGAGTTCGAGGCGCTGCTCAACAGGCAGCCCACCCGAGGCCGGGTCCAGAGCGGCGGCGAGATCAGCTAGCCCGGTGCCGATCGCCGTGGCCGAATCCGCGGTCACCCACCACACCGGCGCGAACCTCTCCGCGTGGAGATGGGCGAACTGGGCGGCCAGGGCGCTTTTGCCGACTCCGCCCAGCCCATGCACCGCGACGACGACCACACGATCCGATTCACAGGTTGCGTCCTCGAGCCGGATAAGTTCACTTTCGCGACCCACGAACAGACCGGTGTCCGCAGGAAGCTTCCGGACCTGTCCACCCCTGCCTGCATCTACAGCCTGAATAGGCGCCGGCAAGTGGACGTGCAGACCACCAGAAACCGAACCGGACTGCACCACGACCCCGGACGCATCACCATCGACCCGGTTAAGCACATTCCGCAACCTGCTCCCGGCCACGGCCTGCTCGGCGCCATAGAGGTTTGCGGTCGAAACGACCGACGACCTCAACTCCGACTCCTCTCGCCCAGACCCACGAGAACGCGCCAACGATTTCATCGTCAACGCCAAACCCGCTACCGCGCACACCGCACCCACAACACTGCCGACCCGGTCAGCGACCTCCAGCCCCCACCACACCAACACCCCACCGACCACAGCCACGACCACACCCGCAGCAACCCAAACCGCTACCGACCGCACACGCGCCACACCGACATCATCGCCCGTCGACCACACTCCGCGACAACGAACGCTCATTCCACATAGCGTGCGAGTCAGTTATCTAGGGAACGCACCCCGCGCCATCCGCGCCCGCCTCGCTGGCGCCGTCCTTACCAACCCCGCTACTACGGGCGCCTCCGGTTCCTTCCGATAGAGATCGGTGGCCGCCTGCGTCGCGTTCACGCAGGTCAAGTTAGGGCGCGCTGTGACGCGCTGCATAGCGTCATGACGCGTACTTACGTTCCGTAGAGAACCGCGGTTACATACAGTGCCCTTCGTGGGCAAGATCCCTGACTTCGACCCGGCAAAGGTCGGTCCTGACTACCTCTACGTGGCCATGGCCGACCACATCGCCGCGCGCATCGGGGCTGGGGAGCTACCGCTCAACACACGACTTCCGGCGGAACGGGATCTGGCTGACGAGTACGGCGTCAGCCTGGGTACTGCCCGCCGGGCCACGAAGGAGCTGCGGCAACGCGGCCTCGTGGTCACCGTGCCGGTCAAGGGCACCTTCGTCACTGACAGCACCTAGCGCTCTCCTGTCGCGTATCGGTACAGCCGGAACCAGGGGGAGAAGCGAAGTGGCCACAGTCCAACACTGGACGGGAGCCGAGGTACGAGCGCTCCGTGAGGCGAAGCGGATGAGCATCCGCGAGTTCGCCGCGCACTTGGGTATCAGTGAGCGAATGATTTCGAAATGGGAGGCAGGCCGTGAGAACATCCGGCCACGGCCCGTTAATCAAGCCGCTCTAGATACGGCGCTAACGCGATGCGATCCCGATACGCAGGCCCGCTTTTCTTTCCTTACTGGTGACTCGTTGGTTCCTGGGGAGTCCGGTGGCGCGGCCACGGAACCCATCGGGGAAAGTCATGTCCGCCACCCGGTAGACGGTCGATCGATGGCCAAAGTTGACGGGAGCGTGTTCCAGTCTGGGCCGGGCAATGAACCTATATGGCTGCCGACATTCTATATTGACGTTTACCCCGTGACTAATACCGAGTACGCGTTGTTCATTGCCGCTACCGGTCATACTCCGCCCGATAACTGGGTAGAGGGACAGTACGCCGAGCATCTCGGCGACCATCCGGCGGTGTTCGTTACTTGGAAGGATGCAACCGCGTATGCATCATGGGCGAAAAAATCATTGCCAACTGGCCAGCAATGGGAGAAAGCCGCGCGCGGCACTAGAGGTACCGTCTACCCGTGGGGTGACCAAACTACGCCGGCCAAGTGCAACGTCCGCGAAAATGGTGTAGGAACCACAAGCTCTGTGGATTGCTATCAGAGTGGAGTGAGTCCGTACGGCGTTTTCGATATGTGCGGCAATGTCTGGGAGTGGTGCTCCACGGAAACCAGGGAGGGGCGGCACGAGTTGAAAGGCGGGGCGTGGACCAGTCCCTTCTTGCGGGCGACGCCGTCACTCTTCAATGACGCAGCGGCATCGATGTACGACGATGACACCGGTTTCCGGTGCGTCGTAACAGCCGAGTCGGTAGAGCGGTAAAGCATTCCAAGGAATGGGGTCAGCTTGAAGTTCGCCCGGCGCCCCGCGGCTTCGTATTGTGGCTATCGGTCCAACGTTTCCGCTGTTACGGCACAGCGAAATCCTGTGTCGTCGTCATACATGGAAGCGGCCGCGTCATTGAAGGACGATGGTGTTGCACGCAGAAAGGGACTGGTCCACGCACCGCCCTTCAGTTCATGCCGGCCGGGCTTGGTCTCAGTGGAACACCATTCCCAGACGTTTCCGCACATATCAAACACGCCGTACGGACTCACTCCACTTTGGTAGCAATCCACGACAGTTGTGCTACGTACACCGGTCTCGCGGACATTGCACTTGGCCAAGGTTGTTTGATCGCCCCACGGGTAAATGGTGCCCCTGGTGCCACGCGCGGATTTCTCCCACTGATGTCCACTTGGCAAAGACTTACCCGCCCATTCCGCGTACGCGGTCGCATCGTTCCAGGTAACGAACGCCACCGGATGCTCACCAAGATTCTCGGGGTATTGCCCGTCTGTCCAGTTCTCCGGCAGATCATGACCAGCAGCCGTGGTGAACCGTGCGTATTCGGCGTTTGTCACAGGGTAAACGTCGATGTAGAACGTCGGCAGCCATACTGGTTCGTTCTCTTGCCCTGACAGGAAGATGCTCCCGCCAACTCTGGCCATCGGTCGCCCGTCGACGGGATGCCGAATATGACCTTCGCCGATAGGTTCTGTGAGCGCGCCGTTCGACTCCTCACGATTGGAGCCGGCCATCAGCATGTCCGTGAGCTGTGCCCGCGACACGACGAGCAGTTTTGCTAACTGCGGCCAGAGGTAAGGCAGGGGCTTGTTGACGCCGGACTCCCACCGGATTACAGCCGTCCTGTCGACGTGCAGCGCTTCGGCGAGGCTCTCCTGCGTGTAACCCGCCGCGTTCCGAGCTGCCACCAGCTCCGGGCGACGACGCTTCGCCACCATATGGACACCTCCTGCTACCAGATCCGGGCGAAACAGTAGCACCGCCAAAATCCATTTTCGCAGGTAGGACCCCGGAGTGGAACATTCGCAGAACAAAACATCCACCTCCGCGCTCTGTTGGGGTCGGGCGTATGGGGGCAACGCTGATCTTCAGGTACCGGCACTTCGCCACCGCCTGTTGTCCTGCGTGCTCTCGATAGCCCTGCGAGGAGCCATGTCCATCAAGTCCGCCGCCGCGTCGGCGTCCGCTGCACACAGTGAACTGTGGAAGTCTGCGGCCCGCGCTGCTGTCAACTACGCCAAGCATGGTTGGCCAGTGATACCAGGGTCGTACTGGAACGGCTCTATGTACAAGATGCCCTGGTCGAATCAGTCCGCGAGTGGCCTTCGGCCGGTGTGGCGGTGGCATCGGGCATCGAGTGATCCGGCGATCGTCCGCGTGTGGTGGTCGGCTGGAAACGAGCCGCCGCCGTCGGTGTTCCTGCGGGCCGGCTTGGCGTTCGACGTGCTGTCGGTGTGCGACAGGATGGCTGCCCGGATCGTTCAATCGTCTACCTTTCGGTCTCGCCCCACTCCCGTGATGGTCCACTCCGACACGCGCCGGATGTTCTTTCTGACCACTCTCGGCGAGATTCCGGCGGACGGGTTTCCGGGGGCGCCGGGCGATGTCGTTCTCGTGCGATCAGGAACGCTGTTTCCAGCGCCCCCGTCGCGCATTCACGATGACGCTGTCGTCGAATGGATTGTGAGACCGGCGCAAACAAAATGGCGGCTCGTGACCTTTGTCGAATTTCACTCGTTGATCCATCTAGCAGTTCAGGACCTTCTGACTCCCGCTTCACAAGAAGCGGAAGGCGTAACCGCGGCTAAAACCCACTGCCTGAGTTTCGCGATTCAGGGTCATTCCCTACAGGAGTGTCACTATGAATAGTATCCCGTTGCCCGAAGACATCGCCCACGAGGACAGCGTTTTCGCGGCGGAACTCAGCAGCGTTAACTACGAGATAGCGCGGTACCTCGTGCGCATGATGGACGATGATGCGGGGCGAACGCCGTCACTGTCGGTCGAGGGCGAACGGGCGTTAGCGACGCGCATCACCCGAGTTGGGCAAAGTATGCAGGCGCGCGCGGATCAGCGAGAGCTAACAGAAATTCCGGATCTATGTCGCAGTCGTAAATCCTGTGGAGAGCAGCGGTGAGCCATGCCGAAAGTGTGGCTCTTTCTGCTGATCACGTCGCCTTACATCGCCGCTTTCGGATGGCTTGCCTGGTGGTTGATCACGGACTCACTCGCCGAGTACCGGCTTCGTTCCAAAGTTTGCCTATGCAGCGGCGATGGTGGCGAAACCTGCCTGCCCGGATGCGATGAGCACGAGGAACGACATGGGCAGGCATCGGCTGCGTGAGGACGAGTCTCCCATGCAGCGCTATGCCCAACTCGTGCGTGTTGTTCATGCGCATAGGCCCGGGGATCGAGCGGGGCTCTGTCGGCTGTGCGGTATCGGATGGCCGTGTCGCGAAATGAGCGCGGTCGGCACGAGAATTAGCAACTCTTACCCGCCAGCGACACCTTGGCTCGACGACAATGGTGAAAGGTGAAGGTCGATCGATGGCATGTGATTGTTGCGGTGGAACCGGATTGGTCTACGAGCACAACGCGAGCGGTGACCCTTGTGGTGAATGTTCCACAGGGAAGCAGTCAGTGCGCGGCAACAGCAATGCGAGTCGCGAGAACCGCGCGGTAAACCGCAGAAGTCCGAACATCTTTCGTGGCACCCATCGGGGTAAGCCAGCGAAGTAGAACCAGCTCCCCAATGATGCCTCACGCTTCTGGTCATCGTGGGGGCCGGAAGTCTCCCCAGAGAGAGGAGGACGGAAATGGATTGTTGCGCGCATGTCGATGATCCCCTGTGTCACGTCGACCTGCGCGCATGAGTGGGTAGCGCAGAGCTGTGAGTGCGGCCCCGGTAATCACCTTTGACGAGGTCTGCTGACACCTGCCGCCGGGGCCGCATTCCACAACAAGTTTCGAGAGGGACGACGGTAGTGAATCAGTACGAGTGGCAAGAGTTGCCTGAGGATGTTCGGGAGGCGGTGCAGGAGCGGGTCGGCTGGGTCGTCGCGGTGGAGTCGCAATCGGCGGGGCGAGCGAACTTCGCCGCGACTCTGTGCACGTCAAAGGGTGGTCGGGTGTTCTGCAAAGGTGTCCGGGGCGACGATGCTGTGTCTGTCGGCATGCACCGGATGGAGGGGTGGGTGGGCACCTGGTTGCCCGTTCCCGCACCGAGTGTGCGGTGGCAGATGGACGTCGGCGATTGGATGTTGTTGGGGTTTGATCACGTCGACGGCCGGCATGCCGAACTGTGGCCGAGGTCGCCGGATCTGCGTCTGATCGCCGCGTCGCTGTCCGAGCTGGCGACCAAGCTGACCCCCTGCCCGGTGCCGGCCATGCCGAGACTCAGCGAGGTCGTGGCGACAACGAGACCGTGGCAACAGCTATTGAGGTCGCCACGGGACATGCTGAGTGGCTGGGCACAGACCAACGCGGCGATGTTCGCCGCGATGGAGTCAGCGGTGGCCGAGTTCGTGGCCGGGTCCACACTGCTTCACGGCGACCTACACGCAGAAAATCTGCTGATCAGCGACCGTGCGGCACACCCCGTGGACTGGTCGCGGGCGCAGGTCGGCGCTGCCTGGGTCGACGCGGCCCGGCTGATCCCCTGCTTGATCGAAGCCGGTCATTCTCCTGGTCAGGCGGAAGCCTGGGCGGCCAAGACCGCTGGATGGGCGAGTGCGTCCCCGACAGCGGTGACCGCGTTCGCGATCGAGCAGTACGGCATGTGGCTGATGCTCGCCCGCACCGATGCGGACCGGTTCGCCGAGGCTCCGATGCCGGCGGTAGAGCACTGGGCGCGGTATCGCGCCGGCCTGACGGGCATTGCCGACCTCCGCCCGGAAACGAAGGGTGCGCGCCCGCGCGAGACCATGACCCCCACCCGGCACGCAGAGGAGCACACCGCATGACCACAGCGTCCGACGCGTTGGCCGATGACCTGCGGGAACGGTTCGATGGCACGGGCCTGCGGATCGGCTCCCGCAGCACTCCGCTTGCGCGCGCACAAACACTTCGTGTGATCACTGCGATAGAACACCTGGTCCCAGGTTTCGAGATGGAGATCGTTGACTTTCAAACCTCGGCCGACCTATGGCAGGGGGACCTCTCGCAACTCGGCGGGAAAGGCAACTTCACCAAAGAGATTGACCGGGCGTTGATGGCGGGCGGCATTGACATCGCGGTGCACTCGATGAAGGACGTGCCGGGTGACGTACCTCTGCCCAAGGGCACGGAGTTCGGGGCCTACCTCGAACGCGGCGATGTACATGACGTGGTGGTCTCCCGCGACGGCAGACAGTTGGCAGACCTGCCGGCCGGCTCCAAGATCGGCACGTCGTCCGTGCGTCGCCGCGCGCAACTCAGCCTCTACCGACCCGACCTGATCATCGAACGGGTGCGGGGCGGTATCGACAGCCGCATCAAGAAGTTGGACGCCGGAGAGTACGACGCGTTGTTGCTCGCCCGGACCGGACTGGAACGCATCGAACTCGACCATCGGATCACCGAAGCGTTGCCGACCACGTGGACCGACGGCGAGACAGTATCTATGGTCCCGGCGGTCGGCGCGGCGGTGATCGGCGTTCAAGCCCGCACGGCCGACGAACCGGTCATGCGACTGTTGGACGAGATCAACGACCCCTCTACCGCCCTGCACACCACTGCCGAGCGGACGATGCTGCACATGCTCCGTGGACACTGCAACAGTCCGATCGCTGGCCACGCTCACACCACCCCGGACAAGCAACTGTCGCTGTTCGGCATGGTGTTCAACCGCGACGGCTCCCGTTGGGTCCGCTCTCACGGCTGGGGCGCGGTCGACGACCCCGCAAGTCTTGGCGCGTGGGTTGCCGGTGATCTCCTGCGGCAAGGTGCGCGACGACTGATCATGGCGACCCAGAAGTGACGCGACCTCTGCCCGCACATCCCGGAACTGCCCGTGGCCTGATCCGCGACACCTCGGGATGCTGGCTGATCGTCCAGCCGGTCACCAACAACCGGTGGCACCTGCCAGGTGGGCTGATCGAACAGGACGAGTCACCGGCCGCCGCATGCGCCCGCGAGATCCACGAAGAACTCGGCCTGAACCTCACACCCGGACCTCTATATGTGGCCGGTTGGAACCCGCCGCGACGACCAGGCCGAAGCGCCCGATTTACGTTCGTGTTCGACATGGGCAGCTACGACGCGGACAGGCTTGCGTCACGCATCGCTCTCCAGTCTTCCGAGCTGAAGGACTGGCGATGGATGGAACCAGGACCGGCGCTAGGCATCCTGCACCCCGACATGGCCGCGCGGCTCACTACAGCTCGCCGGACACCACCGACCGCCGTCTACGCCGAGCAGCCATGACCGATAGCAACGTGGCCCAACATGGCCGCCGCCACCGCAAGTAGTACGGCCCGCCCCCGTAGCCCAACGGTAGAGGCAACTCCCTTAAAAGGAGGTCAGCACCGGTTCGAGTCCGGTCGGGGGTACCAAACGGTGGGCCTCAAACTGGGCCACAATGACCATGTCACCAGGGAGACTTCCACGGACAACCACGGACGCTTCTCACCGGGACTTATGGCTGTGCGTTAAGGTCAACAACACAGAGGGTTGACCTGATAACGAAGGGGTCGGAGGTTCAAGTCCTCCTAGGCCCACGGACTCTGGACGACCCTGCTCGGCGGCTTTGCCGCCTCGCTGGGTCGTCCGTCATTATGTTGGGGGGCCGAGCCCCCCACGCCCCCCACGTGCGGTTGGTTCCTGATCCAGCGTGTGCGCTTCGCGTTCGCGTTCGCTGTCGAATTCGATGGCGCGGCTTGCTTGTCACGACACCGTGATCGTCATCGTGAGGTTCCGGTTCAGCAGACCGGAGAGTCGCTCGGCCTCGGCCTCCGCACGGGGCGGGCGTCCCGCCTCTGCGAACCAGGAAACAGCCAGCATCTCTCGGTCGATCTTCCACGTGGCCGCGACCTGTCCGGCACGCAACGCCACGTTCGCACCCCGCGTCACGGCTGGGCGGCGCGCGGCAGGGACGATGCGGTGGTCGGCGGTGCCCGGTCCAAGCACCCACTGGTCGTACCCCGGCAACAAGATCATTTCGTCCGGCTCCGGGGCGGCCGCGGCCAGCGAGGCGAGATGCTCGCGCAGGTGCAGCATGGGGCTGCCGTCGACCTGGATCTCGACGACACGGTTGTCGGTGAGATCACCGAGCCAACCGTCCAACCGGCGGCGACCGGCACTGAGATCTGCGTTCAGCCAGTAGTGCAGGTTGTCCCGTGTCGCCGGCCCATAAGCGGCCAGATAGGCGAGGACCGCTCGCCTTCCGGCATCGTCGAGATCGGGAAGGCCCGTCCAGCGGGGGCTGGATGACGGCGACTGGAAGGTGGGCTGTCCGTCCTCGGCCGGGCCGAAGCACAGATCGCCCTGCCATGCGAGCGGCTTCAGCAGCGTGTGGCTGGGATCGGAGAGCCCGGCCCGCAGATGCCGGAATCGAGGCTTCCTCGCGACCTTCTCGACCAGTTCGGAGTGGCGGACAGGTCCCTGCGCAACGGCGTCGCGCACCACCTCTCGCAGGGCCGGCCAGTCGTGCGGACCCAGGTCGTAGTGGTCCTGCCAGCTTCGTAGTTCCCACTGCCGGTTCGCGCAGCGAACCGCCAGATAGACACCGGCGTCCTCGGCGGCGAGAAGATGCGTGGCACCGCGAAAAGCGTAGGTCCTGATCAGGTCGCCGTTGTCCAACGCGTCCGCGAGCGCATCAGGCGACGGTCGGGCCAACCGCCGCCGCACCGCCAGATCGGGGTCGCCCGACCACGCGGGAACGGCACCCAGTCGGCGAACCACCTCGGTGACCGACCTCGCCCCCGCGAGAAGAAACTGGCGCTCACGACGCCAGGCCAGCGCTCGCTCCAGCGACACGTCCATCCGACGAGGCTACGGCGGACCGGCGCCAACCTCACCGAGGCGGGACACGGTGGGCCTCTAGCTGGGCCACAATGTCCACCTCATCGGGGAGACAACCATTAGCTCTTCTCCCAGGCCCATCACCGGTATGAGGGAGAAAGTCATGACAACTTTCACTCGGTCCGACGACCTGCGGGGAGCGCGGTTCGATCACGCCAACCTGCGTGGCGCCCGGTTCGTCGAGTCCGACCTGTCCGGTGTCGTGATGCGTGCCGTCGAGGTGCGGGGCGTGGACATCGACGCACCGTGGCTCTTCGACGGCGACGGCGTCCTGCTCGTCAACGGCGTCGACGTGATCCCATTCGTCGAGGCGGAGCTCAATCGCCGCTTTCCCGGCCGCGCCGACCGCCGCGCCGAAGATCCGGATGGGCTGCGCGCGGCCTGGGCCGCGCTCGAGAGCACATGGGCGGCGACGCTCGAGCGTGTCGCGGCGATGCCGGCCGGCGCGGTCGACGTGTCGGTGGGCGGCGAGTGGTCGTTCGCGCAGACGCTGCGGCACCTGGTCATGGCCACGGACACGTGGTTGGGTCGGGCGATCCTGCGGATCGAACAGCCCTACCACCCCCTCGGCCTGGCGAACGCCGAAGCAGAGGACGACGGGTTGGACATGTCGATCTTCACGGACCCCTTGTCGTACGCCGATGTGCTCCAGGTCCGGGCGGGCCGCGTCGCGATGGTGCGCGACTTCATCGCCACCGTCACCTCCGACGAGCTGGCCGCGACGCGCACGAACCCATGGGCGCCCCAACACCAGGAGACCACTCTCTCCTGCCTGCACACGATCCTCGAGGAGGAGTGGGAACACCACCGCTACGCCGTACGTGACCTGGACGCGATCGAGGCCTGATTCATCTCCGTGCTGCCTGTGATCCCACACCGCCGCTGCCGCGGGGTGACCAAGCGGAGCGGTGGTGGCGTTCGCCGGGGGCTCGCTCTTGGATGTGGCGGTTGTGGCAGACTGGTTTTGCTGCCGCGGAGTTCGCAGGGGCCGCGGCTGGGGTTTGGTCTTGTGGGTTTGCCGAAGGAGGCAATGGACGTGAAGAAGCTTCTCGCACTGGCGGCTGTGGCTGGTGGCGTTCTCTTTGTGGTGCGCCGTAACAAGTCGGCCAAGGCGCAGGATGACCTGTGGCGCGAGGCTACCGCTCCCAGCAACGCCAAGAAGGCCTGAGGCACCTCGCCTCGAGACCACGTGCGGGCCACCACCCGCCGTGGTCCGGTGTGGGCTGTGCCCGCGCCACCGGGGACGTAGCTCAATTGGCAGAGCACTGCCTTTGCAAGGCAGGGGTTAGGGGTTCGATTCCCCTCGTCTCCACGAAGGATTCGCGCCGGCTGGCCGCCTGTCAGAGCGGTGGTGGGCACTGCGCCTGAGTCGTCTCCACGAACGATGTCGTGTCGCCCCACTGGTCCACCGTGCCGTCGCAGAACTTGGTCATGCCGCCCACCGGAGTTTCGTACGTCCGGTCGGTGTAGTACGTCCTTGTGCACTGGTACCCGGCCTTGCACACCGGTATCGACTGGGCCGGCGCCGCGACCAGCAGCGGAACGGCGGCCATCGCGGTCGTGAGTACGGCAGCGCTGAGTGCTCGGCGGATGTTCACGAAGCCTCCTCCAGCTAATGTGACCTTCTTTCACATTAATCAGAGCGACGCGCTCCGCAATCAGCCATTCGGTCAACACCCGCACGACCGCACGTGACCCCGTGTGGTTGACTCTGCGCCCTATGAAACGCGTCCTTCTGTTTGGTCCCCTGCTGCTGGTCGCGCTCGGCGCGTGTTCGGCCGAACCCGCCGACGACCCCACAGTGGTGACGACCAACACACCGCAGTCCACCAGCCAGGCCCAGGCCGTCGCCCCGCCCGCGCCGCAGCCCACCGCCGACGGGCCGTGTCCGTACCTCGAGGAGAGTTACATCGAGGACACCAACGGCCAGCGGGTGTCGAAGGTGCAGACGTCGGCGGACCAGCCGCCGGCCTGCTTCTTCTTCCGGCCGGACGGCAGCGTGCAGCTGACCGTCCGCGTCTACACCGGCGACGCGGCCGTCGCGAAGGCGTTGGTCGACGAGGCGGCGCCGGTGGCGTCCGCGAACCCCGCCGAGCTGGCCGGCGGGTGGCAGGGCGGGGCGCAGTCCACCGCCGACGGCGCCGTCTACGCGGTCGCCAAGGAGCAGTCCGCCGTGGTGGTCACCACCAACCAGGAGCAGACGATCAAGGCCAAGCAGATCGCCCAGCAGTCGATCTCCGCGCTGGGTCTCTGAGCACGCGACAGCCCGCCAAGGCCGTGACCTTGGCGGGCTGTCGTAGGTCCGAACTAGTTCTGCTTGGTCGACGACTTGTTCGACGGCTGACCGTTGTGCTGGCCGTTCGTGCCGGCCTTGTCCTCCGGCTTGGTCGCCTCGGGCTTGGCCGGCTCGTCGCGCCGGGGCTCCGGCACGGCCTGCTGCCGCTCCGCCGCCTTGCTCTTCACGACGTACGCCACGCCGCCGGCAACGATCGTCAGCAGTAGGACCTTCGGCCAACGACGCTTGCGCTTCGGCGCGTCGGCGAGCTTCAGCGCGACAGCCTCCTCGCGCGCCCGCTCCTTCAGCTTGGCCGCCTCGACCTTGAAGGACGCCTTCAACGCCTTGGCGTCCTGCTTGATCTGCTTGGCCGACTTCTTCGCCCGCTTGACCGGCTTGCTCTTCTTGGCGTCCTTGTGGGCCTGCTTGGCCGCCTTCGCCAGGTCCTTGCGGGTGTGCTTGGCGGTCTTCGCCAACTTGCGACGCGCGCGGCGAGTCGTCTTCACGACTTCCTGGCGTGCGATCTCGGCGCCCTCGACCAGTGCCTCCGTCAGCTGCCGGGGCGCGACACCGTGCTCCGTGAGCTTCCGATCGGCGGCCTGTGCGGCCTTGATTGTGGCTTCCGCGCCCGCTTGACCAGCGCGTTTCGCGCCACGCTGCGCCGATTGCCAGCCGGAGCCGACGGCCTTGCCGACCGTCTCTCCGGCCCGGGTCATGGCCTTAACATCGTCCATAATGTGCTCCAGGGTGGCTTTATCTGACAGTTACCATCCTGCCCCTTCCCGACCGATCCTGCTGTAGATGGCACGATGGCCGGGTGGCAGACAGCAATGAGTCCCTCGTTGGAGTGAAGGTATCGGCAACCCTGCACACCACGCAGGGCGACATCCGAATCACTCTTTTCCCTGATCACGCTCCCAAGACCGTCGCGAACTTCGTCGGGCTCGCGGAAGGCACCAAGGACTACAGCCCCCGCAACGCCAAGGGCGAGACGTCCGGTCCGTTCTACGACGGCATGATCTTCCATCGCGTCATCGACGGTTTCATGATCCAGACCGGGGACCCGAACGGCACCGGCCGTGGTGGGCCCGGCTACGAGTTCAAGGATGAGTTCCACCCGGAGCTCCAGTTCAACAAGCCCTACCTGCTCGGCATGGCGAACCCCGGTAAGAAGGACTCGAACGGCTCGCAGTTCTTCGTCACCGTGGCGCCGACGACGTGGCTGAACTTCAAGCACACGATCTTCGGTGAGGTGGCGGACCAGGAGTCGCGCAACGTGGTGGACGCCATCGCGCACGCTCCGACAGCCCCGCCGAACGACAAGCCCCTCGAGGACGTCGTCGTGGAGCGGGTCAGCGTCGAACGCGAGGGCTGAGTGTCCGTCAACAGGCAGCAGGACCTGCCCGCCTGCGCGAGACATCCCGATCGGCCGACCGGTCTGCGCTGCGTGCGGTGCGACCGGCCGGCCTGTCCGGACTGCCTGCGTGAGGCATCCGTCGGGTACCAGTGCGTCGACTGCGTCAACGAGGGCCAGCGCACGGTCCGGCCGGCACGCACGGTCGGCGGCGCCCGGAGTGACTCCCGGACCAACCGGCTGGTCGTCGTGCCGGCGCTCATCGGCATCAACGTGCTGGTGTTCGCCATCACCGCGTTCCAGGCGTCGAGCATCGTCGAGAACCAGCGGTCCGCGATCTTCCTGGACGGCACGCTGGTGCCCGCGTTCGTGTCCGGCGGCGAGTACTGGCGGCTGCTGACGTCGGGCTTCCTGCACTACGGCAACTACGGCGGCTACGGACCCGTCCACCTGATCTTCAACATGTTCGCCCTGTGGGTGATGGGCAGGGACCTCGAGGTCGCGCTCGGCCGCGTCCGGTTCCTGGTCGTCTACCTGCTCGCGCTGTACGGCGGGTCGACCGCCGTGCTGCTGTTCGGTGACGCCGGCGTGCCCGTCGCCGGTGCGTCCGGCGCGGTCTACGGCCTGTTCGGCGGCATCGCGGTCGTGGTGTTCCGGGCGAAGCTGAACCCGACGCCGGTGCTGACGCTGCTCGGCGTCAACATCTTCCTGAGCGTCGCGTTGCCGGGCATCTCGCTGCTCGGGCACCTCGGCGGCCTGGTCGTCGGCGCGTTGGCCACCGCGGCCATGGTGTACGCGCCACGCGACAAGCTGGTGAAGGTGCAGGTCGGCGCGAGCGTGGCGATCGCCGTCGCGCTGTTGGCGATCATCGTGGTCCGGGCGATCAGCATGGACTGCGAGGTGCTCTCGACCGTGCAGTACATCTGCGCGGTCTAGCTACGTTCGCAGCTCCAGGAGCGCGTCGACGACGTCCTCCGGATCGGCGCCGAGGTCCAGCCTGCTCAGCACCACCAGAGCGGGCGCCTCGGCGTTGTCCGCGTCGACCTCGATCGCCGAGGTGTCCCGGCCGAGCCGGCGGGTGCGGACCAGCCGCACGTTGACCTCGGCCCACGTCCACCGCCGGCGGCCGATCAGGTTGCGGACGGTGACCCCGTGCTGGTCCGCCGCCAGCCGCGGCCGCGCGAGCGACAGGAACAGCGCGAGGACCACCAACACCACCGCGCCCGTCCCGAGCAACACCCGACCGGGTGGGTCATGGGTGAACACCGCCCAGCCGGCCGCCAGAACGGCCAGAACCCAGGCCAGGACCGCCAATGCGATCTTCGGGGCCCAGGTTTTGGCTGTTGGGGAGGACACGGTCGAGGTCACGCTCCGAATCCAAGAGTGCCTTCAGCGCGAGTTATCCACAGCAGTTGTCCACACTGGGGATGACTTACACCCGTGTGGTTCAATCACGCTGCGCTGAACGGGTGTACCCCGACAAACTGTGGGTAGCGCGCTCAGCGCCACCGCATCGTCATCAACAGGCCGCCGATCATCAGGGCGAACCCGATCGCGAAGTTCCAGTTGCCGAGGTCCTTCATGAACGGGATGCTTTCGCCCGCGATGTAGTTGACCACCAGCCATGCCAGGCCGAGCACCATTACGCCCAGCATCACCCCCACATAGATGGGGTGGGACGGACCGGCCGACTTCACCTTCACCGGCGTGCGGCGGTCGGTGGGGGCCGTGTAGACCGCCTTCTTGCGGACCTTGGACTTTGGCATGAGAGTCCTCACTGGCGTGTAGCTTGGGCGCAACAGGGTTGGGTCGGCTTCCCGCGCGCGCCTCGAGTGCTGGGAACCGGCACTAACACCACTCTGCAACACGTTAACGTAGCCGAGCGCGTCGGCGAACCAATAGGTGGTCGGGTACCCCGAGAGGAGCGCGCGTGGGCACAGTCGAGCACATGGGCCGCGGCGCCGGTCGTATCTCGGGCGACCTCGGCGATCTGCTCCCTTCCCCACGCCCGCGACCACGCACGCCACCCCCGCCGAGGCGCGACCCGGTCCGCACGACGGTCCGGACGTTCGGCGAGGTCCTGATCACGCTGGGCCTCGTCGTGCTGCTGTTCGTGGTCTACGAGGTGTACTGGACCGACCTGGTCTCGGCCGGCAAGCAGCGGGACGCCACCGCCACGCTGGACGACAACTGGAAGGGCAAGGAAGACCCGCAGCGCGCGGACCACTTCACCGGGCTCGGCGAGGGCGACGGCTTCGCCAAGATGTACATCCCGGCCTTCGGCGCCGACTACCACTTCACGATCGTGGAGGGCACCACGGCGGCCAGCCTCGAGGTCGGCCCAGGGCACTACACGGACACGGCCTACCCCGGCGAGCCGGGCAACTTCGCGGTCGCGGGGCACCGGGTCGGCAAGGGCGCGCCCTTCAACGACATCAACCTGATCAACTCGTGCGACGCGATCGTCGTGGAGACCCAGAACAACTGGTTCGTCTACCGCGCGCTGCCCAAGGCCGAGGAGAAGGCCGGCTGGGCGGCGAGTCAGGCCACGGAAGCACGCTGCAAGGGTGTCTCGGTCCTCGGCGGCGCGTACTCCGACGTGGTCGGTCAGCAGATCGTGCGGCCGACCAACGGCACGGTCGTCGCGCCGGTGCCGGGGTCGGACGTGGTGCCCAGCGTCGGCGAGCAGGCCGCGCTGATGACGCTGACCACGTGTCACCCGCGCTTCTCCGACCGCGAACGGCTGATCGTGCACGCGGTGCTGGTCAAACAGTGGGCGAAGGACCCGACCAAGCCGAACTGGACGCCGGCCGAGCTCAAGGAGACGGTCTAGATGTACGGGTGGATCTGGCGCAACCTGCCGGGCCCGCTGGCCGTCCGGCTCGGCATCGCGGTCGCGCTGGCCGTCGGGGTGCTCGCGCTGTTGATGTTCGTGGTCTTCCCGTGGGCGGAGCCGCTGCTGCCGTTCAACAACGTGACCACGCCGCAGTAACACCGCCGGGCAGTATCGTTCCGGTCATGCGCGTGCTGGTGGTCGACAACTACGACAGCTTCGTCTACAACCTCGTTCAGTACCTGGCCCAGCTAGGGACGGAGTGTGTCGTCCTGCGGAACGACGCGCCGGAGCTGTCCGGGCCGGCCGCGCTCGACGGGTTCGACGCCGTGTTGCTGAGCCCGGGGCCGAGCACCCCGGAACGTGCCGGCGTCAGCATCGACGTCGTGCGCTGGTGCGCCGACGCGCGGCTCCCGCTCCTCGGCGTCTGCCTCGGTCACCAGGCGATCGGCGTCGCGTGGGGCGCCACCGTCGACCAGGCGCCCGAGCTGCTGCACGGCAAGACCAGCCAGGTCCACCACAAGGGCGTCGGTGTCCTCGCGGGGCTGCCCGACCCGTTCACCGCCACCCGCTACCACTCGCTGACCGTCCTGCCGGACACGATCCCGGACGTCTTCGAGGTCACCGGCCACACCGACACGGGCATCGTGATGGCCATGCGGCACCGGGAGCTGCCGGTCGAGGGCGTCCAGTTCCACCCCGAGTCGGTACTCACCGAGGGTGGGCACCGGATGCTGGCGAACTGGCTCGCGACCGCGGGTCACGAGGTCGCGGAAGCTCGGGTCGTCGAGCTGGAGCGGGCGATGCGCACCCTGGCCGACGCCGCGGCGCGGCCCTAGCGCGGCACCTGCGGCGCCGTGCCGTTCACGGCCGCGTTCGCCAGCGTCTGTCCGATCGCCGGCGCGTGCTTGAACAGGTTCGCGCCCCAGACGACCGTCACCGGGCCGATGGTCGCCACGTGCACGCCGTCCCCGAGGTTGGCGGGCGAGTCGCAGTAGATCTCCTCGACGATCTCGTCGTCGACGCCGACCAGCACCTCGCGCACGTACGACATCACCAGCTCGCGGGACTCCGCGACGACCGCGTCGCGGCCGCGTTCCCACGCCGACTCCGCAGGCCCGAGATTCATGCCGATCGACCACAGGCCGGGACCGGACTGCTGCTGGTAGCTCGTCACCCCGGCACGCCACGACTCCGTGCTGTCCATCCAGCACGGCGGCCGAGCCTCGGGGTCCTTCAGACGGAACGTGAACCGCGCGTGGTGCGCCAGCTCGGTCGGCAGGTACAGGTCGACCTGCGTGGCCAGCTCGAACGAGCCACGGCCGGCGGCCACCACCACCCGGTCCACCTCGTGGATGCCGTTCGAACCGTGCACCGCGACCCAGTCGTCGTGCTGCTCGATGCGATAGATGTGCTCGCGCCGCACCCGGTTGCCGATCGCGGCACGCAGGAACCGGCCGGTCGCCTCCGCGTCGATCACCCCGCCGGCCGGGTCGATCAGCGCCGGCCCCGGTAGCGCCCCGATCGGCAGGCCAAGCTCCGCGGTGTCGAGGTCGTCGTCGTCGATGAGCTCGTGGTCGGCGCCGGCCTCGGCCATCGCGGCGGCCCACTCCAGCGCGCGCGGCCCGGTGAGCACCGCGCCCTGCTGGCCGACGAGCCGGTTGCCGGCCCGGTGGGCCCAGTCCGACCACAGTCCGCTTGCCGCGGCCGCGTACGCGACGAGCCCGGGATCACCGTGCGCCAGGCGGAAGATCCGACCCCGACCGGTGGACCGGGCCGCCATCGGCGCGCCCGTCTCGAAGACGATCGCGTCCGAACCGTGCCGCAAGAGCGCGTACGCCGTCGACAGGCCGATCACACCGGCCCCGACGACGGCGGTACGCATCTGCATAGACCTCAGCGGCCTCCGCCGACGTCGAGCTTGCCGATGATGACGCCGAGATCCTGATCCTTCTTGATCTTGGCCCCCGGACCGCCCTCTTGTTCGATGATCTCGCCGACCTCGCGCGGGTCCTGCGTCGGGCCTTCGGTCACGTTGAGGTTGCCCGTCCAGCCCATCCCGCGCAGTGTCTGCTCGGCCTGGTTCGCACTCATGCCACTCAGGTCGGGGACCGTGATCTGGTCGTTCTGCTGGTCGCCCTTCGAGACGAACAGGGTGATCACGGTGTCCGCCGGGTGCTGGCCGCCCTTCGGGTCCTGGTCGATGACCTGGTTCGCCGGCTTGTCGGAGGACTGGTCCTCACGCTTGACCGTGAACCCGAGGCCCTCGAGGTTCGCCTTGGCCGTGTCGAAGTCCTGGCCGACCAGGTTCGGCACCGACGTGTCGTCCTTGGCCTTGCCGACCGTCAGCTTGATCTTCGTGCCCGGGGCGGCCTGCGTGCCGGCCTGCGGGTCCTGCGCGATGATCTTGCCGACCTGCTCCTCGTCGTCGACTTCCTGCTCGACGACCGTCGGATCGAGCGTGAGGCCCTGCGGCAGCAGCGGCGTCGCCTCTTCGACCGTCTTGCCCGCCAGGTCCGGCACGGCGACCTTGGCAGGGGGCGCGCCGACCGTGAGCGTCAGCGTGTCCGCCGGGTTCATCTTCGTGCCGGCCGCCGGATCGGTGCTGATCACGCGCCCGTACTGGTCCGGACCACACTTGCCGGTCTCGTTGGTCGCCGTCGGCTCGCACGGCTGGTACTTGACCTGGGGCTTGAAGCCCTTCCCGATGAGGTCGCTCCTGGCGTCTTCCAGTAGCTGGCCCTTCACGTCCGGCACGGCGACCGTGCCCGACCCCGGCTCGTCGTCGAACATGGTGCTCATCAGCCAGATGATGACGCCGAGCAACGCGGCGGCGAGGACCGCGACGAGGGCGATGAGCCAGCCCTTGCGACGCCGGCGCCTACGCTCCTCCTCTTCGTCCTCGTACGGGTCGTAGTCGTCGTAGTCGTCGGCCATCGCCGTCGGGCGGTGGCGGCCACGCTGCTGCGGCTCGGAGTTGCGGCCGGCCGCGAGGATCGTCGTGCGGTCCTCGTCGGTCATCACCATCGGTGCGAGCGGCCGCTGGCCGGACAGCACGCGGACCAGGTCGGTGCGCATCTCGGCGGCCGACTGGTAGCGGTTCGGCGCGCCCTTGGACATCGCCTTCAGCACGATCGCGTCCAGCGCCGGGTTCACCCGGGGGTTCAGCGCCGACGGCGGCTTCGGGTCCTCCCGGACGTGCTGGTAGGCGACCGCGACGGGGGAGTCACCCGTGAACGGCGGCTCGCCGGTGAGCAGCTCGAACAGCACACAACCGGCGGCGTAGACGTCACTGCGCGCGTCGACGGCCTCGCCGCGGGCCTGCTCCGGCGAGAGGTACTGGGCGGTCCCTATCACCGCGGCGGTCTGCGTGACCGCGGCCTGCCCGTCGTGCACGGCGCGTGCGATGCCGAAGTCCATCACCTTGACCGCGCCGGTCTTGGTGATCATCACGTTGGCGGGCTTGACGTCGCGGTGGACGATGCCGTGCCGGTGGGAGAAGTCGAGCGCCGCCGACACGTCGGCCATGATCTCCATCGCGCGCTGACCGGGCAACGGGCCCTCGGTCTTCACGATGTCGCGCAGCGTCCGCCCGTCCACGTACTCCATGACGATGTAGGGCAGCGGGCCGTTCTCGGTCCTGGTCTCGCCGGTGTCGTACACGGCGACGATCGCGGGGTGGTTCAGCGCGGCCGCGTTCTGGGCCTCACGGCGGAACCGCTCCTGGAACTGCGGGTCCCGAGCGAGGTCCGCACGCAGCACCTTCACGGCGACGTCGCGGCCGAGGCGGACGTCGCGACCCTTGTGCACCTCGGACATGCCGCCGTAGCCGAGCGTCTCGCCCAGCTCATAGCGGTTGGAGAGCAGTCTCGGTGTGGTCATCGGTCTTTCGTCTCGATCCTCGTCTGGTGTGCGCCGCTCGCGCCCATAATGCCTGTCGGGTGCCCGTGGTGGCCGTGTATCACCTCGGCGGTTCCCCTTCTTCTTCACAGAGCACGGCCAGCCCGGTGTTGACGGGCCGCCGTCCGGCCGGGCGCACCTCGGTCACGACGCATCTGTCCAGGTTCACGGGCTCCGCCCCGTCCTGGTTCATCACCGTCGGCCGCAGTCCTGCCTTGCTGAGCGTGTCGGCCGCGTAGCTCGCCGGCCTTCCGAGGAAGTCCGACTCGTCCACCTGCACGTACTTGCTCTGGTCCTTCGTCGGGATGTTCGTCATCGGCGGGTTGCCCGGCTGGTTCGTGCTGTCCGTGCCGTCCGACCCGTCGCCGACGTCCGCCGGCGCCGAGGTGGTTTCCGGCGTCGACTCGCCGTCCTCGTCGCGGTCCGCGTTCAGCAGTGAGGCGACGCCGAGGACGGCGAGCACCAGAAGTACCACACCGAGAACTATCAGAAGTGCCCAGAGTCCCGCACGGCTGCGCCGCGGCGGCCGCGGCGGTGGGCCGAGCGGGAATGAGCCGGTGCCCGGCGTCGGCGGCGGCGCGCTCGGCGGGCCGACCGGCAGCATCCCGGGGCTGCTCGCGCCGGGCGGGCCGGCGTGGTGGCTCGCGGCGACCCGCCCGGACGGCGCCGGCAGCGGATGGCCGGAACGCACGGCGGCGACCGCGGCGGCGAACTCGCCGCCGTTGCTGTACCGGTGCGCGGGATCCTTGACCAGCGTCGCCTCGACGACCGCGCGCGCGTAGGGCGGCACGTCCTGCGGCAGCGGCGGCGGCGCGTCCCGGATGTGCATCATCGCGACGGTCACGGCGTTCTCGGACAGGAACGGCCGGTGCCCGGAGAGACACTCGTAGCCGACCACCGCGAGCGAGTAGACGTCGCTCGCCGGCTCGGCCTCCTGCCCGAGCGCCTGCTCCGGCGCGATGTAGTGCGCGGTGCCCATGACCATGCCGGACCGGGTGACCGGCGCGGCGTCCGCGGCCTTGGCGATGCCGAAGTCGGTCAGCTTGATGACCGAGCGGCCGTCCGGCATCGGGGTCACCATGATGTTGCCCGGCTTCACGTCCCGGTGGACGTAGCCGCGTTCGTGGGCGGCCTGCAGCGCGTTGCCGGCCTGCTCGAGGAGGTCGAGCGTGCGCTCCGCGCTGATCCGCCGCTCCTTGGCGAGGATCGCCGCGAGCGGGTCGCCCTCGACGAGCTCCATCACCAGGTACGCGGTGTCCTTGGGGCCGTCGACGATGGAGGCCGTCTCGCCGTAGTCGTGCACGGCGGCGATGCCGGGGTGGTTCAGCGACGCGGTCGTGCGGGCCTCGGTGCGGAAGCGGTGCAGGAACTCGGCGTCGCCGCACAGCTCCGGCTTGAGCACCTTGATGGCGACCCGCCGGTCCAGCCGGGTGTCCGCGGCCTCCCACACCTCGCCCATGCCGCCGACGGCGATCCGGCGGGCAAGGCGGTAGCGGTCGGCGAGGAGCTGCCCTGACGTAAGCATGCTCAACTCCCCCCGAGCGCGGCGTCGATCGTCGCCCGCCCGATGGCGGCGGACAGCTTGCCGCCGGTCGCGGCCACGTCCTTGCTTTCTACCACCACGGCGACGGCGATCTTGGGGTTATCGGCAGGTGCGAACGCCACGTACCAGGCGAACGGCGGGGTGGTCTTCGGGTCCGCGCCGGTCTCGGCGGTACCGGTCTTCGACGCGATCTTCAGGTCGCCGCGCTTGCCGTCGCCACCGGTGTGCTCCTCCGACTTGAGCATCATGTCCCGCAACGAGTCCGCGTTGGCCGGCGACATGGCGTCGGCGAGCTCCTCCGGGTCGTAGCCGGAGATCTCGTCGAGGTCGGGGGCCAGCACCTTCTCGACAAGCTGCGGCCGCATCCGGACGCCCTTGTTCGCGACCGTGCCGGCGATGACCGCGTTCTCCAGTGCGGTCAGCCGCACGTCCTTCTGACCGATGCCGCTCTGGAACAGCGACGGCCGGTCCGCGATGTTCATGCAGTTGTCGCCCGCGCGCGGGCCGATGCAGGACGGCACGACCGACATCGGGATCGTCAGGTCAAGCTGGCCGATGCCGAACTCGCTGGCCTGGTCTCGCAGCTTGTCCGCGCCCACCTCGTCGGCGAGCTGCGCGAACGCCGTGTTGCAGGAGTTCTGCAGCGCGGACTCCATCGTGCCGGTGCCGCAGGTGCCCCGGCTGTAGTTCGCGAGGCAGGTCGGCTCGTCGGTGTCGCAGTTCGTGTCGCCGTTGATCACGTTGATGCCGGGCGACGTGGTGACCTGGCTGTTCTTGTCCTTGCCGTCCGCGAGCGCGGCGGCCGCGGTCACCAGCTTGAACGTCGAG
>Ga0193717_1000619_pt1 | contig 23052 bp, 20 predicted proteins | sample U2c2metaG_FD_145900 | JGI IMG/M metagenome (GOLD analysis project Ga0193717, IMG submission 145900) | Soil microbial communities from a riparian zone of the East river system, Colorado, United States - U2c2 | ecosystem: Environmental > Terrestrial > Soil > Riparian zone | place: USA: East River...
AGCCGGACGGGACGCCGAGACACGCGGAGGAGCCGGAGCCGGTGCTCGAACCAGAGCCGGGCTGGTCATTGTTCGATCATGAGGGAGAAGCAACATGACGGACCCGCGGCCGTCCCGTTGGAAGCTGCACCGCGGCGGCATCGTCAACGTCTGGCAGTACGCCGTCGAGGAGTTCGACCTGTCCGGCGGACGGGCGATCTTCCAGGGCACCAACGGTTCCGGCAAGTCCCGCACGCTCGAGCTGCTGCTGCCGCTGTGCCTCGACGGCGACCTGCGCCAGATCGGCTCCAAGGGCTACGACACGGTCAGCATGCGTCGGCTCATGCTCGACGACTACACCGGCGGCCCCAACCGCATCGGCTACGCGTGGCTCGAGCTGCGCCGCGAGGTCGGCGGGCGCGCGGAGTTCCTCACGAGCGGCATCGGCATCAAGGCGTCGGCCAACTCCCAGCAGATCGGCGACTCCTGGCGGTTCGTCACCGACCGGCGCGTCGGCCGCGACGAGAACGCCTTCGAGCTGGTCGTCGACGGCACCCCGGTCGGCGCTACGCAGCTACGTGACCTGCTCGGCGCCGACTGCCTGCACGACGAGGAGCCGTTCCGCGCCAAGATCGCCGAGCTGGTGTACGGCATCCCGGCCGTCCGCTACGCCGACCTGCTCCACCTGCAGCGCACACTGCGCAACCCGGACGTCGGCCTGAAGGTCCTCGAGGGCCAGCTCGAGCAGATCCTGTCCGACTCGCTGCCGCCGCTGGACCCCGCGGTGGTCGAGCAGCTCGCGCGGTCGTTCGAGGACCTCGAGTCGATCCGCGACAACATCCGCACGCTCGGCGCGGCCGACACCGCGCTGCAGCGGTTCCTGTCCAGCTACGCCGGCTACGCGTACAGCTCGCTGCGCACGGCCGGCAAGCGGAGCGCCGAGGCGTCGAAGGAACTGGCGACCGCGCACAACGAGATCACCAAGCTCGGCACCCGGCTGCGGGACGAGGAGTCGGCCGCCGAGTCCGCCGAGGTCGCGGTCGCGCGGCTGGAGGAGCAGGAGCTGACGCTCGAGTCGAAGATCGACTCGCTGAAGAGCTCCCCCGCCTACGACAGCGTGCGCGATCTCGCCGACCGCAAGCGGGTCGTGTCCGCCGCGCGGCAGGCGGCCGTTGCCGCGCTCGGGCAGCTACGCACGCAGCGCGAGCACACCGAGCAGCTCGTCGACTCGGTCGTGTCCGAGCTGGGCCGGTTCACCGACGACACGTCGCAGGCGGCCGAGCTGGCCGACTCGGTCCGGTCGCGGATGCGGGAGGCCGGGCTCGACCCGAGGCTGTGCCCGTCCGTGCCGGCCGTGCCGGAGGCGGCGGCCACCGAGGTGCACGAGACCGTACGGACCACGCTCGACCCGGACGTCGAGCCGGTGGCGACCACCCGGCGCACGCCGCCCGACCTCGCCCCGCACAGCCTGCGGGTCGCGCTGGCGGACGCCGGCGAGCAGGCCGGGCAGGCGGTCGCCGCGCTGCGGGAGCGGTGCGCGGTCACGTTGACGCTGCTGGAACGGGCGCGGGAGCTGGACACCGAGCGCACCGAGGTCGACCGGCTGCAGCGGGAGGCCCGCGAGGCGCAGTTGGAGGCCACCGAGGCGGTCGGGCGGCGCAACGAGGCCGCGCAACGCCTCGAGGACGTCGCGGCGACCTGGCACACGGCGGCCGGTTCGTGGTCGTCGTCGGGGCCGCTGGCGTCGATGCCGGAGCCGGTCGCGGAGCTGGCGCCGCCCGCGCTGGCGCCGCTGACCGCGGACATCAACGCGGCGCGCGGCGCCACCGAGTTGGCGCACGCGTGGCTGCGTGGGCGGCTGCCGGCGCTGCACGCGGAGGTCGACCGGGCCAACCGCGCGGTCGACGAGCTGGACGCGCGGATCGGCGAGGCCAACGACGAGCTGGCCGCGCTGCGGTCCGGCGTCGACCCGGAGCCCGCTTTGCCGACCTCTGCCGAAAAGCGGGAGCCGGCGCTCGGCGCGGCGTTCTACCGGCTGGTGGACTTCGCCGACGCGCTGTCGGCGTCTGATCGGGCCGGGTGTGAGGCGGCGCTGGAGTCGTGCGGGCTGCTGAACGCGTGGGTCACGGCGGACGGCACGCTCACCGACGCGGCGCGCCGCTACCTGACGGCCATCGTCGCGGGCCCTTCTGTGTCGCCCGCGCTGTCGTCCGTGCTGGTCCCGGCGGTGCCGCCGGACTCGCCGGTGTCGGCCGACCTGGTGACACAGTTGCTGTCCCGGGTCGGGCTGGACAGCGATGCCGGGCTCTCGATCTCGCTGGACGGGCGCTGGCGTGCCGGTGTGCTGACCGGCACGATGACCAAGCCCGCCGCGGAGTTCGTCGGCGCCGGCGCGCGGGAGACGGCGCGGCACAAGCGGATCGGCGACCTGACGTCCTCGCTCAGGCGGCTCGCCGACGAGCGGGAGCTGGCCGTCAAGGCGCTGACCGTGGCGCAGGAGCACGCGGCGGCGTGGGAGCGGCACATCGACAACTACCCGGACGACCGCGAGGTGCTGGCCGCGCACGTGACGCTGCGCGGCGCGGCGTCGTCGGCCGACGACGCGAGCTCGAAGGCGTTCTCGTTGCGGGACCGCAACTCCGGCGCGGCGGACCGGCACAGGGCGCAGCGCGACGCGCTGCTGACCGACGCACGGTCGGCCGGGCTGGACGCCGCGGCCGAGTCGCTGCAGCACGCGCGGGCCTCCGCGTTGGAGGCGCGGACCACGGCGGAGCAGTTGGCGGCGGCGCTGACGAAGCGGTGTCTCGGCGGCGTGGACAGTCTCACCAGGGCGCTGGACAACCACGCGCGGACCGACGCCGAGCTGGCGGACGTGCAGGCCGGCGCCGACCGGGCGTGCCTGGACTTCGTGAACGAGCGTGCCGGGTACGAGGAGCGGGTGCGCGCGATCGGCGAGGCGGCCGAGCAGTTGGAGCGGGAGCTGTCGGCGGCGGAGGACGAGCGCGCGGCCGTGCGGCAGCGGCTCCCCGGGGAGCGGCAGCAGGCGACGGACGCGCGGGTCAAGGCGGGCAAGACGCAGACCCAGATCGACACGAAGCAGACGAAGATCACGGAGCTGACGGAGCGCGAGACCGGTGCGCGGCAACGCTTCCGGGACGCGCTGACGGCGGACGGCGTGTGGTCGGCCGCGGTGGACGCCGACCTTCCCGACGAGTTGGCCGACGCGTTCACGGTGCTCACGGCGGCCCCGCGCGACGGGGTCTCCGAGGACACGGTCCTCGGTAACCTGCAGACGCTGCAGTCCACGCTGGCGGGTAGCCACGACGTGATCGCGCAGCGGTCGGCGGACATCCTGACGGTCACGGTGACGGGCGCGCAGGGCCCGCAGCCGGTGGCGGTCGCGGCCCGCGAGGTAGCCAAACGCCTTGCCGCGCAACGGGATCTGCTGTCGGAGGAGTACCAGCAGATCTTCGACGCGTTCATGCTGCGCGACCTGGCCGACAAGCTCGCGACGCAGATCGGCGTCGCGGACGACCTGTGTCGCCGCATGAACGAGACCCTCGACGTCGCGCGGTCGAGCCAGGGCGTCCACGTCCAACTGGACTGGCAACCGGCCCCGGACCTGGACGACGACATGCGCCAGGCGATGGTGCTGATCCGCACCCCGTTCGCGAAGCGGGCCGAGGGTCAGGACGCCGCGCTGCGTGCCGCGCTGACCGACCGGATCACCGCGGAACGCGACGGTCACTCCGGTGACTACGCGGATGTGCTCGCGCGGGCGCTCGACTACCGTTCGTGGTACCGCTTCACGGTCCGCGTGCGCGACCTCGGGCCCGACGGTTCGCCAAGAACCCGCCGCATGCGCCAACTCTCGTCCGGCGAGACGCGCCTCATCTCGTATGTGACGCTGTTCGCGGCCGCGTCCGCGTTCTACGACGCGGTGTCCACGGCCGCCGACCAGCCCCCGGTCCGCCTGGTGCTGCTGGACGAGGCCTTCGAACGTCTCGACGAGCCGACGATCGCACGCATGCTCGGGTTGCTGGTGGACCTGGACATGGACTGGATCATCACGTGGCCGAGCGGTTGGGGCCTGTCGGAGAAGATCCCGAGGATGCACATCTACGACGTGCTGCGCCCCAAGGGCGGCACCGGCATAGCGTGCACACACGCGATCTGGACAGGAAAGTCCCTCACCGACGAGTCGCGTTAGGTTCTTGCTGTTACCCACACTGGTCGTGTCGCTCAACTGCCCTGAAGGCCACCTTTTGGGGCGTTGCCGCTCCTCCCGTTCACGGCCAGAATCACCGAGGAGACGGCACCGCCGGGCGGCGCATGGCTCGGTACAGGTCTCGCAGTACGCCTATTTCCCCGCCGTGGTGCATGATCTCCCGGTTCAGGTGGAGGATCAGGCCCGCGAAGGGCGCGGCCGCGAACTCTCCCTCCGCGGCGCCCACCGGAGCGAGCAGGGCGTCCTCGTCGAGGGTGTGTATGCCGCGCCGCCAGTGTTCATAGTGCGTCGCCAGCCCGCGCAGTGCCTCCGACGCGTTCCGGGGCCACTTGATCGTCTCCAGTGTCAGCGAGCCGTCGCCGAAGTGGCTGCTCGCCCGGATCCCCAGCGTCTGCACGCCCATGTGCGCGAGCCGCCACGCGATGGTCGTCACCGGAGGTGGGTCGGGCGTCGGCCAGGCCCAGTCGATCTGGTAGCTGCCGTCGGGCTGCTCACGAAGCGACCAGCAGTCCGGCACCGGCTCCCAGAAGTACTCCTCGTCGGTCAACCCGCGCAGTCGCGGCCACAGGTGGTAGTTCCAGTAGAACTCCAGCTGCGCCAGCAGTTCGTCACGCCACTTCACGGCGCAGACGGTAGCGCCACCGTCACCAGCGCCCCACCCCCGTCCGCGTTCGACAGCGACAGCGTCGCGTCCAGGACTCTGGCCTGCGCCAACGCGATCGTCAGTCCGAGGCCGTGTCCGTCGCCGCGATCGGAGCTCGCCGTGCGGAACCGGCTGGGACCGTCGCGGAGCAGCTCCGGCGAGAAGCCGTCGCCGTGGTCGCGGACCCGCAGCGTCGTGCCGTCCACCTCGACCTCGACCGGTGGCGCGCCATGGCGTTCCGCGTTCACGAGCAGGTTCACCAGCACGCGTTCGAGGCGCCGGGGATCGGTGCGCACCGGTTCCGACGACCGCACCGACACCACCGCGCCGGGACTCACCGGCGGCACCCGCCGCGACACGAACTCGCCGAGCGACAGCTCCACCAGCTCCGCCTGCTCGGTCGCCGTGTCGAGCCGTGCCACCTCCAGGATGTCCTCCACCAACGACCGCAGCACGCCGACCCGGTCCCGCACCAGCTCGGCGGGCCGCGACGGCGGTAGCAGCTCGGCCGCGGTCACCAACCCCGTCACCGGCGTGCGCAGCTCGTGGGCGATGTCCGCCGTCACCCGCTGCTCGGCCACGAGCCGTTCCCGCAGTGCGGCCGCCATCGCGTCGACCGCCTGCGCCAGCTCGGTGGTCTCGTCCATCGGCCGGGCGCCGATCTCGTCGCCGACCGACGACGTCGCGTCGCCGTCCGCGACCCGGCGCGCGGCCACCGCGGCCCGCCGCAGCCTGCGCGACAGCCGGCCGCCGAGCACCACGCCGAGTACAGAACCCAGCACCAGCACCGCGACCGAGCCGATGATCAGCACCTTGTCAAGCTGGGCAAGGGCTTCGTCGCGGTCGGTGTACGGGCTGCGCAGCGACAGCACCCGCCCCCCGGTCTCCGCGGCCGCCCAGATCCACGCGCCGTCGGCGTCCCGCTCCAGGTAGGTCGCCCGCCGGCCGCCGTGCACCGCGGCACGCAACGGCGGCGGCACGTCCGGCGAGTCCAGCTTGCTGCCCAGCGCCGCGCGCCCGGTCACGCCGTAGTCCCGCACGACGAGCTGGATCCGTTCGTCCTGCACCCGCCGCGCGTCGGCGAGCTGCACGCGGCTGAACTCGGTGCGCACCAACAGGGACAGCGCCACCGCGAGCAACACGCTGACCACGGCGATCACGGCGGACAGCCGCCAACGCAAGCTCTGCGGAAGAAGTCTCACGTACTGCTCTTGAGCTTGTACCCGAACCCGCGCACCGTCTCGATCAGATCCTGGCCGATCTTCGCGCGCAGCCGCTGCACGTGCACGTCCACGACCCGCGAGTCGCCGCCCCACTGGTAGTCCCACACCTGTTCCAGCAGCACATCCCTGGTCAGCACGGTGCCCGGCGAGTCGACAAAGCACAGCAACAGCCGCAGCTCCGTCGGTGTCAGCTCGACCGGCTCGCCCCGCAGGCGCACCTCGAGCGCGTCCCGATCAACCTCGAGGTCACCGAAGGAGGTGCCCGCCGGCGGCGGCCCGGCGGCACGGCCCATGCGCCGCACGACGGCACGGATCCGCGCCACCAACACCGTGCTGTCGAACGGTTTCGTCACGTAGTCGTCCGCGCCGGCCTCCAGTCCGAGCACCACGTCGATCGGGTCGGCGCGGGCCGACATCATGATCACCGGGGTCGGGCTCTCCTCACGGATCTGGCGGCACAGGCTGACGCCGTTCATGCCGGGCAGCATCAGGTCGAGCAGCGCGACGTCCGGCCTGCGGCTCCGGAACGCCCCGAGCCCGGTCAGCCCGTCGGCGGCGACCTCGACCTCGAAACCGTTGCGCTCCAGCGCCAACTGGGTCGCCTCGCGGATCACCGCGTCGTCCTCGACCAGCAGCACTCTCATTTGGACACCTCGACAAGTGCGGCGCCGTTCCACCGGTACAGCGTGAACGTCTGACCGCTCGGACAGCACGGGTCGTCGCGCACCTCGTAGGTGCTGCGGATGACCGCAAGGTCGTTGCCGGCGCCGGTGTAGGGCACCAAGTCGACGCCGCCGCCCTCGCCGCCGCCCTCGACACTGAGCAGGCGCGTCGGCGGGTCGGTCGCCAGGTTGTACGCGTAGCCGGCGTACCCCGGCCCGAACGTGTAGGCCGCCGCCGGCTTCTCGTCCTGTCGGCTCTCCGGGCAGTTCAACAGCGTGACCACCAGCTCGGACTCGCCGTCGCCGGTGAGGTCGACGTACCGGTCGTCGATCGGGTAGTAGCCGCCGATACAGGGCACGAGCGAGACCTTGACCTTGGCGTCGACCTGCGGGTCCGCACGCAGAACGCCGACCGCGTCGGCGGAGGAGGGAGTGCCGCTCGGCAACGTCGGCGGTGTCGGCGGCGGCGTGACCTGGGCGGCCCGGCCCTCGACCGCGACCCCGCCGGCCGTCGCGCAGCCGGCGGCCGCGAGCAGGGCGAGGCCGCACAGCGACGCCAGCACCCGACGCATCGCACCCCTTCCGGTCGTACCTGTCCGACGACAGCAGATCACGTCCGGTCGGGGTCGGCCACCGGTCTCCCCCGCGCTGTTACGCCACCGGGGCACAGCCGCCGGGCGGTTGTTACACGGCTGCGGTCGGGCGTGCGCATTCCGTCCCTAGCGTCGGAGTCATGTCCGGACATCGAGTGCTGGCCTGGCTTGGCCGCACGCTCGTCGCGCTCATCTCGGCGGCGCTGCTGGCGGCCATCGGCTTCGGCTGGTTCAGCTACCGCACCGCGGTCGACAACGTGGTCCGCGACGACGTGATCGTCGCGGCCGACAAGCCGCCGTCCGCGCGGGACCTGCCCCGCACCGAGCAGACGATCCTGTTGGTGGGACTGGACTCCCGCACCGACGCGCAGGGCAACCCGCTGCCGCGCGAGGTGCTCGACATGCTGCGGGCCGGCGAGTCGAACGGCGAGCAGAACACCGACACGATGATGGTGGTGCATGTCCCGGCCGACCCGGCGAAGAAGGCGTTCGCCATCTCCCTGCCCAGAGATTCCTATGTGGACATCGCGGGCGGGTACGGCACGCACAAGCTGAACTCCGCGTACGCGCGGGCGAAGGTGTCGGCGGCGAACGACCTCCGCGAGTCCGGCGCCGACGACGCCACCGTCGAGCGCGAGTCGGTCACGGCCGGCCGCAGGAACCTGATCGCGACGGTGAACGCGTTGACCGGGTTGACGATCGACCACTACGCGGAGATCAACCTGTTTGGCTTCAGCGAGATGACGAAGGCCGTCGGTGGCGTGCCGGTATGCCTCACCGCGCCGGTCCACGACCGGTACTCGGGCGCCGACTTCCCGGCCGGGCCGCTGACGTTGCAGGGGGTGGACGCGCTGAAGTTCGTCCGGCAGCGGCACGGTCTGCCGAACGGCGACCTGGACCGGGTCCGGCGCCAGCAGGCGTTCCTCGCCGGGTTGGCCAACCAGTTGTTCAGCTCGGGCACCCTCACCAACCCCGGCCGGATCAGCGATCTGGTGGACGCGCTGGCGAAGTCCGTGGTGCTGGACCAGAACTGGGACGTGCTGACCTTCGCGTCGCAGGTGGCGGGGCTGACGGGCGACCACATCGAGTTCGCGACCATTCCCACCGGACGCATCAACCTGTCCACCCCGAACGACGGCAGCGCGGTCGAGGTCGACCCGGCCGAGGTACAGGCGTTCGTGCAGAGCCTGTTGAACCCGCCGACAGCACTCGACGACACAACGACGGTGGTGGTGCAGAAGATGGCGCAGCAGGAGACCGAAGCACCGATCACCGCCGGTGGGGTGCCCTGTGTCAACTGAGCGTGGATGGGGCCAATGCCCTGAAGGTCACCTTCGGGGCGTCCAGTGCCCCAAAGGTGACCTTCAGGGCATTGGCCCCGTTCGCGTCGCTACTGACCGACGAGCGCGACCTCCTTGTCGTCGGTGCCACCGTTGAGGACAGTCGGCTTGGATTGGATGTAGGCGATGGTGATGCCGAGCGAACCGAACTCGATGGCGGCCTCGGCGAGCAGCGCCTTCGGGTTGTCGCGACCGCCGCCGTAGCGGCCGGAGTGGTCGTTGATCGCCCACCCGCCCGCGGCGGCGAACAGTTCGCCGCCGATCCGGCCGCCACCCGGCTGGAGTACGCCGCCCGCGCCGAACTTCGCGGCCAGGGTCGGGTGTCCGAGCCCTTCGATCGCGTCCTTGCTCGCGGCCGGCAGGCCCGCCGGGTCGACGCCGAACGCCTCCGGCGCCTGGCTGGGATCCTCGACGCCGAGGATCAGGTGGCCGTCCTCGCGGATGACCCACAGGTACTTGACGCTGGCGACCGGCGTGAAGCCACCCTTCTCCTCCGTCAGGTCGTACCACCCGGAGTTCAGGCGCACGGGCGCGTCGGCGACACCGCCGTCGTTCGTGGTGTCACCCACCGTCGGGACGTTCTTCGCGTCGAACGGCGCCTCCTGCCGCTTCACCTTCTTCGGCAGCCGGGCGGCCCCGAACCGCTCGGTCAGCTTGTCCGTGACGCTGTCGATGAACTGGCCCTCGCGATTACCCTCGACATTCATCTCCGAAGTTCCTTTCGTGTCTTGGGGTTGGGGATCACTGGCCGGCGAGAAGCTGCGCGATCAGCTCCCGGCGGCGCTCCTCGGGGATGTCGGCGAACTCCGGGTCCTCGTCGATCAGCGCCTGGACCTCCTCGTCGCTCAGCTCGAGCGGCGCCTCGGCCGCCGGATCGGCCGCCTCTTCCTCGGCGACCGCGATGACGACGCCGTACTGGGCGAACGTCGCGATCCGCGCCGGCGCGGACTGGGCGTCGAGGTACTCCATCAGCGCGTTCGCGGGCTGCCCGAGGCTCGCGTCGGCCGCGTAGTAGACGAACCACTCCCGAAACGCCGGCCACGTCTCGTCGTCGCCGATCCACCGTGCGCCGTTCTCGACGAGGAACGCCTGCCAGGCGACCTCGTCGTACGAGCCGTCACCCGCTTCCTCGGCGGGGACGTCGTCGACGGCGTGCCGCTCGACGATCTCGAGCACCACCGGCTCGATCCTGCTGGTGTCCTCGAGCAGAGTGTCGCGCTCGTCCGGCCGGTCCTCGAGGTAGCGGACCAGCTCGTCAACGAGCGCGTGGTCGGACGGGTCGGACAGACCCAACCGTTCGACGAAGTACGTTCGATGTTCTTCCCATGTCTTGTCGGGGTTGTCGGCTTTGTAGGTCACGAGCTCCTGTACCGGCGTCTGCAGCCACGCCCACAGCTCGTCCACACTGGGCATCTTTTACTCCCTGAAGGTCGACGTGCACTCACGGTAAGCACGCACGCCCGGCCGATCAGGAAACCCAAAAGCACTTGTACGGGCAGGAAAAGCCGCACGAAGGGGAGGTAACGAAGCCGGCGCCCCGATCGAGCGGGGCGCCGGCTCGCACTGTCTCATGTGGAGGGTCGATTGGCTGGTGGCCGACCTCGCCGAGCTGTGTTGCCTCGGATGTTCCCGGGAACCAACCGGTGTCGCCATCCGACCGAGTGTGTGCGGACACGCGGCGCCGGTCCAACTGTCATTCGGGTCCGGCGGTGCTCTGGTCGAACAGGTGAACAGCGTTGCCGGTCGGGTCCAGGAAGGTCGCGCCCTTGCCGCCCGGCATCTCGATCTCGCTCTGCCAGTTGAGCTCCGGATGCGACTGCCGGAAGGCGTCCACGCTGTCGACGGCGTAGAAACCGCCGGGTCCCCACTGCGGCCCGGTGTCCGGTGGCACGTCGAGCATCAGCTCGACCTCAGAACCCGCGATCTTGAACGCGACGGTCGACTCACCCTCCCGCCAGGACTCGTCGAATCCGAGCGTGTCGCGGTAGAAGGCGACCGACTCCTTGAGGTCCTTCACAGGCTGGTACAGGAACGTCAGCTTCATGCGGACGACCGTAAACTGGTTACGTCCGAGCGTCAACCAGTTATGCTTGCCCCATGCGCGAATGGATCCCGGTCCCGGGCTCGGCCAAGGCCCGGCTCGTCGAGGCGGCCATCCATCAGTTCGAGCTCGCCGGCTACGAGGCCGTCAACGTCGTCGACCTGGCCGGCAAGGCGAGCGTCACCACTGGCGCGCTGTACCACCACTTCGGCTCGAAGCTCGGCCTGTATCTGACTGTCCGCGAGGACATGGAGAAGCGGATCGTCGAACGAATGGAGGGAGCCGCCGCGGCGGCGGGGAACCGAGGGCATCCCGCAGTGCGTGCCGCGCTCCTGGTGGCCTTTGACGCCGCCGTCCGGTTCACCGTGTGCCGGATCCTTGGCGAGCAGCCACCGGTAGAGCGCGACGACCCGGTCGCCGCCACGCTGCGACCGTTGCTGACGAAGCACAAGGCGCCCGCCGCCGACATCCTGGCCGCGGCCTGGCGAGCCGCGCTCCTGACCGTCGCCACCGGCGCTTCCTCCACGGCGGCACGGGCATCCCTGGTGTACGTCCTCGACCCCGGTAAGTAAGCGCATGCCGATGGGGCGAGCGGTTGACGGGCTTCGAGCAGCACATCGGGTACCCGCCGCGCCGGTCCGGCTGGCACGGCGCGGTGTCCCCGCGGCAACTTCCCCCGGTGCTCGCTGCGAGCCGTCACGTTGAGTAGCAAGTGTCACCCGAGCAGCGGCTTGTCGATCACCCGACTTGGCCGGCACGGTCGGATGAACTGTGACCGGGCGACGCTGGCCAGCCCGTCTTCCTCCGGGCGGCTCTGGATGGTGATGGTATGGGGACATTGTCCTTCTTGTGGCTGGAGATCACAGGGAATTGCCAGCTTCAATGCACCCATTGCTACGCCGAATCCGGCCCGCACCAAAACCATGGCTCAATGAGCCGATCCGATTGGCTACGAGTGATCGACGAAGCGGCAACATTGGGTGTCGAGATGGTGCAGTTCATTGGCGGTGAACCGACGTTGAATCCAGCCCTGCCGAACTTGGTGGAGCACGCGTTATCGCGCGGCGTCGATGTCGAGATCTACAGCAACCTGGTACACGTACGATCGCACCTGTGGGAGACGCTCACCCGTCCTGGCGTTCGCCTGGCCACCAGTTATTACACTGACGACGCCACGCAGCACGAGTCAATCACCACAAGACGCGGCAGCCACACCCGGACGAAGAACAACATGATCGAGGCGTTGCGGCGCGACATCCCGCTCCGGGTCGGAATCGTGGACCTTCACGACGGCCAACGAGTCGAGCAGGCCCGCGCCGAACTCGCCTCGATGGGCGTGGTCGACGTCGACGTCGACCGACTGCGGCAGGTGGGGCGCGGCATCCGCGATCAGAAGGCCGACGCGACCCAATTGTGTGGGCACTGCGCGTCCGGCGTGCTCGCCGTGTCGCCTGACGGCGCTGTGTGGCCTTGCGTGTTCTCACGTTGGCTGCCCGTCGGCGACGTCCGCGAGTCGTCACTGGCCGACATCGTCGCGGGAGAAAGGTTCCAGGATGCGCGGGCCGAACTGGCGAGCCAGTTTCGCCGTGCCCCCGATGCCGCATGCGATCCGAAGTGCGAGCCGTACACCGCGGGATGCCATCCGGAGTGCAACCCGTCGTGTAGCCCACGGTGTGACCCAGTCAGTTGCCGGCCGAACTGCCTGCCGCCTCGGCGATGACCAAACCGACCTCGGTGGCGAGTTGGGCGGACAGGGCCATCGCTTGGTCGTCGGTGATCAACGCGCCGGCCAGCGTCATGAGCCCAGACGAGCCGACGAGGCGGGACCCGGTCAGGTCGCAGCCCGCCGCGCGACGCGCTCGAAACTCCGCACCGCTGAACTCACACTCCGAGAACACGATCCCAGACAAGTCTCCACCGAGAACGGCTTCAGTAAACGTACAACGATGGAACACGATTATCCCGCGCCGGTTCTCTACTTCCAGTCGCGCATAGTCCAGTCGACAGTCTTCGAAGTAGAGATCCTCAGCCTTCAGTAGGCCAAGTTGGAATCCGACTGCTTGACTGTTAAAGAATTCTACTCGGCGCGCTGTGACGTTTTCCCAGGACGCGTTGGCCACGGACACATTCCGCAGCGCCACATCCATCAGCTCAAGATCCGAGAGTCGAGTGTCCGCCAAGGTCGATCGCGATATCGACACGTGGTGCAGAGTGCCGCGGCCCACCGCGCCAGTCTGATCGATATCCTCCGCTTGGCATTCGTCGAAACTGAAACGGCCCGCGAGCGCGAGTTCGGAAGGTGATAAGTCCGCCACCTCGAGGATGGGGCGCCCAACCGACTTGTCCCCGACCTTCCGAATCTCCATGACCACACGCTAACAGCGCGGTCGCCGGTCCGACTGTCACCGACGCGGCGTCCCCGCGTGTCCAACACTCAGAACCCGCGTGTCCAACACTCGTGACACGTGAGTTCGACATTCGCGAACCTGCGACGGTCCCGAACGGGAGACTCGCGATCAGCGGACCCGGACTATCCGCGCGCGCCGTGTGAGAAGGAGCTGGCCTCCTTGCCGCGCAACGGTTCCCGCTGCCGTTCTAGCTGCTCGACGACGCGGCGCAGGTTGTCGAGGAACAGATCTGCGAGGTCGTGCGTCATGCCGTTGCGGATCACGACCCGCAGCACCGACAGGTCGGTGCGGTCCGCGGGGAAGGTGTAGGCGGGCACGAGCCAGCCGGCCTCGCGCAGGTGCGCGGAGACGTCGAACACCGAGTAGCCGGTGACGTCCTCGGCCATCGTGAACGCGAAGACGGGCAACTCGGTGCCCCTGGTGAGTAGCCGGAACGGGCCCAGCTCCGCGATCCGGTCCGCGAGCCCGGTGGCCACGTCGCGGCAGTACTGCTGCACGCGGCGGAAACCGTCGAACCCGAGGCGCAGGAACGAGTAGTACTGCGCGACGACCTGTGCGCCGGGGCGGGAGAAGTTGAGCGCGAACGTCGGCATGTCGCCGCCGAGGTAGTTGACGTGGAAGACGAGGTCGTCGGGCAGTGCGGCCTTGTCCCGCCACACGACCCAGCCGACGCCCGGGTAGACGAGCCCGTACTTGTGGCCGGACGTGTTGATCGACGCGACCCGCGCCAGCCGGAAGTCCCACTCGAGGTCGGGGTCGCAGAAGGGCGCGATCATGGCGCCGGACGCGCCGTCGACGTGCACCGGGACGTGCGGGTGGTGCTCGTCGAGTGCCGCGCAGATCTCCCGAACGGGTTCGTAGCTGCCGTCGAAGGTGGACCCGAGCACGGCGACCACGCCGATGGTGTTCTCGTCACAGTGCTCGACCGCCGTCGCCGCGTCGAGATGGAACCGGTCGCCCGCCATCGACACCACCCGTGCCTCGACGTCCCAGTAGTTCGCGAACTTCTCCCAGCAGACCTGGACGTTCGCGCCCATGACGATGTTCGGCCGCTCGGTGCTCTCGCCCCGCGCGCGCCGCGCGTGCTGCCACCGCCGTTTCATAGCGAGGCCGGCGAGCATGCACGCCTCACTCGACCCGGTCGTGGAACAGCCGATGGCCGTCTGCGGATCGGGCGCGTGCCACAGCTCGGCGAGCATCCGGACACAGCGTTCCTCCAGCGCCGCCGTCCTCGGGTACTCGTCCTTGTCGATCATGTTCTTGTCGAAGCACTCGGCCATGAGCTTGCCGGCCGTCGGCTCCATCCAGGTGGTGACGAACGTGGCCAGGTTCAGCCGCGCGTTGCCGTCGAGCATCAGCTCGTCGTGGACGATCTGGTACGCGACCTCCGGATCGAGCGAGCCGGCCGGCATCGTGTGCCGAGGCACCTCGACGGGCTCGGCAAGGAAGACGGGGTTCACCGAGAGGAATTCCCGCCCGGAGTCACGGTTGCCACCGGAGTTCACCAAGGTCATGCCGCCACGGTAGGACGAGTCCGTGGTCGGCGCCGCTCAGCGGAGCTTGGCCGCCCGCACCATGGCGCGGAACCGCCGCGCGTCGAGCACGAGCGTGTCGCCGTCCGGGTTCTTGCTGTCCCGGACAGCACCCCAGGTCAGACCGTCGGTCGCCAGCTCCACGCAGTCGGAGCCATTGCTGCTGAAGCTCGACTTCCGCCAGTTGACCGGACGCGGTGCGGTGCTCATCGGCTGGTTCCTTCCAGGCTCATGCGAGTGCGGATAACCGGGACGCGATGGCAGTCACGGAATCCGGCTCCGACAACGCAACGGATCGGAGCAACTTCACACTTGCATTGTACTTCTCGACCTGGTTCTGATCTTGAATGTAGACAGCGTCATCCGGGATCTCGACATAGCCGATGGCGCCTGCCTGCTTCTGGCCGTCGGAGTCGAGAAAGTGCAAGATTGTGAACCGCCCTTCGAGGCCGTCATGGCGACCAACGGCGGTCGGCATGATCAGAATCTCGACGTTGGGCCGCTCGGCCATGTCGACAAGGTGCTCGAGCTGGCCACGCATCGTGGCCTCGGCCTGGTCGCCGCCGATCGGGCGGTCGAGAACCGACTCCTCGATGATCGCTGTGAAGTGGAGTGGCCGCTCCTCGTTGAACAGCCTGCGCTGCCGTTCCATGCGGAGGCCGACCATCCGCTCCTGTTGATCGAGCCGGACTCGGGCGCTCGGCGAGATGACTCCCGTCGAGTACTCCTTGGTCTGCACCAACGCGTGCAGCACGAGAGGCGAGTACGTCACGACGTGCGAGGCCAGCCCTTCGAGGCCGATGTAGGTCCGCAGCCAGTCCGGCATGACGTCGTTCCACCGCGCCAACCAACTGTTCTGGTCGGCCCGGCCCGCCAACGCCGACAGGCGCTCGATGTCGTAGGCCGGCGCGCCGTAGAGCCCCAACATGCTGGCGATCTGTTCTGGCGCCGGGAAGTACCGGCCGGCCTCGCACAGCCGTTCGAGCTGTACTTCCAGGCCGAGACGCTGCGCCAGTTCGTCGAACTGGGCACCGAGGCGCTCGCCAAGATGGATGCCTTGGCCGACAAGGAAGAAGCCGAGTACGACGCGAAGGAGGCCGCCCGAGCCGAGCGGCCGGCATGACCCGTGACCGGGCGCTACCAGCGCTCAGCACGGACCCGGCGCGCACTGGCCGACCGGGCCGACCGCGCCGAACTGGCCGCCGACCTCAGGAACGCCTACGAGGCCAACGTGTCCATCCGCGCTCTGGCCGCCCTGCACGACCTGTCGTTCGGCACCGTCCGCGCGCTGCTCCTCGAGGCAGGCGCGGCCCTCCGCGACCGCGGCGGGCCGAACCACACCCGCTGACTCACACCTCGCCCGGCACCCGTAATCGCGGGCCGGTCGTCAGCTCGGCCCGGCCGGCGAAGGTTGTTGTCGTCATGCCGGAGAGACTGCCACGGGGGTCCGACAAAAAACGGTGCGCCGGGGCACCCCCAGGGCCTCGGCGCACCTCGAACGATGATCGGCCACGACCCTAAGTTGCCACTACATACCTCGCTACGGGCCTGGTCACAGCCGTTTTAGAGAGCGGGTGAGCGCGCACCCGACGACGGCGCCGACAACCGAGATCAGGCACGCCGCCAACAACGCCGCCGTGCTGTCCAGTGACAGGTACAGCGCGCCGACGCCCGCGACGCCGGTGACCTGACCGAGCTGCATGGTCGTGGTGAGCACACCGCTCGCGTCGCCGGCGCGTTCCGGTGGCATCCGCAGCAGCGACTGCGTCAGCACCGGGCTGGCCGACAACCCCATGCCGATCCCGGCGACGACGAGGCCGACCGCGACGACTCCCGTCGCGACGCCGAGGTACCCGAGCGCGCAGCACCCCAGCCCGACCGGCGCCACGTACGGCTGCACCCGCGCGGGCAGCCGCCGCCAGAAGAACCCGACCAGCCCGAACGCGACCGACAGCGGCACGTACGTCATGCCGGTCCGCAGCGCGCCGTAGCCGAGACCGTTCTCCAGGTGCAGCGTGAAGGCGAACAGAAAGCCGCCGTACGCGACCTGCATCAGCACCAGCGTGGCCGCGCCGATCCCGAACACCGGCGCGCGGAACACGGCCAGGTTCAGCAGCGGCGTCACGACCCGGCGTTCGACCAGCACGAACACGCCGGCCAGCACGATCCCCGCGGCCAGCGCCGCGATCGTCCACACCGGCCAGCCCAGCTCGCGGCCGAGCGTGAGCGGCGCGACGACCAGCAGCACGGCGAGCGTCGCGGTCACCAGCCCGGCGACGTCGAGCCGCGGCCAGCCACGTGGCGGGTCGGCGGGCATCACCCTCGGCACGGCAGCGAGCAGCACCAGGCCGAACGGCACGTTGACGAGGAACGCCGGCCGCCAGGCCAGACCGAACAGGTCGGCGCTGACGATCACGCCGCCGAGCACCAGCCCGGCGACCGCGCCGACGGACAGGACCGCGCCGAACGCCGACAGCGCCTTGGCCCGGTCGGCGCCGGTGAAGCGGGTCTGGATGACGCTCATGATCTGCGGGATCATCAGCGCCGCGCCCGCGCCCTGGACGCACCGCAGCGCGACGAGCGCCACGCCGGTCGGCGCGAGCCCGCAGCCGAGCGACGCGAGCGTGAAGATCGTCGCGCCGGTGCGGTACATCGTTCGGCGGCCGAGCACCGCGCCAAGCCGCGCGCCGGTGATCAGCAGCATGGCGTAGGCGACGGTGTACCCGGCGACGACGAGCTGCAGTGTCGCGCCGGAGGCGTGCAGGTCGGCGCCGATGGCCGGCACCGCGACGTTGACGATGAACACGTCGACGAGGCCCATGAACTGGCCGAGGAGTAGGACGGCGAGCAGCCACCAGCGGTGACTGTCGACGACGGGGCGGGCGGCGGTCGCAACGGTCACGACGCACTCCGTTTCGTGAGTTCGGATCGGTCGACGGGACATACCGGCGACCGGTCAGGAACTCATCGGTCGCACCCCGAACAGGCGAACTCGCGGCTCGCGAGTGTTGAACTCACCGGTCCTGAACGTTGAACACGCGGGTCCTGAACGTTGAACTCACCGGTTCTGAGCGTTGGACACGCGGGTTCTGAGCGTTGGACACGCGGACCGGGGCGGCGCGCTCAGGTCACCCGGCGCCAGCGCGACAGGTACGTCCGCTCGACCTCGTCGCAGCGCGCCTGTTCCCGCTGGTGCAGCACGCCGAACGTGAAACCGTTCTCGCCGGCCAGGTGCGCGTGCATGCCAAGGTCCCGCAGCACCGGCCGCGCGACCACACCGTCCTGGTGTTCGCCGAGCAGCCGCGTGAACTCCTTGGCCTGCTGCCGCGCCTTCCGCGCCTTCTTGCCGACGACCGGCTCGGCCACCTCGAGCGCATACCGGTACCGCTTGGCGGCCTTGCGCGCACCGTGCAGCTCGGCGTCGGTGGTCGCCGCGCGGACGCGACGGTCGGTCTTGCGGTACGCCCGCCGCACGTGCTCGCGCAGCTCCTTGCGTGCCGGGCGGGCGGCGCGCCCGGTCAGCGGCGGGTCGGTCACCAAGCGGTCCAGCTCGTCGAGCAACCGCCGGTACCGCTTGTCCCGCAACGTCTTCAGCGCGGCCCGTTGCGCGGCGGCCTCGGCGGGGCCGAAGTGTCGGGTCAGCCGTGCGGACACCGGGCCGACGACAAGGTCGGCGGGCAGCTCGGCGAGCGCGGCGCTGAGGTGGGCGTGCCGCACCTCGAGGTCCCGCGCGTCCGCGAGCCGGCCGCCGAGCCAGCGCAGCTCCTCGCGCAGACGTTCGGTGCGGGCGCCGTCGACGATCCGGCCGTAGGCACGCAACGCGCTGCGCAACCGCCGCGCCGCCACCCGTAGCTGGTGCACGGAGTCGTCGGCGTCCTGCCGCACCCGCAGATCCTGGTGGACGAGGGCGTCGTAGTGCGTGCGCAGGTAGGCCACCACCGTCGCACCGGCGGTGGCCGCCGCGCCCGGCGGCTCGACGCGGTCGGCAGGCACGGGCAACACCCGCGCGAGCTTCGACGAGTGCTTCGAACGCCGCACCCCCGCGTCCCGCAACAGCTTCTCGGCGCGGTCGAGCACGTCGAGGTCACCGTCGGCCAGCTCCACCTCCAGCTCCCGCCAGGAGTCCACTGTGGACGTATCGCCCAGCCGGGTCGCCGACACCCGGTCATCGGTCACCTCGGCGAGCAGCTTTCCGTTGCGCCCGAACAACTGCCAGACGTCCCGTGCGGTCTTGAGCCGCGCCACCGGGCGGATCTCCGCGCCCCTGGCCATCCCCAGCGTCAGGTCGGCGAGCGCCTCCGGCGGCGCGTTGGTCGCCACCGCGTCGAGCGGCAGCCGCAGCTCGGCCCGTGAGTCGCCGCCGGTCGGCACCTTGAGGTGCCAGCCGGCGTCGTCGCCGCCGGTACGCCGCCGCAGCGTCGCGCCGTGCCGGGCGAGCCGCAGGTCGGCGGTGTCGAAGTAGATGGCCTCCAGCGTCTCGGCCTTCGGCCCGGTCACCTCGGCGACGCCGGGGATGTCCGCCAGTGCCGGCAGCTCGGCGTCCGCGCCGGTCTCGTACTTGCGTTCGGTCTCGGTGTAAGTCGCCACTGCCATACCTATGCGATACCCGATGCGCGACCTCTCAACCTCGGCACTCCTTCAGGTGTCCAACGGCGCGGTCGTGCTACGCCAGCGCGCGGCTCCACGTCTGCAGGTAGACCTCCGCGCCTCTGCTCATGTCGTTCACGATCGCCGCGCCGTCCGGGCCGGCGAGGAGTTTCAGGTCCTGCAACCAGTCCGGCAACATGCCGTAGTGGGCGAAGCCGTCCACGTTGACGTCGTACACCCGCTGGCCCGTCCGCTGTTTGTCCACGGTGGACCCGCCGTCGAACGTCTGGAACGGGTACTGCACCGCGCTGCCGGGGCGGGGCGGCGGCTGGTGCCCGAACCCGTTGGTGTCGAACCCGGCGCCGAAACCGAAGGGGTAACGCGGGTCGGCGACGGCCTTCATCGAGCGCCACTCGCCGAGGAACTGCTGGGTGCCGAAGCCGTACGGGACCGCGACGCCGCCGAGCCCGTAGATCCGGGGGTAGTAGCTCGGGTCGATCCACGAGTGGCTCGACACCACACCCGGATAACCCCGCGCCTCCAACAGACCCAGCGCCTGCCCGGCGGCCTTCTGGCTCATGTGGTCGATGTCGATGAGCATGCCGCGGTCCATCATGCCCTGCATGGCGTACGCGCCGAGGTCGGTCAGCCCGTTGATGTTGCAGTGCGGCGCGCTCGGGTACACCGGCAGCGTCACGCCCGGCGGCAGCAGCGCGGTCAGCGGCCCGGTCAACACGCCACCCTCGATCGAGATCGTGTTGTCGTGCGCCGGCCCGGTGCACGTCTCCGCCTGCCAGAACCGGCCGGTGGAGTAGAAGTTGGCCGCGTTGATCACGACACCGGCGGTGCCGCCGTCGAACCGGACACCGCACAGCGCGTTGTCGAACTTGTGGCACACGAACATCCGCCGCACGCCGAGGTCGTACAGCTCGTCGAGGCCGGCGTCGATGTCCGCGCGGTCGCACTGCGCTACGCCGTTGCGGATCCCGCACCCGAACGGCTGCGACACCTCGACGCCGAGCACCACCGCGAGCTTGCCCTGTTCGATGACCGACCGCGCCTCGGCCGGGTCGTGCACGATCCGGAACCAGCCGCGGCCGGGGCCGCCGTTCTCGGTGTCGATGAAGTCCTGCAGCTCCTGGATCCGCTGCGCCTGCAACCGGATCGACGCCATGTCCTCGCACGGGTTCGTCTTCAGCGGGTAGATCTCGCACAGCGCCGCGTTGTTGACGAACAGGTTGGTGTAGAGCCGAAGCCCGCCACGCCACGCGCGCTCCACCCACCGGTAGTACGTGCCCTCGTGGGTAAACGAGTCGTGCTTGGGCCAGTCCTTGAACGTCGGCCAGCCCTTGGTGTCGTGCATGAACGTCGGGTAGCCGCCGCCCGCGAGGTTCTCCCACCACGCGCCGAGGCCGTTCGGCTCGTGGTCGGGACAGTCGACGAGCGCGTTCGTGATGCCGTACTTGCTCCACGGCTGTCCACAGTGGATGTCGCCGCCGATGAACTCGTACGCGGTCAGGTGGCTGTGCAGGTCGGCGAGCCCGCGCACCTCGCCGTTCGCGGTGGTGCCGGTGAACGGCTCGCCGGTGATGTTCAGCTCCGCCTCCGGCGCGGTCGCGCAGCCGGTCGCCGACACGAGCGTGAAGTGGGTCGCGGTGGCACGCAACGCGAGCGTCTGGAAGATCGGGTCGACCGCGAGCTGCCGGTTGACCGACACGGCGGTGACCGTGACGGCGTCGCCCGCCGCGGTGAGCCGCCAGTCGGTGTCCGCGCCGGCCGCCCGCGCGGACAGCACGCCGAGCGTGCCGAGGCCCTGTCCGAGGAAGTCGTCGCCGGTGCCGTAGAGCAGGTAGCTCGCCGGCGCGGTCCCCTGCAGGCGGAACGGTTGGGTCGCGGCCGCGCCGGTGGCCTGGTACCCGCCGAGCGCGTTGCGCACCACGTATTTGCCGTTCGGCGCGCGGAGCGCCACGCACGCGCCGTCGAGGGCGGTGACGTCCGGCGCGGCGACCGCCTCCGTCGTCGCCGGCACACTGAGCGCCGCGACGACCAGCACCGCGGCGATGGACCCGAAAACGTGACTGCGGCGCATGAGCGACTCCTCTGTCCGGCCACATTCACCTTGACGCGCTGGGAAAGCCAGGTCAATCCGCCGATCAGCGGTCCCGCCGATCACCCAGGTTCTGCCCTGAAGGCCACCTTCGGGGCGCCCGGCGCCCTGAAGGCCACCCTCGGGGCGTCCCGGAGCTGCCGATCAGCGGGCAGTCGCGGTCCCGGCGACGATCACCCTGCGGTCGGCGAAGTCCTCGTCGTCGAGTGTGGCCAGCCGTTTCCGCACGGCACGCAGGAAGTCCGCGCGCGCGTCGGGGGCCATGCGCGCGAGCCTGCGGGCGGTGTGGCCGAGCGCGACGTGGTGCTCGACGAACCGCTCCGGCGTCGGCCGGTACTCCCACGCCACCGGACCGACCTCGACGGCGCGGAAGCCGGCCGACTCGAGGACCTCGGTGAGCTTGTCGGGGGTGTCGAGCAGGTCGTGGCGGCTGACGAGGGCGGCGTCGGGCGGTGCGCCGTGCCGGTCGAGCTCGTCGTGCCAGACGTCGATCGCGGGCATCGGGTGGTCGGGACCCCAGGTGGCCAGGCCGAGGACGCCGTCCTTCGTGAGCACCCGGCGGGCCTCGCGCAGACCGGCGGCGGGGTCGGGCAGGTGGAAGAGCATGAACGCGAGCACGGCGACGTCGTAGCTGTCGTCCGCGAAGGGCAGTCGGGTCGCGTCGGCGACCAGGCGCGGGAACTCGTCCGGCGCGCGGGCGATCATCCCGGCCGAGCGGTCGGCGCCGACGACCGTCGCCATCGGCGCGGTGTCTCGGAGGGCGGGCAGCAGCGTGCCGACGCCGGTGCCGAGGTCGAGCACGCGGTGCGCGGTGGCGAGCGGGAGGCGGTCGAGGAGCGCGCGGCTGACCGGGTGGAGGACGCCGGCCCAGATCTGCTCGTAGGCGCCGGCGGCGCTGGAGTAATGGGTGGCGAGGGCGAGTACGGCTGCGTCGTCGGAGCTGCTGTCGGTGCTCACCCGGGTCACAGTAGCCAGTGAGTTGCTGTTGCGACGTTGTCGCGTGCGCACATGAGCACATATGGTGGCTGTGGGATGCGCGCGTTGTGGGTGTCGTTCGCGGTGCTGACCGTGACCGCGGTGACTCAGGCCGTACTCGTCGGGGTGACAGGCTCGGTCGCGCTGCTGGGCGACACGTTGCACAACGTGGCCGACGCGTTGACCGCCGTGCCGCTGGGCATCGCGTTCCTGCTCGGCCGGCGAGCCGCGTCACGGCGGTTCACGTACGGGTTCGGCCGGGCCGAGGACCTCGCGGGACTGGTGATCCTGGCGGTGATCGCGGCGTCCGCGGTGTTCGCGGGCTGGCAGGCGGTGTCGCGACTGCTGGCGCCCCAGCCGGTGGCGGGCGTGCTGTGGCTCGCGCTCGCCGGGGTGGTCGGCTTCGTCGGCAACGAGTGCGTCGCGCGGTACCGGATCCGGGTCGGCCGGTCGATCGGGTCGGCGGCGCTGGTCGCGGACGGCCTGCACGCGCGGACCGACGGTTTCACGAGCCTCGCGGTCGTGGCGGCCGCGGGCGGCGCCGCGCTGGGGTGGTCGTGGGTGGACCCGGTGGTCGGCCTGGTCATCGCGGCGGCCATCGCGTGGATGCTGGTCGGCGCGTCGCGGGAGGTGCTCGGCCGCCTGCTCGACGCGGTCGACCCGGCGCTGGTCGACCGCGCGGAGGAGGCACTGCGCGCGACGCCCGGCGTCGTGGGCTCCGGCGGGCTGCGGCT